>Ga0209710_1002388_pt1 | contig 13237 bp, 9 predicted proteins | sample ArcticOcean_MG_C_5_FD_187436 | JGI IMG/M metagenome (GOLD analysis project Ga0209710, IMG submission 187436) | Marine microbial communities from western Arctic Ocean - ArcticOcean_MG_CB4_138 (SPAdes) (version 2) | ecosystem: Environmental > Aquatic > Marine > Oceanic | place: Arctic Ocean: Canada...
TTTAACATTATATATTAGCTTTTTTTAGTGGTGTGATAAAAAACGTAGTGGTACAGTCATAAAAGTAGGCGGGTTGTTTTGTTGTTTGAACTTCGATATTATATACACGCGCACACACACACACACGCACACACTACTTAGACGCACTACTTATTAGACAGACGCACTCACACACACACACCGTCATAGTAATAATTGGAACATATGTCGTGGGCTGTTTGGGAAGAAGAAACCATTGAATTTCTTAAGAAATCGAAACTATTGCGTTCGTTGAACCCTTTGTTCGTTGAAGACGAGGATATGATTGATATGATCGATGATACTAACGATAGTAATGATACTAACGATACTAATCATAATGATAATTCATTATTTGACCCAATACATGCCAAAGTAGACTCCGAGACTTACGAGAAATGGATAAACAACGACCTTGATAATATAGTCGTCGTTGTTAACGACGATGGTCAGAAAACGAAACCTAAAACAAAAACGAAAAATGTCACTCTTTTCTCATCGAACGATTACCTTGGCTTGAGCTGTAACGCACACGTGCGCAGAGCTTTTGCAAATGCAGCTCTGAAAATTGGCACAGGGTTTCGAGCATCGCAGTTAATCGCAGGGTATACGAACTGGCATCGTTCGCTTGAACAGAAGCTCGCTTTTCTAGAACGCAAAGAAGGTTGCATTTTGTTCCCAACAGGGTTCGCGGCGAACACATCAGTGCTACAGACGTTAGCAGAATCTATAGCATCACAATCAAAAATTAATGAATTGAGCGATAATAATAATAAAAATGATGTGGAGATATTTAGCGACGCGTTGAACCATGCGAGCATAGTTGACGGATGTCGACTCGCAAAAGCAAAGGTTACAATATTTAAACATCTCAATTATGACGATTTGGAAGAAAAATTGCGAGAATCAACAACGCGTAAGAAAATCATCGTCACAGATGCTCTGTTTTCAATAGATGGTGACGTTGCAGATTTGAAACGCTTAGCTCAGATGAAGAAAAAGTATCCCTGTTTGCTCGTCGTCGACGAGGCGCACTCTACGCTCGTCTTTGGAGAGTTTGGCGGTGGTCTCGCGGAAGCGCAAGGCGTTCAAAAAGATGTTGATATTACAATCGGTACGTTATCGAAAGCCGTAGGTGCACACGGTGGATTTGTATGTTGTTCAAATGCAATGAAGTCAATAATTCTCTCAAGAGGACGGGGACAGATTTATTCAACTTCTTTACCGACACCGATTGTTATTGCGGCCATTCAGGCCTTGAATGTAGCTCTGAAAAATCCCAAACTCGCGAGCGATTTATGGAAAAACACCCATTACTTCCACAACGTCGTCTTGAACGAACACAAAGCGATTGTTAGGACAAGAGGAGGAGATTCTCACATCGTTCCAATATTCTGCGGCGATGAAAGAACAGCTCTTAGCGTTGCAAAGCATTTACTGATGCGCGGGATCCACGCGCCTGCTATAAGACCGCCCACGGTTCCTCAAAATCAGTGCGTTATTAGAATAGCAATAAACGCAATGCATACGAGCGAAGATCTGGACGATTTAGGAGACGCTTTGCGAGCGGCTTTTCTTAAACTTACTAGTAGACTTTAGAAAATAGAAATCTTTTTTACGTACTTTTACGTGTTTTATCTTTTAGTACAAAAGGAGGCCTCCCCTTTTTCCCCTAAAAGTCTTCTATTTTGATAAATAAAATGAAATCGGCATCTTTAGCATCGCCATAACAGTTTTATAATGTGGATGCGTAAACGGCTCGGTCTTTAAAGCGAGCAATCGATCGATTATGATCATATCTTCTTCCGTGATTCGACCAAATGGCGTAAAACCAGTATCCCATTCTTTATGCGCTTTCGTTGCGATGAGAAAATCATCGCCGCCGCCGGGAATCGATCCAATCACACCCCGCTCCCACGAAAACGAAAGAGTTTCGCCCTCAACTCGGTTACCAAATTTACCTCCGAGTTTCCCGAGACCGCTAAATTTCCCTTGCGCTAATCCGTACAGTTTTTCAACTCGCGTAAACGCGCATTTAGAGGCACCGCAGTACGAATGTTTGGAACACGCTCCGGATCGAACAGTTTCTTTTACGAGCTCTGCCGATTTCGGAGCATTTTTGATATCAAGATGAACAGTGACAGACCCATGTCTAATCTCGTTATTCTTTTCGTCGAACCATTCGATGTTTATACTAAATGCATCTTGTTCGAATTCGATTCGTTCAGGATTGTTGATTTGCATTTTAGTCATCGCTTCGCACGCGCAAGGACATGACTCGGACATGAACGAAGGATTTTTCTCGCATTCACCATCGCACGCCCACATTGCGCAAGACTGATTTGAGTCGACGCATTCTTTTTTCGTAGTCACTGTTGCCTTAACTTTGACGGTTTTTTCATTTCTTACGCTATCATTACTATTACCATTACTATTACCTTTTGTTTTCTTTCCAATCCATTTCGCATCTTCAATAGTTACGTCCGAATCTGTTTCAGTAATAGCTGCCGCTCGCAATAAATGAGAATGTTCTTCGGTGAAATCGTCGCTCACGTCCGGGAGAAAGCCAATCAGCAAGGCGAGCCAAGTGCATAGCACAATAAAAAGAAAAATGACAATTGGCGCAAACGCGGTGCCACCGCAATAATAAAACAATCCTTTTCTTCTTCTTTTTTTATTCCGCGCTAACAAACGCTCTCTCGCTTCAAAAAGAGGTTTTTTCTTCCTTAGAGGCGAACTCCAAGGAGTTGTATTCGGTGTTGAGTTTGCAGAGAGCGAAACCCAACGCCGAGCTCGGCCATTGTTTCGTTTTGAAGCGAGTTCTCGTAAAGCAGCCGCTCTTTGCGCCGCACGTCGCGGTGAAGTTATTATTAAAAGATCTTGCGTTCCGTCTTTGACTATTATCTCTTGAACATTTTCGATATCGATTTCTTCTTCGTTCTCGTTTTCTTCGACTATGGCTATTAGTTCCGGTTCTGGAAAATAAGTTAACGTTTCTGGCTCTAAATTCATTGCATTCCATCCATCGATCAGCTTTGGCAACGATTCATACGTCTTTTGAAGGTTTTGAACTATGATCTTCTCTATTTGCTTCCCTAGCGTAGGTATTGCTACAGAGGCGATGCCTTCGACGGTTATTAAAGTTTTTTGCGTATCCGGGTATTCTGGGTGTCGCGCAAAAGTAACCTCTCCAAGAACTTCAGCCGCAGATGAAATATTGTTTAAACTCTGAAACTTTTGCGTGAACGGCGCTCTGCGACTCGCTCCATGTGCGTCGAACTGTCTCGAATCCATGAACTCTACCGCTTTACCTTTCAAAACAGTCTTTCTAATCATCCAAGGTAAGTCTAAAGCAGGGACAACTCGTGTTATCGTTGTTATCGTCTTCATATCTTTTGAAATCGTCGTCGAAACTGCTTCGGACGAAACAGTTCCAGTTTCTTTCATAGCGAACGCTTTGAACTCTTCCGTCTCCTTCTCTCTTAAATATCTTACAACTTCGATATCGATCGAGACTTTAAATCTAAATTCGGTTCCATTACTATTACTATTATTATTATAAGAAGAAGAAGAAGAAGTCATCTTAAGAACGCTTTGAACTCTTCCTTCTTCTATGTGTTCTTAACTAACTCTATCTATCTATCTTTCTATATTATTTCATCACATCATAGGAAAGTGTGTGATAAGAGTGATGGTTTTATTATTGAAGCTGAAGCTGATGCTTGCTTTCTGCAACTCTGAAACTATTACGTACTGTTATAGAGTATTAGAGTATTAGTTCACTTTACGCGTCAAATTTCTTACACATATTATTATTAGTTAATAGATAAAATAGGATAAGAAGAAGAAGAAATATGTCATCATCATCAACGACATCGTTTTCTGAGTATGTACTCTTAGTCGACTGTTCTTCAAAACCTCTCCCACGCAGTAAAGTGAAATGTATGTATCACACGAAGACGTTCGTGGAGACAATACGCTCGTTTCCACATAGATTAGCAATACCTGATGAGAAGAGGGAGAACGATATCGAATCTATCTGGAAAGAGAGGATTAAATTGAATCCACATTTATTCAATGGAACTAAATTTCGATTAAGTTCTATAAAGATCATCAGAAATGATGTCGATGTTGATGTTGATGATGTTGATGACGAAAACATCGCAATCGTTGAAATAAACGTGGGCGAGACTGATTACAAATCATTCGTTGGAACAAACTTGGCAAATGATTACGAATCAATTCCAGAGAAAAGTTTAGCGAATCCATTAGGTACTGCTATATTCACTATATGTAAAGATGAGAAAGTGTTATGTTTGAAACGCTCTGAATTCGTCGGTGAAGCTTCCGGTTTAATCGTTTTACCAGGCGGTCACCCGGAACCGCAAAACGTCAACGTGCGACCGGAAGATACAATTTTAGATGTTACGTTTGAGTTATTCGATAGCGCGAGCTTGGAATTATTAGAAGAGACTGGTTTGGAAGTATCAAAATGCGAGAAACTTCTGTTTTTAGGTATTTCACGAAGGACAGTGAACAAACGTTCATGCGCGGTGTTTTTTACTCGAACTTCGATGACATCGAGCGAATGCATTGAAAAATATCATAGTGAAAAGCCATTGAGTGCAGAAGAGAGCACAGAGATGCTTGCATTGACGTTTGATGAGCTCGCTGAAGCGGCGAAAAATGACAAATGTCCTGGCTGCCACTGCGGCGCGATTACGCTCGGTCTGAAATATCTCTCTTTTTCTTCTACTTCTACTTCATCATTAACGAAAAAGAAGATTATTAAAGGACTCGGAGGATTAGGTGATTTAAAGAAAGTTATAAAGAAGAACAATAATAAAATTAATAATGATAGCTTAGAAGCGAAAGAACGAAATAATGATAGAATTGATCAGAACAACAAAAATGGAGAAATGGAACAAGAAGAGATTGATCGAGCAAGAGAGAATCTTCAAAAACTCGCGCTGGCCGCAGAAGATGCCAAAATAGACGAGGCGATAAATCGACAACAGCAACAACTGCAATTACAACAGCAGAGATTTTTACCGCCAAACTATGGTGAATTCTCTTTGGATGATATTTATGAGCGCTCGGCCGATTATATGGCGTGCAACGCTGAATCTGGTTTAAGTGCGACTATGCGCAAAGACGAATTACACGCGCGTGCGCTTAAGAAATTTCCCATTCTCAGTAAAATGCTCGATACAATGCCGACGCTTAAAAAAGTAGTCTCGACTCCAAACGGCATGAATTATTTTCTGAAAACGCTACATTTGAGTACAAAAGGAGACGAGCGCGGCGAAGACAATTTTTCTCTTTTTGCAAACTATCCAGATTTAAGTAGTAGAGTTGAAAAAGAAATTGCTCATGAACTGGACTTGATGGCGACGATGCAAAGACAGTTTCGAGAATTTAAGTATAGCGGCGATTCGGCGAACATGAGCGAGCAACCGAGAGAAACTTCCGCGGAAGAAGACTTGAAATACGCTCTCGAGCGTTCCTCAAAAATTATTAAGCGATCGAATAAAGCGTTTTTGATGCATTATTTTCGATCGATGGCGCCGCGCGTTGATTACCTGATTCCTTTCTTATTCATGTACGTGCTGTATTTGACGTCTTTGGTCCCTGGTATAAATTTGCTCGTTGTCGCAGTTGTTTATGTCATTCTTCAAGTTGCAAAAGGGAGAATTGATCAAATTGCTACGAATCAATCGAACGTTTTTTATGCGATTTCCAAAGAAGCGATTGAAAAGCTAGGTCCAAAGCAGGCATTGGATGCTCAATCACCTCGCCTTGCAATGTGGTTTCATGGCTTGCTCGGAATCACTTTAGTTCATTTTCTAATATTTATCTTTCCGAAATACAAAGATATTTATGCGTTTGAGGTTTATTTCGGGTTGATTAATGGCTTATCGTGTCCTCTCTTTTTTCTGCTCACGTACGTCGTCGGCCCGGGCTACGTTCCAAGAGTTACGGATACAAACGATAAGAATGAATGGATGCGTAACATGAAGCGAGTCGTTAATACATATGCTTCCATTGAAGATGGTGAAACAAACGACGTCGCTGCGAGCGCTACGCAAATGTCAGTAAACGGCAGATTCTGCGCATCTTGTCACACATCTCGACCTTTGCGTTCGAAACATTGTCCAATATGTCAACGGTGTGTATACAAAATGGATCATCATTGCCCGATCACGCTAACGTGTATTGGCGCTAAGAATCAAAAATGGTTCTTTCTTTCATTGCTTTCGTGCTTCATCGCGGCAATCGTATTCGTAAGACTCGATTGGAAACTACTTTGTGATTCAGTCGAGGCGAGACGTTTGTTAACGCATGCCGATGAACATCCTTTCGCGTCGTGGTTTAAAACTTTCAATAGTAATCCAATGTCGACGATACTGTTCGTTCTTCAAATATTAGGTGGTATTGCGTATGCGGGCATTCTACTCGTGCGACAAATTTTTTGCGCAATTTCTCAATTGACGACGAACGAAATGAACAATTCTCATCGCTACGAGTATTTAAGAGAAGGCAAAGATGAATTGGATTATTATAATCCATTCGATCGTGGTTTGTTTGTGAATTTCAAAATGTACATGAACGGACATGAAGAGTTGAACATGGATTGGGATTTTATAAATAAAGAGGAAAGAAACAAGAATGGTAACAAGTTGTCGTTGACGACAATGAGAGCGTTGCCTCGATATTCATATTCTAGATTGCACAAGACGTCGCCGCTATTTTGTATCTTTCACACAAGAGCACAAACGCCCGCCGACGAAGATGGTACTACTAAAAATTTGGAACACAGCCGTAGCCATAATAATAATAGTAATAGCTCGTCGCATCATGGACATAGTCACAGTGGCGTACCATGTAGCAGCGCGGAACACGCTGTTTGATAATTCATAGTTTTACAACATAAAACCACGTAACGCTTAAATCCATTACCTACCTATGTCCTCCTGATGTACTGAAAGGAGTAAGGAGAGCTGTGATCCCATTTACATGATTTAGACATTAGAGGACTTTGCCATAAAATTATTGTTTAAAATAATATGGCTAAACCGCCTCGAGGAGCGGCTTCAATGAACAACAACAACAAACAACAACAACAAAATAATAATAATTATTATAGTAATAATTATGATCAAGATTTTATTTCGAATCGCAAGGCAGAGTGTCGTGGTGTTATAAACGCTCTGAACTCTCAATTTTGTAAACACATATTAGAACAAAACGGAACAAATCTATCGAAGAGTTGGGCCGAAGGATGTGCAGATTACATAACCCATATCAATAAGCTCATGGAAGAGTATAAAGACGTACTAGAAGAGGAGGAAGAAAAAAAATATGATAACAACAAAAGCAAAGATAACAAGAACGATTCAGAGGATTCAGACGATGGTGGAAATGGAAAACCAAAGAAGAATTCAATTTTCGGTTCTTTCCCATCCTCTTTCCAACCACAACCGATACAGGCTGGCGTGGAGAAGAAGAGCAATCCTTTTGGAGGTTTTTCTTCAGCACCTGGAACATTTTCGTTGTTTCCATCTACTAATACTACTGCTATTGTTGGTAGTGGAGCGTCGTCGTTTCAAGCAAAAAGTGGCGCAGTAGCGAAAGAAGACAATGAAGACGGAGGAGACGACGAGGAACCGGAGAGACCACCTTCACCCTCGACTCTCGAAACCAATAATTGCGAAGACGAGAAAGAATTCGTTGACATGGAAAAGCTAAAGGTGAAACTGTATGTAAAGAAGAACGTCGCAGATCCTTGGTCAGATCGAGGCGTGAACAAATTACAATTTAGACGGGAAAAAGAAGGATCGGGGACTTGCCGAATATTAATGCGAACGTCCATTGGAAAGGCTGTGCTTAACGCGAATATGTATGAGAATGTTAGCGTTTCTTTCGCCGAGCAAAAAGATAAAAGAGACGGTTCAATAAAAAAGATTGGTGTTATATTGACTATTTTTAACGCTTGCGAAAACAACGAGAAGCAAATAATATTTCTAAAGCTAGGATCAACAGACGCGGTTGAAGAGTTGCAGCGGCTGATCGTCAAGAATACGCGTAAGTAGTTATATAGCACACGGATAATAATATAATAAGTAATTTACAACAACAAAAAAGAGTTCATCATTTCTTTTCTTTTTTAATTCAGAACATTTCTCGTTTCTCACGCCTTCTCTTACTCGCGCTCGCCGAAAGCTCTTCAACTTCGTCCCATGCCGCCGCGCATGTGTCACCACCTTCAGCACATAAAGACATGGCTTTGCTTACCGCCACTGTTATAGCATTTGCCAAACTCACGTCGCTTTCTTTATCAAATTTTTTTCTCTCATCTTTGTTTGGAATCTTCATCGCTCGTTCTAAAATACCTCTTGAATTCATTTCTCCAGTTTGTGCTGCGCATCCTAAAGGCCCACAGGGATCTATATCTTTCAATGGATCAGAAAACGGATCTATTCGTTCGTTAGTGTTGTTCCTTTTAGCGGCTTGCAACTCTTCGTGAGTTTTTCCAACCTCTGAAAGCTTTGGGATTCTTCGCGGTGTTTTTCTTTGAACCGTCGTCGATGACGCTTCTTTAGACATAGAGTCTGTAGATTTTGTCGATCTACTCATTCCTGCTCGCAAAGCAGCGTCTTCGAGCTCATCTACAACTTCCCAAGCGGCTCGGCACTCTTGACTGATGATTTTAGTTTTGCTCTCACTCTTATTCGAAGTCGTCGTCGTCGTCGTTGTTGTGTTCTCTTCTACTTCTTTGCATAACTGCTTCGCTTTATCAATAGCTTCTCTTAACATTAATCTCAGTTTCGGTCTCTCTGGATCTTTCATCATCTTTTCTTCGTCTAAAAATGGTTTCTCGTATAAGACATCAAAGGCAAGAGCGGCAATTCTCGCCTGATTCTCCGTCAACGAAAACTGCCTTATCGCCGTTTCATCGTCATCGTCATCATCATCATCATCATCAAGATCTTTTGTATTCGAAGATGAGGCACGCGTCGCTTTTAGAGTTCTTCTGCCATTTTTCTTTCGACGACGATTAACAGTTAAAGACGATGATAATGATAATGAACTTCTGCGTGCGTTGAATGATATCATTATCTATGTCTATAGAAAGTCTTTTAATTAATTGTTTTTTATTATATTATTATTAGGTGATTTATAAATTTCTTGATTTATTTCCTGCTGATGCGGACATCAGTCGCCATACAACATATATATGCATAGTAGTAGTAAATAGAGAAAACAACACACAGCACAACACAAAAAAAAACAAAGCGCGGAACATTAATAACAATCAAAATAATCAAAATAATACTCGTAATAATATAATAAGGTACAAGTATAGTAATGCCTAGAAGGAAGCAACCTCCTAGTAGCACTGTTGCTACTGCTGCTACTACTAAAAATGATAATACAATAATAAAAGCTACTAGTGCAGTTAAGAAGAAGAAGAACAATAAAGACGATGTTGTTGTTAATGATGATGTTGATGATGATGTGTTTGATTTCGTGACCGAAGAAGAAGAAGAAGAAGAAGGAAAGACGACGACGATGACGGCGACGATGCTAAAATCAAAGAAAACGAAGGACGAACAGCAATCAAAACTAATTCTCGAATTCATCAAAGGTCCAGCAAAAGGCTCTTCGTTTGAAAATCCAAAGAATTTATCCTCGTTACATATTGGTAGAGTTCGAGGGAATGAGATTTATGTGAAAGATGCGGCGGTTTCACAAAAACACGCGCACGTATATTGGAACACGAAGGAAACACAATGGGAAATTGTAGATTTAGGGTCATCAAATGGTACGTTTGTTGATGATGTAGAGTTGCATGAAAGTTCAGAAGCGCGCGCACTTAAAGATGGGAGCACGATTAAGATTGGTAATCAAACAACCGTCGTCGCGAGAATCTCAATCTTAGAACGACGACAATTAAACGTATCAACAGAGGCTGCAGAGAAAATAAAGAATAAGAATAATAAGAACGATAACGCTCGATTATTATCAAACGCGAACGAGCACCCGAACGAAGAAGAAAATGAAGAACAAAAGAAAGAAGACGAAGATCGTGAAAGAAACAATAATAGCAACAAACTAACAGGAGGAGTAGCTAAAACGCCAACACCTAAAAACAGAGAAGGGAAAAGCATTATAAATAACAATACGGGGACAAAACGCAAAATGGCGGCGCTGCTTTCGAATAAATCTTCGCCGGCAGTAGTAGCACCGTTGATGAAAGTTAATGAGAAAGATCAACAAACCGGGTCGAAGAAACGAAGCGTTGGCGAAGAAGTAAGAAACCTAACTAGGCAAAATACAAGAGATGACGACGACGAAGACGAAGACGAAAAGAATGAAGTATTAATAGCAAAAAAAGCAACGAATAAAGATAACGATGATGCCGAGAAGAACAACAACGAGACAACTTTAGAACGTCTGACTCGGTGGCGTAACGAGCTCATTGAAGATGTCAGAGCGAGCACGGAGAGAGCGATTGCGAAAATTTTTCGAGAGAAGAAGAAAATAGAACAAGACTTGTTGCAAGAGTTTAATGTTTAATAATATATATTCCACTCAATTTTTTTAAATAGAACCTAATACGTAGCCTTTTCTCTTTTCTGGAACTCCTAATCGTTTAGCTTTAGCTTCTAGCTTCTCCAGGTATTCGTTCTTATTCTTCTCGTTAGCTAGTGGCTGTTTATTTTCGGAAGCTTTTTTCAATTCATAGGCTTGTTTTTCTCGCACTTTTTGCATTTTCTCATCATCTTCGTTCATCATAGATAATGGTGATTTAGATGACATTCTCATTCTCTCTCTAATTTTGAACAATATTTCTTTGATTTTTCTTCTAAACGTGATATAAACGATCATGAAGAAAACTATTTTCCATCCGTGATTTTCAAACTTTACCCAAATCGATTTTAAAGAATTGAAAATATAATGTCTCATTTTTTTAGCTATTTCACGCGAGGGAAATAACAAATCATTATTATCGTTATTTTCATCAGTTGTTGATGATGATGATGATGGATCTGTTGATATTTCAACTGTCGTCGAAACGGTCTCTCCGTCAGTCATTTATAAGTTTCTAACCCACGCGAGCTTGCGTGTTTTTTTTGGCCGTGGGGCTACTATCCCGAAAAAGTGATGCCCCTTTATGCTTTACCAAGCTGTCACATCATAAAAATCCCATCATCAACAAGATATCATCATCAAGATATTTCGTGCGACGACGGTTCAATAATGCGTTCGTTCTTCGCGCATGTTCATTTGATACTAAAACTCTTCTTGAAACTCACAAAGTTCTTCACGTTCACTTGGCTTCAAAAGTTTGTTAGACTGATTCTGTTCGCAGTATTACTCCTCCCAGCGTTCGCTCGAGTCGGATATTTTTATTTCACTGATAAAAGAATCGAACGAGGAGTTCGATTTGGACAAAGTGCGAGAAACTTTCTGGATATTTATGGTGGCACTGGTTCATCATCATCATCATCATCATCATCTAACGAAGAAGAACAACTACACAATAATAATAAGAATAATAATAACAACGACGAGGAAGAAGGGAAGAAGAAGAAGACGGTTGAAAAAAAACCGATTGTGATTTTCATAACAGGTGGAGTCTGGATAATCGGTCATCGATTATGGGGAGCGTTGTTGGCAAGATCGTTATTGCATTTTGGGATCATTTGCGTATGCGTTGATTATAGGAACTTCCCTCAAGGATCTATAGGAGAAATGGTCCAAGACGTTTCGAACGGAATCGGTTACGCAGTAAGTCGTGCGAAATCTTTAGGAGGCGATGTGCGAAAGATCAACTTAATAGGACAAAGCGCGGGCGCACATCTCGCGGCTTTAGCGTTGTTACGTCAATCTCAACGTCGGAACGAACCGCATCAGACGTGGCATGCAAAGGACATCATTGGATTTATTGGAATCTCTGGAATCTATCAACCAGAATCGCAAGAGCTAATCGATCATTTTGATAAGCAAGGTTTGCACAAGAATATATTTTTTTCAATCATGGAAGCTGGGTTTTCAATGAGGCACATTGAAAATTTAACCGTTAATTCACCTTCTGCTCTCGCTAAGGATATTGGTGAAGAAGCCTCGTACGTTCTTCCAAGATTCCTATTAATTCATGGCGAAAAAGATGTATCGGCGCCCCCTTCAGAGACGACGAAATTTGCGCAAGTTTTGCGCAAAAGCGGCATTTCGGTTTCAGAAAAGTATTATAAGAACAAAGGCCACGTCGAACCATTCATTTGCGACCCGATCTTAGGAAGGAGCGAAGACTTATTATTGGAAGACATTTTAACGTTCATTACGCGACGAGAAGGATTGAGTAAAACTTGCAAACGAGCACCTTTGATGCGCCCACGCTTCATCGTAGAAATAGCAAAGCGAATTGTTCCGTTTTAGCATAAATAGTATTATTATATATAGTTAAATATCTAGCGAATCGATTCAAATTGCCTCGCAAAAATCGCAGCCGTTCGTTTCAATTCATTTATTGCGTTCTCAGCATCTTTCTTTTTTTTGCTATTGTTCTCTTCTTCTAGTTCTAAATCTAAACGTTTTTTTCTCGCCTCTTCTATTTTCTTTATTAAATCTTTGCGCATATCTCGCTCAGTGACTAATCTGTCTTCGGCTGTGCTGTATTTAATATTCTTCGTCATCAAAGATAATTGTTCGTCTGACACGAATGAAAATCTTTGAGCGTCTTGAGCGATGTTTAAATTTTCCTCTCTCGTTTGTATTTCTACATCCAGATGTGCCTTTTCGTATTCAATGGCCATTATTTTTTTTTTAAGAACATCAACACCTTTCCTTTTTCGTTCTTGCTCTTTCTTGATTCGTTCAATTTCCAAAAGAGCTTCGCGATTTGCTCTCCTCAATTCGATTAAAACTACCTGTTCTCTTTCTCTTCGCTTTTTGAATTCTTCCATCGTTTCTTCTTCATTATCATTATCATTACTACTTGTATTTGTTTTATTCTTCTTCTCGTTTGCGTTTGATGTTTTTACATTAAACTTGAGCTTCTTTTCTGCTACAGAACGGACTTTGCTTATCGTTTGAACGAGACGCTCGTATGCATTAATCGCGTCATCTTCGTCTTCTTTTTTATCTCGATTTGGTTCCATCGCTTTCTAGTTTATTATTTGTTTTCGTGCGATGAAGTTTTGACGCGCGCGCG
>Ga0209710_1002400_pt1 | contig 13210 bp, 19 predicted proteins | sample ArcticOcean_MG_C_5_FD_187436 | JGI IMG/M metagenome (GOLD analysis project Ga0209710, IMG submission 187436) | Marine microbial communities from western Arctic Ocean - ArcticOcean_MG_CB4_138 (SPAdes) (version 2) | ecosystem: Environmental > Aquatic > Marine > Oceanic | place: Arctic Ocean...
CATCTTCGCCTGTAATTTTAAGAAATGATCCCGCCGCTTCATCTTGAGGCGAGACCTTAATGCAATTATAGACTGGATTAGTTCCAGGCTCGTTGTTTGTGAGGCTTACTTGTGTTATTGTTTCTTTAATTTCTTTGTTCATTTTATTTTTCTGGCGGTCTTGCGAAGAATTGCGAACCTACTTGCATAAGCTCTGTTAAGTCTTTATTAAATTTAGCGGTGAGCTCATCGGTTTGAGACTCAGCGTGTTTAAGAACATTGATGCTACCAAGCATCGCAAAGCATCTTTCCTGTAGATTGTCAATAATGTCATTCATAATTTTTATTTATAGTGGTACGCCCGATAGGACTTGAACCTACGACCCACGGTTTAGAAAACCGTTGCTCTATCCAGCTGAGCTACGGGCGCTGAAATGGAGCTTCCTGTCAGATTCGAACTGACGACCTGCTGATTACAAATCAGCTGCTCTACCAACTGAGCTAAGGAAGCGTTAATCATTATCGTTTAATTTTTAAAGGCTGATTTTTTGTTACGTTTTTAATCCACAGTGTTCTTACAACTAGTGGATTATTTTTAAACATTGGCATCATTCTTTTAAATGTTTCCCAACTTGGCTTTGGATCGTCTAAGCCTGTCCATGCTTCCATTCTTTCTTTTTCTGTTAATTTCATAATTTTTAATATATTGAGATGGCATCTTCGGGGAGAATCGAACTCCCATTGCCTGGATGAAAACCAGGTGTCCTAACCGTTAGACGACGAAGACTTATTTGTTAAACTTTCAATTTGTTACCGGTGATTGCTTCATTTTTAGTAAGACCATTTGATTTAAAGAAGCCGTTTGACGTATTGATGTCATAAACTTCAACGCGACCTAATATGCTACATGCCTTTTTCAACAATCGAGAACCAATTCCTTTTCTTCGTTGGCGAACTGGAACATAACATTGAAACATGTTCATTCCTTCATCTTTATATGCTAAGGCCCAACCGGTCCATTTATCACCGTTATGAGCCATGATTAAGTAACCACGATCTTCCTTTAAACAGCGCTTGAGTTCAGTTAAGATTAAGCCTCCACAGATGTGACCATCAGCCTCGCGATAAACACTGAAGTTATTTTTGGAACACCAGTGAATCACGTCCGATGGTGGCCACACTTTTGATAGATCGTATGTTTTTACAAATGTCCGCATATTACATACTCCAATATGTTTCAGATGAAGGAGAGCAATAGTATGGAGTATCATATCTTTCCCAAAAGGTTTTCTGAGACATCATATTTACTCCTTTGACAAATGTTTTGTGAATTGCGAATCGCTCCTTTTCGTCAAGAGATTCAGCGATGTATTGACCTAAGTTCTTAGAATCTTCAACGTCATCTTTGCTCATGAGCTTTTCGCCGCCTCTGAAACGCTTGTCCTTACGGTAAATTTCAACCGTTACCATATTAGGATTCGGATTTTCCATTACGCTACCTTTGTTAAAAGTGAAGGCGAGACGCGCCAACCGCCTCCCATTTCAACTGAAACGTTGATAGTTTTTTGATTAACCTTTTCAACGATTCCGTGAATCAGACTTGATCCTGAGGTGAATTCTACTTCATCACCTACTACGAATTTTGATGCTTCACGAGCTACTAGAAAGCGGCTGGCTTGTTTGTGAAGAGTTGTGACAAGATCTAAATCTTTGCGGTCCATGTCAGAGAAGAGCATGGTGAGTTTTTGTTTTTGAGTTTGTGTTAGTGCCATAATTTATTCCTTTGGTTTGATTGTTATAGTACTATTATACCATAAGAAACCAGTTGTGTGAACTGTTATTTTCAGCCCGCAAGCCCTTAAGTCGTCTAAGTAGTTAATAGACAATCAGATAAAAGTGCACTTTTTTTGCACTTTTTTTAAGTAATTGTATATCAACTATTTACGCTTCGGACGGCAAATTCAATCGCTCGAGAGGCCTCAAGCCTCACTGGACGGTTTTTATACCATCCGCCAGTTTCCCTATCTAGCTCACGTACAAGGGCTTCTACCTCTTCTGCAGTGATTGGATATCCTCTTCGAATGGCATTTGCCGAGATTGACATCATGATCTGATACATCTTAGTGTACCACCCTGACTCGCCAATTGTCATATATTCGTTAATAAGAGTCTTATTGATGAATGGGCAATCACGGTATGACGTCCACTGATAGCTCGTATTCGTAAGTTGTGTTTTACGGTATTCATCAAGCTTTTTCTGTATTGCTTCAGGAAATTTAGATCCAAAACTGTTGTTTACGTTTTCATTAACAAAGTGATGTTTTTCCATCAACTCATCAGGATCAAGGAAAGGACCATTGTGCTTAAAGATAAACTGATACGAATCAGGGTAATCTGCAGGAACGTAGTACATACGAGACAAGTCTTTGGTTTGCGGATCACCAAGAGAGTTGAATTCTTGATTTAGTGCAAACCAAAGATGTTTGATTTTATTTGCTTCTACATGTTTCGTTAAAGGAAAGACTACTCTGAACTTAGGCTTTTCTTTTGTCGAAGATGCTGAACTATAGCAAACGAATCGATTTCTTTCGAACGTCTTAATAGCTTCTTCAAACGTGCCTTCGTATTCGTCGATGTCGAGTGCCACCCAACCACCCCACGAAAGTACATTGCGATTTGCTCGTGTAGTTTCTTTTTCGTATATTGCTGGTGTGATAAGTGCTGATCCATTTTTTCTTTCTCCTTTTTTAGGTTTATATCCTGGCTGTTCGCTTAACATATACAACAACTCTTCAAACTTTTCCCAAGTAGAAAAAGACATTTGACGGTGTGTCTTATTGTCAAATATTGAGTTGAATATTGTTAAGCTATACTCCATATTAGATTAAGCCGTGATTGCCACTATGATCTGGACCAACCCATCCTTCGGGTTTAATTAAGTCCGGAAGACCAAGAGGATTTGGACGTGATTCTTTTACGCCTACTTTTTTTGACATATTAGCTTTGTGAACTTCATCCCAAGCTTTATACGGATCTACACCAAGTGCATCAAGTGTGCCAATAGCTACAACACACAAGTCAATCAATCCATCAACAACTTCTTCAGAGTCGAGTGGGATGCCAGTCTGTGAAGCTTTTTCTGTTTCACCTAATTCTTCATGAAGGAAGTCTAATCTAAAACGTAAGAATGTTCGTAGCATTACACTATCGAATTTTTCTACGGAATCTCGCACACCAAATTTAGTATGCATGTCATGTATATCTTGTGGCCAATCTTTACTCATTATCTATATATTATACTCTATGTTTAAGGTTTTGTACACCACTAAAGAAAGAACTGTTGTAAGTCTGCTCTAGGTTCTGCTGACCAACCGATAGCATTGAGTATGATATCAATTGGATCAATAAAGGTTTTTTTAAATTGCAGGTTGTGGTCAATGTATTTATTAAGTCCTAATTCTTCTGGTAAGAAGTCAGGAAACGCTATTACATTTTCTTGAATGGAATTTGGAACAAGCAGATAAATAAACTTGACTTTGTCACCACTGTGAATAAGTTGATACTGTTTATCGAGGCCTTTAGCTTTTAGGTGGTAATTATAGAGAAGAGAACCACGAACATGAATTGGTGTACCCTTACGATATATGCCTTGATTTTCTGCGTAGCTTATAACATCTGAAACTCCACGAGGAAAAGCAATTTGATCAGGTGATAATGTTTTAAAGTGTTCTTTGAAAAGCGCAATTGCTTCTTGAGTCTTTTCTTCGTCACCAGTTACAATAACCTTAAAGAGGTTTCTCATAGCATCACGACACGGCATTGGTGTAGAAGACTTAATAGCCTCAATACCCATGATCTTGATCTTAGGTTCAGCGTATTGAACACCTTCGTTGTTATGTACATTGAGGATGTAACGTTTCTTTGCAGTCCAAATACCACGATCAGCAATAGCTTCACGTTTCATAACCATACGATTTGTATAAGCGTTAGTACGTTCAGCGAATTTGTCAAAGGCTTTATCGAGCATAGGTTCAATAGCTTTAGAACCGAACTCGTCAAGGAAGGATACAGGATTGTTTGGCTTGAACTTTTCAATCACGTCTTTAACGCCAATGTAAAGAGAGTCAGTATCCATCGCAATAACACGATCTTTAGATTCACCAAGGAAATCGTCGAGGTAATTGTTTACATGTGTTTCAGCGTATTTGATAACCTCTTGGCCAGTTAAAGTAATTGCTGAAGCGATACGTAGATCAAAGTAACGGAAGTACTTATTGCCCATTGCACCATATAGACTATTAAGAAGAATCTTAATCGCTGTTTGAAGTGTTTCAAGACGTGCGACCTGTGATGATGTTTGTTGGTATTCTTTACGCTGACGTTTAGGAATTGTTTCAAGTTTGTGTTTAGCGGTGAGCATGTCACCTTTCACAGTTACACGTTTAGAATATAGTTCTTCAACAATTTCTGGAATAATACCTTTCTTGTCTTTACGAAAGACTGCACCATTAGACGCAGTTGCACCATCAGCGTTAGTAACACCAATCAAAGTTTCAGGCGACATGTTGTATTGAACAATAAGATTAGGATAAAGTGAGTTTAAGTCAAAAGACATTACCCAATCATGCATTCCAACATGAGGATCTTTTACATAGCCACCTGGGAATTGTTCAGTTTCTTTTGGTGTACTTGGAAGAACCGTGATCTTAGATCGTGCTAGCCTACGGAAAATAATTGAGTCCCATATCGCGGTTGTACCGAGTGTGTCTTGATAGTTTACACCACCGAGATACGCCATAGTCAATACCAACGTAATAAGGCCAAGCTTCTCTTCCATACGTTCGATGAGCTCAACGTCTTTAATGTTGTAGTCAACAAACATTTGAAAGTCTGCATCATACAAGTCACGAAGTGTACCAACCTCAGAATAGTCGAGTTTCTTTTCACCAAGTACTACACTTGAAATATGATTCAACGAATACGATTCTTGATTACCATAAGTATATGCAAACTTCTTAAAGAGTTCCATATAGTCAAGGTGTTGAATACCCATGATGTCAAAAGCAATCTGCTGACGACCTTTGACAAAGATTTCTTTACGTTCGATCTTACGCCAAGGTGAGAGATTACGAACCTTTTCTTCGCCGAGTAAGAACGCCATTCGAGCTACCATGTAAGGAATATCGAAGAACCGAGTATTCCAACCAGTAATGATATCAGGTGTGTTGTCTGGTTCTGCCCAATAATCGATGAATGCAGAAAGCATTGAAGATTCTTCAGTGAACTGGCGATACTCGATTTTTAAATGCTTAAGCGCGGTGATTGCTTCATCGTAAGGTTTCATACCCCAAACACGATAAGTGTCATCTTTTGAGCTTTTGTAAGCAATCGTAAGAATCTGATTTACTGGATTGTCGACCTCAGGAAAGCCATCACCATACGCGGTTTCAATATCCAAAGAAGCAACATCGACCATGTTGCGATTGTAAACAATTTCATTGGGAAACTGATTCTGAATAAACGCAGGAATGTGACGAGTATTACCATAAAGGCAAAAGTCAGGAACACCTTTATAAGACTTTTCGAATTCCCTGACTTCTTTCATTGAGCCAAATTGTAAAGGCTCGACAGGTGTACCATCCAGAGCTTTCCAATCTGTAACTGCCTTTTGAGACTTAAGATAAAGCGTAGGCTTATACGCAATTCGATGGCTTATCTTTTTTCCCTCGTCGTCGTAACCTCGATATAGAAGTTTGTTACTTAATCGCTCGACACTAGTGTAAAATCCGGTTAAAATCATAATATAATTATACCATAAGATTTACGGTATGTACACTATATTTTTTCCCAATCTTCTCCTTTTATAGTTTTAATCTTCTTATTGCCGTCAAAGCCTTCTTTCTTAAAAGAAAACACACACAATTCTTCAAGTTTTCCATTCATTGTGCGGTAAGCTCCGTCGTAACCTTCTTTCAGCAAACGCAAGGTTTCCTCATCTCGGTATTGCCCAAATGGCAAATCTGTATCTTTTGAGAAGATGTCGTCTTTATCTAAATTGTATGCGTTCTTTAGTTTAATTTCAAACTTCTGTTTGTAACCTTTAGGCACTGCAAACTTAACGTCTTCTTCATTGCCGAAAAAATAAAAGCCTTTACCTGAAAAGCCATCATCGTTTTCACTTCCCTGCAATGTTTCTTTGAATGGTGGCTTAAAAGGTTTACGTGTACCGTGCCAACCTTCAATGAAAAGTTTTTTCCCTTTTGCTTCAAGTAAGTACTCACTGAATGATTGCATGTATCTATTTATAAAAAAAGTCCCCTTTACTTTAGGCGAAAGAGGGAAAGACCTTTAAATTAGAAGCTGAATGCTACACCAAAATCGGTAGTAGCTTCCCAAACTCCATCAGTACCATTAACAGCATCGCTATTAAGATAGTTAACAGTTACGAATACTGATACTGGACCTGTCGTAGAAATACGAGCAAATCCAAGAGTGTAATCGTAATCAGCTTGTGTTTCAAATGTTTGACCATACGCTGCTCCAATAGAAAGCGCAAAGGCTTTACCAGAATATAGAGCATACTCGCTTGAGAGTTCTGCACTATATGCGCTATCTTCATTTGCTGATGCTGCAACTACTGTGTCCAAACCAAAAAGGTTTAGACCATAAGCTGCTCCAACTTCAAACAAGCCTTCGCCAGCTTCAACAGCCCCAGTTGAATATTCGCCATAAACACCGAGCACACCAATAAAGGTGTTAAGTTCAGTGCCAACAGTTGCATAAACCTGATAGTCATCAGTGTTGACATATTCAAGATCACCTACAAGTGATAGGCCTCCGATAACACCTAAGTCTGTGCTTAGTTTTACGAATGCTGCATCATCTCCGGTATAAGCACCAGTGTCAATACGTTTTTCATATTGCCCCACTTCGCCTTGAACCTCCCAAGTCTTTGCGACTTCTTGGGCTTCGGCTTTAGCACCGAAGAAGAATGAGTATGCAACGTAAAGTACTACTGCACCTACGATGTATTTAATGATTGTTTTTTTATTCATATTTTTGTATGTATTAAATGACATGACGCCGCGAATGCACGACGCCATGTCTAGTTTGTTTTTTGTTATTCAGAAAGGAACTGAGGTGTCTCAGCGCCAATCGTGAAAGTTTTAGGCTTCTTTTCTTCTGGAATATTTTTTACCAGATAGACAGATAGAATACCATCAACAAGTGCAACAGATTCAACTTCAACATATTCACTTAATGTGAATTTTCTTTTGAATTTGCGTGTTGCAATACCCTTATGGATGTATTCTTTATTACCGTTCAGATCTACATCCTTAGATGCGATTGTGAGAACGTTTTCTTCTTGCTCAACGAATAAATCTTTTTCGTTGAAGCCCGCGACAGCAAGAGCAATTTCGTATTTGTCTTCGCCGTGATTCACAACATTGTGAGGTGGATAACCTTGTTGTTGTGATTGTAGTTTTTCGATACTATCAAACATAGTATCGAAACCGATTGTCCAGGATTGGCCTGGCCATGTGTATGTATTTGTCATTTTGTTTTCCTCCGTTAGGCAGGTTATGTGTTGTAAGACCCCGAAGGCATCTCATTCAAAGTAACAGCGTGTTACCTTAAAAGTTTATTTATACGATTACTCTTACACTTTTTGAGAATGTGTTATATTCTTTAAACGATAAAAGCTTTCGCGATGAAATTATTTCAAAAAAGGTTTTGGCTTCTGGCCCATTTAATTTATCGTATTTAAATGCGACTGAAGAATAAATTGGTCTATAGTGAAGTGTTCTATCTTTTGGTGTTAAAAGTAATTGCCCTGTTGTAACCATCTCAGCCTTTTTAGTATCACCTGTACGAATAGGATTCATGAAAATATCTTTATCTGGCGTTTGTGCTAAAGCGTCAATCGCGTCTGTTGCTAATTTAAAGTCAGGCTTCATAAATTCTGTTGCATACTTATAACGCATTTCAGAACTTTTTCGAGCATATTTTAATTTATCATCTTCAGGATCTTCCATATAACCAAGTTCTGGAATTAGTACACCATGATTTGTTCTTACGGAAATTTCATCATCTTTGAGTTTAACCAATTTGTGAATAAACTTTCGAGGGTTGTCTTTAGTAGCATCTTCTTTACGTACTAAAAAACCTCCTTCAATTAAATAACAATCTTTTTCATTGAAGACATAAGTACATCCTGAAAGTTCATGAGCGATTAAAATTTTAGCTGCAGCTTCAGGAGTTTTTTCTAAAAGCGCTTTACGAATAGCTTTACCGTCAGGAGAATAATAACCATCAGCATTCCTACGAGCTGATCGTTGGTTAGTAATTTTATCACCTTCTTTTTCATCACTCTTTACTGACAAAGATGCTGATAAAACGCAGACACCATACTCGTTTAATCCTTCTGTCCAACGACTCAATTTGTCATCGATATATAAGCGCTGTATTCCTTCGCGATTGTTTTGTACAATGTCAACTTCAGTTTGGTAATTCCTATCGCGATTTTTAATCCCGATCCAACCATGGTTTTTTAACCTTTTTACAGCTACTACACACATATAAATCTATTTATACGTTTATGCCTTTTTAACGTTACCAATTGAGTATTTAGATTCTAAACTCCACTCTTGTTTATCTTTGTGTGAAATAATTTTTATTTGACGTAAAGATGTTTTTGGTTCTGCCTGTGCTACATCGACTATGGTTAATAATCCCCAATCAGATAAAAGAGTTGTTATAGTGTTTCTGCGCGAAATATCATCTTCAGTAAAATTAGAAGGTTTTCCGTCAAGCATGAAAAGTTCTTTAAAGTGTACTATAAAATACCTACCTTGCTTGTGAAGAATATGACAGCTTTGAAATAAAGTGTTATGATCTTTTTTAGAAGATACTCCAATACGAGTAAGAGTTTCCTTAATTTTAAGAAAATCGTCAGGCTCATTTAGTAGTACCTCCAACATATCTGAAGGTGTCCATTCAACTGGTGTTTGCGTTTGCATAATTTATTCCATTGTAAAGAATTATTTATACTAATTGCAACTTACGCTTTATCTACCTCCTTTATCAAAAATATCATGTAACGATTTTATTTGTGATTTTGACATAATAGGATACACCGCTTCTGCTTTCTGTTTAGAATAATTGTAAGCTTTTTGAATCATTTTTATATCTTCACTGGATTTAGCCTTTTTACCCCACTTAGAAAATCTGCGGCCGTGAGTAACTATATTTTTATAGAAGTCGTATTGCATACGATGAGGTAAGTTGGCGTGTAAATTCATTTCATTAGCGAACAGAGCGGTGTCTTTAAAGTATGACAACCCTCGATTAATGATGAATGGAACATACTGTTTATCGGCCGAATCTGGATTCGACGATTCTAGCGAGTTGTCTGCTGTGCAATCACGCAAAAGGTGTTTACCTTTATTACCTTCGTTGATCGATTTAATAAAATCGAATGGGCTTAGCTTTTTTACTTCCATTCTGATGATGCCATGATTTCAGTTAGACACGCGACAGTGTTGAGTTCTTTATCAGCAACAAAGGCCGCTTTATATTGGTAATCAGCAAGGATAAGAATAATCGCAGGAATAGAATGCGGACTTGCAAACTCGTACAACGTATCGTAAATTCTGCGGAAAATAACAGATGAATCAACGTCTGCATTATTAGTTACCCAAGATCGCATACTTTTGAAGTCTTTACTCTTTAAGTAAGTGACTAGTGAAGCAATGTTTTGATCTGACAAGCCAATCAATACGTCTGAAGTGATTTCGCCTGAAGATGAATAACGTTGACACTCGTTAATTACACGGCGCCAATCTGGTGCATACCGCATGATCAATTCGGCGAGTATCTTATTATTATAATCAACACCTTCAGTTTCTAGAATAGTTTGCATTCTTTTCATGAACAAAGCGCACAATTCACCTAGCTGCTTTTTCGTTGTGTTGAATTCGATTACAGCACAGCGAGAGTGAAGAGGTTCAATAATACGATTCTTAAAATTACATGTAAGTATAAATCTACAATTAGAACTAAACTCTTCGATAAAGCCGCGTAACGCAGGTTGTGTTGATTGGGCATTTAGGTAATCAGCTTCGTCAAGGATAACGACTTTATAATTACCACCATTTAAAGAAACCGTAGACGCAAACTGTTTAATTTTAGAACGAAGTGTATCGATGTTACCTTCTTCAGAAGCGTTAATAAGTAAGCAATCTAAATCGAGTTCATTACACAAGGCACGAGCGACAGTTGTTTTACCTAAGCCTGCAGAGCCAGTAAGTAGCATATTGTGCATTTCACCAGTATCTACAACTTTTTGAAAAGTCTTTTTTAGACTTGTTGGAAGAATACAATCTTCAATAGTTTGAGGTCTATACTTCTCGACCCACAAGAATTCGTTTTGTTTTGTCATAATATAATTATACCTTAAGATCAAAGGTATGTAAATCAAAAGTGTTGAGTAGTTTTTTTCAAAACCGACATACTCAGGTCGTGGCTTTCAACTACTCAGAGGTTTCCTCAGTCACTTCTGCGCCATCAGTAGTTGCTTCATTTGCGGCATCTTCCTCGCCGGCTTTTTCTTCTTTCGGCGTATAGAAATCAACGAAAGCTGCTACACGATCGCGTACTGCGCCAACAGAGCTAAGTTCAGCTCCTTTAAACGCGCCGCGGGTAGATGCAACATCGATGATTTGTAAAATCGCACCAAAGTCTCCAATGTTTACTTCAGGTGCTTGTACTTCTTGTGTTTCTTGTGTTTCTTCACTCATGTTTTTACTTTTTTTAGGTCTATTTGGCATGATTTATCCATCATTAAAGGTAGAGCTTTTTTCTAGTGCGATCCAATACTCCACCGAGTTGTTATTTATACATTCCCAATGGGAAATTAGCTTAGAACTTACTGAGACTTTATAGTCACCAGGAATAAGTGTTAAGTTACTAATAAGAAACTGCAGATCAAAGTCGACTGTAGTACTATAAGCGCTGCCTACTTCAAGTTCGAATACATTCGCAGAAGAATTATTAGGATCTTTTACTTGCAAAAAGACTTTATCATCACCCTCTTTAGAAACGATTGAAACCACAGAGTGGCCTAGTGCACCACCTGCTCTACGGATATGTGCAATGTCATCAGCCGAAAGATCAACGTTGACATCAGCATCAGGCATAGTTACCTCTTTTTGTGGTGCCGTTAAAATACTCGTATCTGCATAACGATACGTAATAGATGCAGTAGGCGATTTAATGACAACTGAATCTTCACCAAATTCAAATTCAGGATCACTGATTAATGATAGAGCTGAAAGAAACTCATTCAAATCATAAATTCCAACTTCTTTTGGAAACGTTTCAGGAACATTCGCTGATGCCATAATGTTTTTTGCTTCAGCGATGGTTGACAACTTGTTACCTTCTTTGATAACAAGATTAGGATTGACGACTGAAAAGTTTTTCAGGACATCGAGGGTTTCTTTACTGATTTTCATAATATAGTATTATACCTTGTGTTTAGTGTTTTGTAAATAGTTATATTCAACTAAAAACATCATACAGCATATTGCGTGAGCTCCATGATGAATGCCGGTTTCGTCGTCGAAAGTTTCGCCTTTTTGTAAGGCCCAAAGGTGGCGTTGCGCTGCAGCAAAATAACGATCGTTAATATTATCAAGCTTTTTCCAATTGTGTCTATCATACTTTTTTGCGCCAATGGTTAATACTTTAACAACATCTTCTAAAGCATTAGGCGGCAATAGGCTATAATCTGGTTTATCGTCATCAAACTTTATACCACCACTTGCTGATTTTTTCTTAGCAAACTTTGCCTTTATTTCCCATTCCTTTAATTGGTCTTCTGTCATTACTTTCTTTTTTCTCTATTGTTCTTAATGGCTTTATCCATTTTAGGAGTTACCATTCTTTGAACTGTTTCGTTGAATACCATATTTCCACTTGAACGTCCTAGTAGTTTTCTTTTAGATGGATTTGGTGCCCGTAGGTCTGCGCCTGGTTTTGATGTTTTGCTCATATTGTTTTCTGTTCTATAAAAAGTTGCCTACCGTTAAGTTATGACGCTCAACGGTAGGACTTTAGGTTAGGTTATGACTTGCGATCTCCACCGCAAATTGTTATTAAGGCACGTCTTCTTCGTGGCCTTCTTTGTTATATTCATTTAAGATGTTGTTTAACGCGGCAGCGTCGTCTTGTACAATCTCACCGTTTTCGGTAAGTTGGCTTTCATCAATCTTAGTATAAAGATCTAAGAATGCTACACGTGTTTCTTCATCGAATCGGCTGATGCACATGTTGATTGCCTTCATGCGATCTTCAAAGATTGAGAAGCTTTTCACAATGTGGCAAAGGCGGCGAGTGGAAACCACTTCTTCCACACCTTCAGCCTCAAAGGTTTTGCGGATAACGTTTGACCATGCAATAAGCTTTTCAGCGAATTCAGTATCTTCAACACCGAACTTAGCCATATGCTTTTCGACAATCTTCTTTTCAATTGTTGGCTGAGGAAAAGCTTGATCAATTACACACACGAATCTTTCGAGGAATGCTTCGTCAATGATTGATGCTGCGGTAAATCTACCGTCGTCTGAGCCGCGGCCTTTAGTATTGGCTGTGGCGATTACGTTAAACCCGTCTGCAGGTGTTACTACCTCTCCTGTCTTTTTCAAAAGAATAGGATTGCCTTCAAGTACTCCTTGGAGACACATGATCTTGTTCGTAGCACGATCGATTTCGTCAATCAAAAGTATGCAACCACGTTCCATAGCTTTTACCACTGGTCCTTTTTGAAAAACTGTTTCACCATTGACTAAGCGAAAGCCACCAATCAAATCATCTTCATCTGTTTCAGGAGAGATTTGGACTCGTACGTATTCACGCTTTGTTTTAGCACAAGCCTGTTCTACCATCATTGTCTTACCGTTGCCTGAAAGGCCAGCGATATACGTTGGGAAAAACATATTTGACTTTATGATTTTCATGATTGTGTTGTACTCACCCCACTTGATGTAAGTAGGATCGACAGCCGGTACGTAGACTTCATCATTAGAGACTGAAGCTACTCCCCTGAAGGCGATATTAGCCATTGCTGTTTGAGGTACCTGAGGTGCTACAGGAGCACTTACTGCAGGCAATTCAAAGGAGTATACACCACGCTTTACACGATGTAAATTATTGATTTCCTTATAGGCAT
>Ga0209710_1002402_pt1 | contig 13199 bp, 8 predicted proteins | sample ArcticOcean_MG_C_5_FD_187436 | JGI IMG/M metagenome (GOLD analysis project Ga0209710, IMG submission 187436) | Marine microbial communities from western Arctic Ocean - ArcticOcean_MG_CB4_138 (SPAdes) (version 2) | ecosystem: Environmental > Aquatic > Marine > Oceanic | place: Arctic Ocean: Canada...
TCATCTGTTGATCGTCAGGGTAAGGAATTGACTGTGCTGTCATCGAACGCTTCTTCTTTATATAATGAAAAATTCGCAATAAAAAACTCGGTAGAATTCTCTCACGAAGGATCAGATTTCTGTACATTGACGCATAAGAACGGATCGAGGGCGAAAATTTACTTATTTGGCGCGAATTGCGTGTCGTGGATACAGCCGAGCGGGGATGACGTTTTGTACGTAAGACCGGACGCAAAGTTCGATTGTTCGAAACCGATCGCTGGTGGGATACCGATATGTTTCCCACAGTTCGGTATGAACGGACCTTTGGCGCAGCAACACGGGTTTGCGAGGAATATGCTCTGGGAACCGATCGGGACGTCGGCGGACGCGAATCCGGATGACCCGGAACCATCCGTCATGTTCTCTTTAAAGGCTTCAGAGGAGACTAGGAAAGTATGGGATTTCGATTTCGAATGTACGTATGAAGTCACTTTAAGGAGAGATAAGTTAAAGATTGAGTTTTGCGTGAGGAATAACGCAGAGGATTTATTGAAAGAACTCGAATTCACTTCTGCTTTACATACGTACATCGAATGCGTCGACGCTTCGGATTCAGAAAAAGTATTTGCAAATGGTAAATTGAAGAATAAGAAATATATGGATAAAGCTGTTGATAACAAGAATCCACCGACTAATGTTTATGATCGAGACACTGTCACTTTTGGTAAGAAATTAGTCGATTCAATATTTTTGAACACCGAAGCCGAGATGTTATTATCAGTCGGTTCGGGGGCTAAGGTTAGTATAGAGAACACGAGCGGATGGAGAGATTTTGTTATTTGGAACCCGTATGATACGCTCGTCCCAATAGATACGTGGAAATCGTTCGCCTGCGTTGAATCTGCTTGTGCTGTAACACCGGTGAAGATCCCAGGCGAAGGCTACGTATGGAAAAGTGAGATGAATTTACAGGTTGTTTAGTAATTAGTTGGGAGATCTAATTTTAAAATAATAATATGATTGACTAGCAAGCACAAAATGTATACCTTAGGATATAATTACTACTAGTACTGTATGGTACCTGTACTATGTATAAATTATTTTCTAGTGAGTGCAGCTAGAATGCAGCTACTCAAGAATCCAACACCGAAAGCGAACATCATTGTGCTTTCTTCTTCTGTTTTTTTCGCAGCGTAAATGCAGTCAAACTTTTCCAAATATTGCTTACGTTTAAAAGTTACATCTTTAAGTCTCAATTCGAGAACTTTCTTCTCGATTAAGATCTGATCTTCGCTCTCTTTTACTTCGATCAGACTTTGTAATATAGTTTGATATTGTTTCATGATATTTGCATTGTTCCAATGATCCATCGGTAACTGCAACTTCTTCTTCTTCTTATTATTATTTTGAATTAAAGGCGCTCGTTCTTCTTCTTCGTCGTCTTCGTCTGTTTCCTCCTCTTCTTCTTCTTCTTCCTCTACATTGGCATCATCAAAGACTTCGTTTTGATCTTGCTCGTTCTGTGTTTTCAATTGTTGACTCATTTGAGTTCTATGAGTGAACATTTTTCTTCAGTTCACTTGTTTTTTTAGAAGACTTTTTCTTAACGTGCGCGAGAGTTCCAAAAATACACCTTAGCTCACTTCTACACGCCTCCTTTAACAAAATTATTTTTCACTTTACATACCAACACCGTTATATCATCCTTCTTACCACCAGAATAAACCATATCGAAATGCTCAGTAGCTGCTAAACTATACGGAGTCGTTCTCGAACGATCGTTCGCGGTATCAAAAGCTCTTTTAGTCAATTCTTTCGCGCATAAATCAACCTTTTTTCTTCCGCTCATTTCCTTGTTAATCGTTTCATCGTCGAATTGATTTTCGATGACGTTCAAGATCTCTCGTTCGCTTAAGTTATCCCATAATCCATCTGTACCGACGACGATTATATCATCGTCCTCGAGAAAAAAACTTGAAAGCATCGCATCAGAGGGTTGATCCGTCGCATCGTGGTGTCCGAGCTGGAACGGTCTTCCGAAATCATGCTCTTGCGGAGGCGATCTATGCGCTATGAATCGTCCTTTTGATGATTTACTATTATTATTGTTATTATTATCATTATAATTATTATTCAGATCGCTGGCTGTTGCCGATGGTATTATTACTTTATTATTATTATTATTATTGTTACTTATTATTTCTTGTGGGTTGAGCACGAGACGCGCGACTAAATATCCGGAATCGCCAATATTTGCAGCGTTCAAAACACCTAATCTCGGGTCGAGCGTTAATAAAACGCACGTCGTACTTCCTTTGACTTTGTTCATAGTCACCTCTTCATAAGCTAATTTTAAAATCGACGCAGGTTTCTCGCCATTAAATTCAGACGACGACGACGTAATATTAGAAGTCAAAAACTTCTTCGCGCATTCTCTCAAAAGCGCTCTTGAATATAAACCTGCGTCGACGCCTTCCCATCTCCACATATACACTCCATCTGCTACACCTAGACCGAGCTCACCTGAAGATTCACTATTATTATTATTATTATTATTATCATTAGTGTCACTATTTTTACCATCGTATTCAATGAAATACGCATCTTCGCCTCCGTATCCAAAATTTCTGGATATCTTCGCTCGAGCGCCTTCTTTTATTTTATCCGGATGCGGCGTGGTAGCCGCTCCGACTTTGAACACGAAATCGCCCATCTCTCTTCGAACTTTCATCCTTTGCTCGCGCTCTTTCGCCATTTGTGTTTCATTTTGTTCTAAAACTAACTCTAAATCTCTACTATACGGCTGAACATACGTATGCTCTTGATCGTGATCTGAAGGTCCGAACCATTCTCTGCATTGAAACTTATAACTCTCCCCGGTTTTCTCGCATTTCACTGAAACGTCTTCTAAGAACCATCCACGACCAGTCGACGTAGAATCTGGTGTCAATCTCGCCCTTACCCTCCTAATAGGTCCTAAATGCGCTTGTACCGCGACGCGAAACGGTAGAGTCGACCCTCTGGCAAACCCAGGGGCGTCCCCGTCTTGATACTCCATATTAATCGGATACGTTATCCCGTCTTCGCCTATTAAAGTTATTTGAACTCTCCCAGATGTCCCCGCGCCGCGACATGCGCCCGTTCTCACGTTGACTGAATATAAAGAATTCGCGAATTGCGAATTCGTCGTTATAGTCGTCACCTCAGCCTTTAATGGCTCTTGAGTGTTTATTAAATCTCTCCCGAAATTATACTCTCTCGCGTATTTATAGTCAGCTTTTAGATATCGTTCTGCAATTACTGGATCGGTGTTCTCTTCTCCTCCTCCTCCTTCTCGTCCCGGTTTTCGTTGACTAGAGCATTTTGTCGTAGAACTCACGTATCTACGACTACTATTCATTATTAAACGCATGTTACTATCATGATCGTGATTTATACTCTTCTTCTTCGTTAAATCATTAAACGTCGTTGTCAGTACTGAATTATTATTTCGGATATACGGATTCGTACTTCGCTCGAAGAGAGATTTTAATGAGTAAATCGCTGCACGAGTGTAGGAAAGATTTTTCGCCCTCATATATATGCGCTCGAGTGCGTGCGTGCGCGTGTTTATTATGAATTGAATTGGATTGAATCGATTGTTTGATCGATCAATGTTCGCAGGCGAACACGGCAGTAGAGGAAGAAAAAATGACCACAGCACGACAGCAGCCTTAAACAGTTAAAAAGCGAAAAGGAGCGCTGTGCGGCGACACAAAATATTCTCGCGGTCTTAAATCGAATAATTTAATTAGCTACGCGTACATAAAGAAGAACGTAATTAAAAGCGAACGCGAACGAACGAACGACGAAAAATAATAACATCAATGTCCAATCATCATCAACAATCGCAGGCGCAACCTAGAAAAAGGGACGAACTGCAGGAACTGAAACTGATGCTGAAGAGAACGGCTGGTCAAAGATCGACTAAGGAGATCTTAAAGAAGCGCTTGAAAATGTTCGAGAAACTGATTCAATTAATAGCGCAGGGCATCGATTGCCAAGAGATTTTCGATTTAGTGATTTTGAATTCGTCTGATTCCGATTGTGACGTGAGAGTGAAGAAGATGTTATACTTCTATTTCGAAGAATGTCGAGACTGTGATTTAGTGATTTTGGCCATTAATACTTTACAGAAAGGTTCGTTTGATGATTACCGTGTTATATGCATTGCCCCTGTTATTAAGAGAGAGGATGATTATTGTTTTCGTCGTTTTTTTCTTTCGTGTGTTCTTGTGTGTTCTTTTGATAGGAGACGAATAATCGGATCAGATCGATCGTGATTTGCAAGCGAGAGTATGTATTTGTTTTGTATACTGACACTCATATACTTCATACATATGATAAATAATAAATAATATAGATATCGAAAACACTGCGGATGCGACTATTCGTGGTCTAGCGATTAGATCGATAACTTCGTTAGGGAACAAAGATATAGTTCAGTATTTAATCGAAGCCGTAAAAGTAGGCCTGAAAGACGAAAACGCGTATCCGAGGAAAATAGCTTGTTTAGGATGTTTGAAGATCGCGCGTATATTATCGGACGATGAAGAACTGATGGAAAATTCGGGATTATTACAAAAATTAGAAGAATTGTTAATGGAAGATACAGATGCGAACGTCGTCGCGAACGCTTTAACGACGATTTCGGAAATCTATGGCGAGAACGATTCGCGCTTAACAAACGTTAAGATGATCTCTGCGTTGGTGAAGAAAATAAGAGATTTTGGAGAATTACAACAGCATTTGGTGTGTAAATTAGTCTATAATTACGCTAAAAATAATGCTAATTTATTAGATGACTCCGTTAAATTTGAATGGATGAATGAGTTAGAGTCGCGTGTGAGTTCTCCAAACTCGGCAATAGCTTTAGCGGCTTCGCGAGCGTTCTTGGAACTCACAAAAACAGATTTTGTGACGCATCAGAAAGTGTATCAACGCATTAAACCTTCTTTGTTAACGTTAGCGACGGCGCAAACATCAGGGCAAGAAACCTCTTCAGTCGTATGGGCGCACTTGCGTCTGTTAGCCATGAGAGTGCCTATTTTGTTCTGTACTGATTATAAATCGTTTTACGTCCGAGCGCAGAGCGATTCGTTCACGATTAAGAAATTAAAAGTGAAAACATTGGCTTTGATAGCGGATCAGCATAATTACGAGCAAATTGTTCTAGAACTTTTAGAATACTGCGATGACGTTGATGAGACATTTTCCAGTTTAGCCTTGAACGCAATCGGTTCAATAGCGCGTCATCAGGGCTTAATAGAAGAAGCCCGTGTGAGAGTTACTGAGAAAATTTGCGAGTTATTACTAACGAAATCAGATACTACGATTCATAATAACAATAAAGCGAAGAATAACATTCGAGCCGAGAGTCTGCATGAAATTGGACTAGTTTTAAGAACATCCTCAATTTCTTCTTCTTCTTCTTCAAAAGAAGAAGAAGAAAAATTATGCTGTGAAGCGATTTCGAAACTTCTTGAACATTTTCATTTTTCAGTACCTGATATATTCCCATCATCACAGTCGTCGTTTTCGTCGAATGATGACTTTGGCGACGAGATTGCTGGTTTTGGTAGAAGAATCATGAAAGCGAGAATATCGTTGATTTGGATTTTAGGCGAGTTTGGCGAAAAAATCGCTTTAGCGCCTTACGCTTTAGAAACATTGGTTGAAAATTTATCGGAGGAAATCAATCCATCGATACGTTTAGAAACGTTCGCTTCGTGCGTAAAGCTCTTCTTAAAGCGTGCTCCTGAGATGCGAAATATATTCGAAGAATGTTTAATTTCGTGCGCGAAAGATATCGACCCGCGGGTTAGAAACTATTCAAGAATCCATGGAAACGCGTGTTTGTCCGATCCAAGATTATTAGACGCTTCATCAGTAAAAACAACAACAAAAACAACAAAAACAACAAAAACAATAGGAGGTGATTATTTTGCGGAAGAAATGGAAGAAAAAGAGAGATTTCAAAAGCTTTTCGAGGAAATTGATACGTTATCGATCATGTACGAAATGTGCGGTTCAAAGTTTACAAACTATGATAATAAAAATAACGGCGTTTCTTCTTATGCTAATAATAATAATAATAACAATGATGAAAAGACGGCACATAAGCAAGCTTTTGACCAAGAGACGTCCTTACTTTCATTCGAGGAAGATATAGATTTAATTTAATTGATTTAATTGATTAATTTTAGTTTAACACTCTCTCTTAAACATCTTAATTTCAACTCGCCCTCACTTTTGGTTAAAAGTAAAGAAAGAGATGGGTTATTCCCTGTCTTATTCGGAGGATACCAACAACACGCGGTTACTACGCTCACAGCTCCAATTTCTTCCTCTTCTAATTTCCGCTTATTTCCAGAGCCTGAACTTCTTCCTCGAATGGCTAAGATTATACATCCATTAGAGTGCTTTTTCAAATCCTCTTTCGTTTTCTCGTCTAAATCTACACGTACGTTATTAGTATTTTTATTATTAGTATTATCGATAATTTCATCATCGTTTTCATGTTGTTGCTTCGCTAAAATCGATTCTAACATCTTCGGCGATACTCTTATAACTTGCTTTTCAATCTTCGAAGCGAAAAAATCGGCACCGGCTTGAGTAAATCGATATCCTCCGGCTTGGCGCGCGAAGATTGATAAACCGCAAGCGAGCACGAACAACTCTCCCGATGATGCGCACTTTTGAATGATTTTATGCGCCTGTGAAGAGAGTACATATATCCTCTTCGGTGTCGTCGTCATTTTATAATCATCTGTTGTACTATGATTTCTTCTCGTAATCAACTCTAGCTTTGATTTTGATGATTTTCGTAAATCAAATCCGTAGAAATTCTTGATCGATTTGTATATTTCTGATTCTTTTGAAATTGTAATAACTGGCGCGATTTCCGACTTTAGCCATTTTTTCTTAAGAGCAGTTTTCGTTCGTTCTTTGTTTTTGTTCTGCTCATCTAAAGCGATCATCGATTGAGGAAGTTCGGAGACTTTCTGGAAACAAGCTACGAAGAAACCACCTGTATCGTTCAAGTGCGGATATAAGCGCATACACTTTTTCAATTCTTCTGACGACCTTGAAAAGTTTTCGTCTTCTTCTTCGTCGTCTTCAGCATTAGGAGGAAACATTGATGGTTTAATTTTACTATTATTACTATTATTATTTTTCATCGTGGAGAATTTCTTGTACCAACTGAAAGTCTGTGGATCTTGCACTTCCCACGTTGTTAACCCTTCTCGTCTTTTCATTTTCGGTAACACGTTTGTTAAATCTACCAATCTTATTGAACCACTCGCTCTCTTTAATAACTCATAAACGACTGCTTCGTTCTCTATTGGGTTCAACGAACACGTTGAATAAACTAACTTCCCCCCGACTTTTAATAACCTAAACGCTCTCTGTACGATCTCTAGTTGCAAAGAATGCAAGATCAATCCACTTGACGCCGTCCATTTCTTCCATAAATCGACAGATTTCCTTAACGTTCCATCGCCAGAACATGGAACGTCGCACAAAATACGATCGAAAGTATTCTCTAACTCTAAAGGGTAAACCTGCGCTTCATGATTCGTTACTATTAAACAATGCGATTTCATTTTTTGACATCTCGAGGTCAATTGATTCGCCCTCGTCAACGACGCGTCGTTCGCTACGCATACGCCTGCGACACTCGCGTCAAAAGAGGATCCATTTAAAATCTCCAGAATCTGCGTCGTCTTCGACCCTGGCGCAGCGCAAGTATCGAGCACGCGATGAAACTCTTCAATATCTAAACAATACACTGGGATCATGGACACTAACTCCTGTCTCGATATTGTCCCGAGCTCTTGCTCTCGTTTCAAGAACTCGAAGAACTCGTTGTTCTTGTAATCGTCGTTGTTGCCGTTCAACGCGAATTCGTTCGATTGATAGACTAGATCTGAATCGTTAAAGAATTCGATTTTTTTAAGCTTAATCGGCCTATCACGCATTTCCTGATGTAACATCTTATCCGTCACATTTATCACAGAATCGTTTTTAGGTATAGGATTTCGAGCGCGTAAGATCTTAAAAGTGATCATCAAAGGCTCTTTGAAGCGCTCGAGCATTTCCTGGAAATCTTTATTCGTAAGCATTAATTGTTTTCGATAGTAATTTTCGAATCTCTGTTCGTTCGTCTGCATTATTTGATTATTATTATATTTGATTATTATTATTATTATTATATTTGATTATTATTAGGTGTTGTTGGGCGTTAGGTGCTGTTGTAGTAGTAAATATGAATCACTGTAATGTAAAGATGAATATAAATGCGACATGGGTTTTTTCGCCGAAAATTTTTAGTATTTGCCGAAAAATTTAAAACAGGTACAAACAGCTACTTCCCAGCATCACCTAATTTAGAGAAAAAAACGCGCGCTATCTCATGTCTCTAAACGTAATTCCTCGTGCATTTGGCACTTGCCTTGTGGATATATCGAATGCATGTTCCGATTTCTTCGCGAAAAGGATGAATAAAGTCGAAAATCAAAAAGTTGATGATTCCGCCCACCTCGCTCATGCCTCTTCCACCCTGGATAAATCCCGCACAATACCGGTGGATGGAAAATGGCATTGTGTCAAAAGTGAGTCTAAGAACATCACAAACGCGGAAATACAACGGTATATACGTGAGGATAAAGGTTTGGGGGATTTTAGGATCGATAAAGTGTATTCAGCGCGTTCTGGTATCCACACCACTTACTTCAAATGCGCCTTCAGTAGCAAGTGTAACTGTTCTTTCAAGATTGGACGCTCAGAAGACTCTGACGGTAACATCCATACCACGGTCGAGGTAAAAAATCCAGTGCACATAGATCACCCGCAAGAAGATGTGAGGAAGAAGAGAGTAGTACCGCCCAATTGGACGTCGGCGGTGAAAGAGTCCGTACGTGAAGATGTGAATAATCAAAAGAGCGTTAAAGCAATTGGAGTTACTTTGGGCTATCACAAGAACGCCGAGTACATGAAGAAGCTCAAATACTATGTATACAACTCAAGAAAGAAAATGATGAACTCGGAGAAGCTCGGTACGAAGAAGAGATTGTGGTCCGAGTGGATGAAAGAAACTGGGGGGATTGATTTCCGTCAAAAGCATAAACCATACGCAGTTGCGATGAGATGGCCAACCGACGAAGACAACGAACAAGATGACTTCATCTTCCTCATATCATCACCGGAAGGTTTGCGAAACATGCGGAAGCAGGTGAAGCCTGGAGAAGTGTATTGGTCGTTCGACGGCACTCATGGAACGAACAATCACAATTATGCGCTGATTACGGTTAATACATTTGATATGCAGCGCCAAGTGTTCCCCGTCGCTTTTGCAATTTGCAACGCAGAGAGAGAAACAAACATGACATGGGTAGGAGAGAAGTTACAAGAAGAGATCGCTAAGCACAGCGCAGAGCTTGGCTGTCTTCCATTTACCAAGTGCACCGTGATGGCTGACGCTCACGAGTCGTACAAGAACAGCTCGGAGCAACTTGGGCAGACTTTTGGTTTCGATGCAAACGTGTTGATGTGCATCTTCCACGTCAAGCAAGCAATCAAGAAGAAATTCAGTAAGCATTGGAAGAACGGATTAAGCGGTGATATTAATGCTCTATGGGATGTTCCTTCGGGTATGATCGCGTTATTCAAAGAGATGGAGAAGCGAATGCTCGAGAAGTGGTCGGCGATAGACAAAGAGTTTGTTGCGTATTACAAGAAGGAGTGGTTGAACAGAAAATGGAGTCGATGTTACGCATGTGTTGGATATGCGATGACGAACAACGGCACGGAATCTCAAAACAAGTCTATAAAGAATACGATGGGATACAAGAGACACTCGGATTTGGGTATCTTGGCGAAAGCGGCTTGGGAAATATTTGAAGCCGAGACGACGAAGGCGGCGGTGAAGACTTTCTACTCAATCGATACACCAGCGAAAATCCAGCTCGAACGATGGGAGCAGTACAACGAGTATGAACAGGACTTCAACGAATTCGAGCCCGAAGACGATAGTAGCGATGATAAATACGTACCTAGACGCGCCTATCGATATGAATACAAAGCCGGTTACCTCTACGCATCTCGAGCGCTCGTCTCCCGCCTGCAAGATGAAGCAGCAAGCAAGCTCAGACGAGGTGGTTCTGTTCGTTCTCAAGGAATGGAATTACGAAAACTATTAGAACAGCGGCGCGACGCGTTCGTTCGATACTGGGACTGGGCCTCAGATCCGGATTTCAATCCAAAAGCGTTCTCTCTTTCCTTTGATGATTGGAAGAGTCTCTCCTCTGATTTCCATGTCGTAACTCCACTCCGACTCACACCTCAACCCGAGAAGGGCTCGATCTTGGAATGCTTCGGCGACATTCCGTGGTGTTGCACTTGCACGAGAAAGATCGAAAGAGGCATCGGAGGTTATCAAAACACTCGATGTTGCCTTCATGTCATGCATGCATCGATAACTGTCTCCGGGATGAAAGATCCTCCCGACCTCAGAAATGACTTGATTGGGAAGCAAAAAAGAGGTCGAAAGAGGATCCACGGACGCCAAGCGCGCACCAACCGATACGGCGTGACTGTGCACAAGCCTGCTAAGAAGCGAAAAGTTAATAAAGAATGATTTTATACATGTAATATAGAGCGCGTAAGTCAAGTGACGCCGATTTTTGTTGAAAGAAATCTCTATCTCGAGAAGTGTTTTTTCGTACAAAAATAAACTAATAAACTCCATTTTTGCACCAGTTTCTCACCTCGAAACCAAACCCCTAAATTTTTTTTCGGCAAATACTAAAAATTTTCGGCGAAAAAACCCATGTCGCAATATAAATGAGGGCGATTTTGCAAAAGTGAACTGCAAAAGTGAAGCGTATCGGAACACGATTGACAGAAAAAAATGGTAATAGACTACTCGAAGTTCGATAAACTGGTCATATCGGACTCGGAAGAGGAGGAAGAAGAAGAAACAGCGGTGCCTCCTGCGCCTCCTGCGCGCGAAAACAACGCTGGTGATGGATATTTCACTCCAGAACCACACGACAGATGGGCCAGAAATTTCTCGAATAAAAAGGAACAACACGAATGGCTTTCCAACTGTTACTCGATGAGATGCGACGACGATTATGCCTGGGGCGGTTCAAATTTGCACGGCGCGTACGATCCAGACATGACGCCGGAAACGCTGAGGAAAGATTTTGCCACGTTTTGCGTGCTTGCGAAACGAAGAAAGGTTTTGCCGAAAGATTGGGATTGGAAAGCATTTCTGGAAGTGGTATTTCACGCAGTGCGCGTTTGAGAAATCGGACGCGCAGGAAAGGTGGGGCGGCGAGAACATTTTTATGGGACACATGGAAGGACAACGCTCGTTGAGAGCGACGGGCGTCGATATCATCGGGACGGGCATTGAATATGGCAGCCCGGTGCATCCAGATTTTACAAAGGCTGAAAGGGACGTCGAAGGTGACATCGATAAAGTGTTCGAGGAAATAGGCGGAAAAGAAGTGTGGGAAGCGTACCTCTCGAAACTCTACTCTTCGCCGGTTAACCGTATCGGCTAGGTCGAGGACAACGACGGGGACGACCCAGCAGCACCCGCAGAGAAAGAAAAAAAAGGCGACGGCGACGGCGAGCGCATTTGATCTCAGCTCGAAAGAATGTAGTATAAAATAAGAAAAACGCCAACCAACCATAAGCGCGGGAAGGCGCGATTTCGCGGAGTCTGATGCGGTTTGAACTTTTTTCTTTTGGTGTGTAATTCTCGAACACATAAAAACCGAAATAAGCAATCCCGCTTCTAATACACTATGTCTATATCTATACGATCTACTCTAATCTCTCTCTCTCTCTCTCTGATACTTCTAGCTTTGGCTAGAAGTTGTTTGTAATTAATTCTTCTTAATCTCTCTCTCTCTACTGCCCAAATCGTTGGAAAGAATTTAAATACTCACTCATAATACGCTCGTGTAATCGATCTTTTTTTAAATTCAAGATATTATTCACTAAAGCGAGTTCGCACTTTGAAAGTAAAAACCCGGGAAATTTACCTACTCTTAGCGCCGCCTTCGAAACGCAGACGAGCAATTCTGGTGAAGGTAAGTCTTTGATTTCAACCGTCTTCCCCGTCTTCATCTTTTCTTCTTGTTTACCTTTCTTCGATGACTTCGCTTCTATATCTCTCGCGTAGTTTACGAGCAAGTCGTACGCAGAATTTTTGTTCAGTAGAACAATATCTAATGATAAACATTTTTCTTTTTCTTCGTCATCGTCGTCGCCGTCGTCGTCGCATTCTTGTTGTTTTTGACGACGATAAAGATAATCATTATGCCTATGAGAAGAAGAAGACGTAGTAATGATTGGAAACTCGATCAATTTCCCGCTCTCGCGCGAAACCGCTCTCGCTCGAACTCTCCTACTCTTCATCTCTGTCTTATTAAACCCTTCTAGAAAGTCTAAATCTTTAAACATTGCAAGCATGGAAGTACTCTTACCATAGTCATTTTCGTCGTCGTCGTCTGTGTACAAAATGACGCACTCGCACCCGTTATTTGCCCACCACGATAAACTCTTCCCAATAATCTCACCTAATGCAACCATCATCATTCTTCGTCTTTCCTCTTCTATACTAGCAATTTTCGATTCTTCACTCGCTCTATTCTTACGTTTGTTAAACATCATCATTATCATCATCGTCGCCGTCGCGCTCCTACGACGGCTCCTACCAGTCGCGCTGCCGCGTAACAACTCGCTCTCAATAAACGATCTTTGGAAACAAAACGCGACAGATTTCGGTCTATCTGGATGCACACCACAAAACGCATCATTATTATTATTATTATTATTATCATCACTAGTAAATCTCTGAATCATTTCTTTGCTCAGAACTCTAAACGAACAAAAATGCTTTGAACATCTTTTTTGTTCTCCCGTACCCAGCAGCAGTTTTGGAACGATTGATATGAAAAATCTCACGAAGAACATGAATTCGATCATTAAACCTATTAAGATATCAGTAATCATATTAATCACATGCATTGTATTATTATTATTATTATTATTATTATGGCATTCATTAAGCGCATTGATTATTTATTAACTAATTAATTAATTACTCTACTGTAGCGCCCTGATTTTGATGTTTGGTTTTGATGAAACTTTTACCTGAT
>Ga0209710_1002405_pt1 | contig 13195 bp, 13 predicted proteins | sample ArcticOcean_MG_C_5_FD_187436 | JGI IMG/M metagenome (GOLD analysis project Ga0209710, IMG submission 187436) | Marine microbial communities from western Arctic Ocean - ArcticOcean_MG_CB4_138 (SPAdes) (version 2) | ecosystem: Environmental > Aquatic > Marine > Oceanic | place: Arctic Ocean...
AAGCTGATCTTCTTTTGACAGAAAAGAATATTATGAACTTCTTATTAGACTATGGCAAAAAAAACAAAGAAAACACAGTTAGATTAACTACTGATTATGGTACTATTGATATTCTCTTGTTTGAGAATATTAAGTTTCATAGAGCTAATTTTATAATGCTTACCAAAAAAAAGTATTTTGACAACACTCAGTTTTACAGAGTCATTTCCAATTTTGTGATTCAGGGTGGTAATAGCGATGATCGTATTACTTTAAAAAAAAGACAAGCTATTGGGAAATATTTACTACCTAATGACCACGACAAAGGCTATAAGCACGACCGTGGCATGATTAGTATGCCTAGTAAAAATATTGAAAACCCCTATAAGAAAGCTTCACCCTTTGAGTTTTTTATTGTGCAACAACAACAAGGTGCTCACCACTTAGACGGGGACTACACAATTTTTGGAAAGGTTATAAGAGGAATGGATGTCGTCGATACTATTGCAACAGTTCCTACTGATAAATCCGATTGGCCACTTCAAAATATTTTTATAAGAGAAATTAAAGTTTTAAAATAATCCATAGTAAATTTTAAGTAAATTGTAGAACACAAAAAATATAAACTCATGAAAATTAATAAAACAAATTTGTTAGTAAAATTAGTCTTACTGGGAACTCTAACTATTATTAGTAGTTGTAAAAAAGAAATTAGTAATCACAACATCTTATTGCAAAAATGGCAAGGCCCTTATGGGGGCGTTCCAGCATTTGATAAGATGGATGTCAAAGATATTCAAGCTGCTGTTGAAAAAGGTATGGAACTTAATCTCTCTGAAATCGAAGCGATTGCAAATTCAAGTGAAGAACCAACCTTTGAAAATACGATTGAAGAAATGGAACGCTCGGGATCAGATTTAGGTCGTGTATTTGCTTATTATGGAATCATGAGTAGTAATGTATCAACTCCTGAGTTTAGAGAAATCCAATCTAATTTAGCACCTAAATTATCTGTATTCTCATCTACTATAAGTCAAAACAAAGCATTATTTACTAAGATTAAAACTGTTTATAACGCTTCATTAATAACTCCGCTTGAAGCTGACAAACAACGAGTTACGGCACTCACCTATAATAGTTTTGCCATGAAAGGTGCAGAGTTAGATTCAGAAAAGAAATTGAGATATGCAGCAATAGATAAAGAATTATCAACTCTCTATAATACGTTTTCAGATAATGTACTTCATGATGAAGAAAACTATGTTACATTCTTAACAGAAAATCAGTTGGCAGGTCTTTCTGAAGGATTCGTAAAGTCTGCAGCAGCTATTGCTAATGAAAAAGGAAAAGAAGGTTTCTATGCAATTACAAATACACGTTCTTCAATGTCCCCTTTTCTAACCTATTCTAAAAATAGAGAACTTAGGAAAACCGTATGGACTAATTACTATTCCAGAGGTGATAATGGGGGCGAGTACGACAATAATAATATAATCGCAGAAATTTTAAAATTACGGCGTGAACGTGTTGAATTGTTAGGTTATAAAAATTATGCTGAATGGCGTTTACAAGATCGTATGGCAAAGACCCCTAAAAATGCATTAGCATTAATGGAAGCCATTTGGCCTGCATCAATTGCGCGTGTTCACGAAGAAGTAGAAGACATGCAGTCTGTTGCCGACGCTAATAGAGACGGTATAACTATTGAGCCCTGGGACTATCGGTACTATGCAGAACAAGTTAGAGTTGATAAATATGACCTCAACAGTGATGAAGTTAAACAATACCTTCAACTTGACAAGCTAAGAGATGCCATGTTTTATGTAGCTGGACGCCTGTTTAATTATAACTTTAGTCCTGTAGCAGAAGGAAGTGTACCTGTATTTCAAGAAGACGTAAAGGTATGGGAAGTAACAGACAAAGACTCTGGGACTCATATCGGACTTTGGTACCTTGACCCTTATGCACGACAAGGAAAGCGATCTGGAGCTTGGGCAACAACCTACAGAAGCCACACAACCTTTGATGGTAAAAAAACTGTACTTGCTTCCAATAATTCAAACTTTGTAAAACCAGCGGCCGGAGAGGCATTACTAGTGTCTTGGGATGATGCTACGACTTTCTTTCATGAATTTGGACATGCCTTACATTTCTTTTCTTCAAATGTAAAATACCCAACATTAAATGGAGGTGTTAGAGATTATACAGAGTTTCAATCGCAACTTTTAGAACGTTGGCTTTCTACAGATGAAGTAATAAATCAATTTTTAGTTCATTACAAAACTGGGATCCGAATACCACAAGAGTTGGTTGCCAAAATTAAAAAAGCGGCAACTTTTAACCAAGGGTTTGGAACCACTGAGTACTTGGCGTCTGCCTTAATGGACATGAAACTTCATTTAGCAGACCCTGCAGGAATCGATGTTAATTTGTTTGAAAAACAAACTTTAGCTAAATTGAAAATGCCTTCAGAGCTTCCAATGCGCCACAGAACCCCTCATTTTGGACATGTATTTTCTGGAGAAGGTTATGCAACAGCTTATTATGGTTATATGTGGGCAGATGTATTAACAGCTGATGCGGCAGAAGCATTTCAAGAAGCGCCTGGTGGATTTTACGATAAAGATGTAGCAAACCGATTGGTAAAGTATTTGTTTGAGCCAAGGAACTCAATGGATCCAAAAGAAGCTTTTCGATTGTTTAGAGGTCGAGATGCGAAAATTGAAGCATTAATGAGAGACCGTGGATTCCCTATTAACTAAGTGAAATCTGTTAACATAAAAGCTTATTCTATCTAATAAGCTTTTATTCTTTATCAAAGTAAAAATCTATATAAATATTAATTATTAATAGTTTTTATTTATAGCTTTGCACTAACCCCCTCATTATGACTATTACACAACTCAATTACGTATTAGCTGTTGCTGAATATCAAAATTTCACTAAGGCTGCTGAAAAGTGTTTTGTAACACAGCCTACATTAAGCATGCAAATTCAAAAGCTTGAGGATCAACTAGGAATTCAAATATTTGATCGTAGTAAAAAACCAATTGAGCTTACAGAAGTTGGACGTAAAATTGTAAATCAAGCAAAAAACATTGTAAATGAAGCCGACAGAATCAATGATATTGTAGATCAACAAAAAGGATTTATTGGTGGTGAATTTCGATTAGGCATTATTCCAACAGTCATGCCTACCCTTCTTCCAATGTTTTTAAAGACGTTTATTAAACGTTATCCTAAAGTAAAACTGAGAATAGAGGAGCTAACAACAGAAGAGATAATTCAACGAATTAAAGATGGGCACTTAGATGCTGCGATTGCAGCAACTCCTTTAAAACAAGATCAAATAAAAGAACGTGTTTTATTTTATGAACCTTTCGTTGGCTATGTCCCTAAAAACCATCGACTCTCTTCTAAATTAAAGCTTGAGGTTTCAGATTTAAATATTAACGAAATGCTTCTTTTAGAAGATGGTCATTGTTTTAGAGATGGAGTTTTAAATTTATGTAAAGCCTTAAAGCCACAAAATACGAATGAATTTCAGCTAGAAAGTGGCAGCATTGAAATGCTAATAAAACTCGCTAATGAAGGCATGGGAATGACCCTTTTACCCTACTTACACACTTTAGATTTAAAAGAGAATGAAAAAGAGAACTTACTCTTGTTTAATGAGCCATCCCCTGCAAGAGAGGTGAGTTTAATATACCATAAAAGTGAACTAAAAATACAAATAACAGACGCAATACATACTACTATTTCTGGCATTATTCGTGGTGCGATAGCCTTTCAAGACGTACAGATAATAAGTCCTATTATGAAATAAAAAAGAGCGACCTGAAGGCCGCTCTTATAGTTTATATATCAACTAAAGACTAATTCAAATAAACCATACATTGTTTCAAATCAGGGTTTGCATGAACCATTCTTTGAATAATTAATTTCAATTCTTCAATTTCGTACGGAAGAAGCCTAAGAAGTGCTTTTCGAACTTCTTTGCAAAATAAAACGGGATCGAAACTAACCTTGTTAAGTATCGCTTTAGTATAATCAAACATTGCTCTTGACATATTTGGAAAATTTAAATTAATAAAAGTAATATTGTTTTATAGGCGTGTAATTAAGTTAAAACTAAATTTAAAAAAAAAATTAGACTCATAAATTAACTTTAACAATAAATTCTGATAATATTATGATTTCAGCTTGACTGACCATTCAAATTCAAAAGAGGAGACTTCGTCTCCGTTCTGATCAACTCCTGCTGTTGTTAAAAAAAAACGCTGGCCTTCTCCTGTTGAAATTGCTTTTTCAATAGCTGCATCTACAACAGCCCCCTGTGTACAGGAAAATGTAATCACCCCTTTTGCTTTTTTACTGAACGAGGCTTTATTATTAACAACTAACATTGATATAGAGTTGTTAGAAGCTTTTATTTTCATCATGAGCAAAGCACCTGTTGCTAATTCAGCTGCCATACCTTGTACAGCCCAAAACATTGAATTAAAAGGATTCTGATTAATCCATCTATGTTTTACCACAACCACACATTTATGAGTGTCTATAAATTTTGTGCGAACTCCTGTTAAAAAGGCCGATGGTAGTTTAAATGCTAAAAAGTAATTAAGTTTTAGAGGAGTAAATTTCATTGCTATGTATAATAGAAGCTAATATAGTAATTAATTTAGACCTTGTTTGATTGGCTGATTATGTTGGGTATACATACAATATGAGACAACTACTAATTGGATTAATTTCAAATTGAAGTCCTGTATTAGTAGTTATTAACTTAGACCCATCCCACTTTTACTGTTTAAATTTTATTTATCAATTAATAAGAATAAAACAAAAAAGTTATGCTAACATCAGCAAAACTCACTAAAGGGTGTCTGTTCTATTTTAAACAAAAAATAATTTACTATTTAATTACTTTTTGAGTTAGTAGAAAATTTATTGTAAATTCATGATTTAAAGCGAATTCATCCATTAGCGGGATCTCATTAATAGTACTATGTTAACAAAAACAGTTGAAAAATCATCTTCCTGCCCACAAAAATTTACTAAAAGTTAAAACCTATGAAAACTACTTATTCAAAACTTTTTGCCGGAAGTTTTATTGTTGCACAACGTATCATACAAAACTTAAAGGAACAAGGCATATCTCCTATTGTTAAAGACGAAACCGAATCAGCAAGGCTTGCTGGCTTTGGCACATCTACTTACGGACTTCAGGAGTTGTATGTAAATGCTTATGAAAAAGTAAAAGCAGAAACTATTGTAGCCAAAACATTAGCAGAATTCTAAATTAAATAAGCGTATTTGTAAATTTAGATTATAACTTTACATTAAAGATTGTATTTTAGTAGATCACAATTCATTCTTTATGACCATGAAAAACATATGTCTTTGTCTAAGTTTAGTCTCGCTATTTATTGGTTCGAGTCAATCTATAAAAGTCCCTGTCGACACACTAGTTACTACTACCCACTCCACTACAATCAAAGGGATGAATTTTAGTTATACTGCTGAAACTGGCATGCAACCTGTTTGGGATAAAGAAGGTATTCCTATTGCGAGCCTTTTTTACACCTATTACACAAGAAATAACATAAAAAATAGAGCAGAACGACCCTTGATCATTTCCTTTAACGGTGGCCCTGGTTCTGCATCTGTTTGGATGCATATTGCATATACAGGACCTCGTATATTAAATGTAGATTCTGAAGGCTATCCAGTGCAACCTTATGGCTTTAAAAACAATCCAAACTCTGTATTAGACGAAGCAGATATTGTTTTCGTAAATCCTGTAAATACTGCTTATTCAAGAATGCTACCAGATATTGAAGGTGAACTACCAAAGCCAGAACAATTTTTTGGAATCAATGAAGATATTAAGTACTTGGCGGCGTGGATTAATACGTTTGTGAGTCGGAAAAATAGATGGGAATCACCTAAGTATATTATTGGCGAAAGCTACGGCGGAACGCGCGTTATGGGATTGTCTTTGGAATTACAGCAAAATCAATGGATGTACTTAAATGGCGTTATTTTAGTCTCACCAGCTGATTACAAAGTATTAAGAGTTGGTGGACCTGTTTCTTCAGCGCTAAACCTCCCCTACTTCACTGCTGCAGCTTGGTACCATAATCAACTACCTGAAATACTTCAATCAAAAGATCTATCGGAGATCCTTCCAGAATCAGAAGACTTTACGATCAATACTTTATTACCTGCATTGGCAAAAGGAGGATTTATTAGTGACTCTGAAAAAATCAGGGTCAGTAAAAAAATGGCTTATTATTCAGGATTAAGTCAAAAGGTGATTTTACAACACAACCTGGACGTCCCTAATTCATTTTTCTGGAAGGAACTTCTCAGAGATGAAACTGGACAAACCATAGGACGATTAGACTCCCGTTACCTCGGGATTGATAAAAAAGAATCTGGAGACAGACCTGATTACAGTGCAGAATTAACCTCTTGGCTTCATTCATTTACACCCGCTATCAATCATTATATTAAAAGTGAATTAGACTTTAAAACAGATTTAAAATACAACATGTTTGGGTCCGTACAACCATGGAATAATGAGGGCGACAATACACGTGATGACCTAAGACTAGCAATGGCACAAAACCCCTATCTGAAAGTATTAAATCAATCTGGATATTATGATGGAGCTACTACTTATTTTAATGCAAAATATACATTGTCACAAATAGACCCTAGCGGAAAAATGAAAGAGCGCTTTCACTTTAAAGGCTACAGAAGTGGGCATATGATGTATTTGAGAGACGAAGACTTAATTCAGGCTAATGACGACTTAAGAGAGTTCCTTAAAATCTCATCTGCTGACGGTAAGCCCGCAAAATACTAATGCAAAGACCTCTTGTTAGCATTTTAATTCCTTTCAAAAACACCGCTAACTATTTAGAAGATTGTTTGGAATCACTATTAAAACAAACATTTACAAGTTGGGAACTTCTTATTGTCGATGATGGATCTACAGATGACAGTAGAATCATAGTTCAAAAATATACTGATAAAGATAGTAGAATACAGTTGTTTAACAACCAGGGTAAAGGAATTATAGAAGCCTTAAGAACAGCCTATAGCCATGCAAAAGGCACATTCATCACTAGGATGGATAGTGATGATATAATGATGGAAAACAAACTAATGGAGCTGCATCAATCGCTTCAAACTCGAGGCAAAGGACACCTCGCTTTAGGTAAGGTTAGCTACTTTTCTGAAGCAGGGATTGGAGATGGCTACAAACGCTATGAGGTTTGGCTCAATTCATTAACAACCAAAGGAAACAACTTTGATGAAATCTATAAGGAATGTGTGATCCCATCGCCCTGTTGGATGGTTTACAAAACTGATTTTGATAAATGTAACGGCTTCACTCCCAACACATACCCTGAAGATTATGACTTGGCATTTAGATTTTTTAAATATGGATTAAAATGTATTCCAACTAATGAAGTCCTTCACCTTTGGCGAGATTATCCTTTAAGAACCTCTAGAATTGATGTGAATTATTTAGAAAATTCCTTTATAGAACTGAAGGTTAACTACTTTTTAGAACTATCATATCAAAAGGAAAGAAAACTAATTGTTTGGGGAGCAGGAACAAAAGGAAAAAAAATAGCACAACTGCTAATAAATAAAAAGATCTCTTTTGATTGGATTTGCGATAATCCAAAAAAAATAGATAAACTAATTTACAATCAAACATTGAAGCCTATTGACTATTTGAGTTCTGTAAAAAACCCTCAATGTATTATCTCGGTGGCAAATCAAGAGGCGCAATTAGGGATAAAACAATTTTTAAAGTCTTATAACATGAATGCTCTAAATGATTATTTCTTCTTCTGCTAAGTAAATCAAAGTTTAGTTTTTTATATTTGACAAATCAATTAAACGGATGCAGTTTTTATACCCAGAATATTTCTATGCTCTACCTGCATTACTCATACCTATTTTCATTCACTTATTTCAACTTAGAAGGTTTAAAAAATATGCCTTTACCAACGTAGCTATATTGCAAAAAATAAGTTTTCAAACAAGAAAAAGTTCGCAATTAAAAAAATGGCTGATTTTGATTTTGAGACTTTCAGCAATGGCCTGTATAATCATTGCATTTAGTCAACCTTATTTTTCAAATCAAAAATCAATTGATGCGGCTTCTGAAACGGTTCTTTATTTAGATAATTCTTTTAGCATGCAAGCCCTTGGTGCTAATGGACCTCTTTTTAAAAGAGCCATTCAAGATGTGATTAGTGAAATTGACGAAGAACAAAAGATTAGCTTATTCACTAATGATATTAGTTACCAATCCACCACGATAAAAGTTATAAAAAATAAGTTACTAAACTTAAACTACAGTCCTAACCAATTAAACTTAAGCAATATAATTTTAAAAGGAAAATCATTATTTTCTAATTCTAAAAGTAGTTTAAAAACACTTCTAGTAATATCTGATTTTCAGAAACAGGATCAAGAACTCTTAGCAAATATAGACTCTACTTTAAGAGTGATCCTAGTACCTCTAAGTCCTTTGAATATTTCAAACGACTACATAGATAAAATATCAATAGTCCCCTCTTTAAACGCAAACAATTTATTAAATGTAACAGCTAAAACTAATACTAAAAGTAGAGACAGCATTGCAATAACCCTGTTTGAATCAGATAAAATTATTGGAAAATCAATATTAGAAAAGTCTAAGAACTATAAAACTTCGTTTGTGATTCAAAAAAAGGACGGATTTAAAGGGAAGTTATTTATAGAAGACAATCAGGTATATTACGACGACACCTTCTATTTTAACATTCCAAAAAAAAGTAAAATATCTGTATTAGCAATTAATGACAACACGAGTTCTATGTTTTTGAAAAAGATATATTCTAAAGATGAATTTATATTTAAAAGCCAAGATTACAAAGCCATAGATTTTAGTAAAATTAAAAACACTGATTTAATAGTATTAAATGGTGTTAACGATATTTCTATAGCTTTAAAAAACAGTCTTAAAGATTTTATGACTAACGGAGGAATTATTGTGTTAATCCCAAGTGGAAAAGGGAGTATTTCTTCCTATAATCGATTAATATCAACACAAACAAGCCATTCTCTAAAACCAATTAAAATACAAGAAAAAAGGATTACCGGAATAGAATTTGACCACTTTATTTTAAGAGAGGTCTTTAAAACAAAAGTGACTAATTTCCAATACCCATCGGTTAATAGCTACTACCCAGTAACTACTTTTACTAACAAAATATTATCCTTTGAAGACCAACAAGCTTTTTTATGTCAATTTAATTCATTGTTTGTTTTCACAGCTTCTTTAGACCTTAAAAACTCTAACTTCAAAAAATCCCCTTTAATTGTTCCAACTCTTTATAACATCGGAAGATACAGTTTAGCAAATCCTCCTTTACAGTATTTTACAGAAGTTAAAAACTCTTTTGACTTAAAATTAGAGTTACAAAAAGATCGTATTTTAAAACTAAGTCGCAACAAAGAAGAATTTATTCCTCTTCAATTAAACTTAAACTCAAAGGTTCGTATTACTACAGAAAAATTACCGAATGAACCTGGACACTATGCCGTCATAAAAAACAACGATACTATAACGCATATTAGTTATAACTACAATCGAAAAGAAAGCCTACTTGCATATTATAACCTATCTGATATAAAGGGTTGTATTATTAATAACTCACTCCCAATAACACTTAAAAACATAAATTCTGAGTCGAATGTAACGTGGTTATGGAAATGGTTTATTATTTTTGCATTAACATTATTAGCTTTTGAAATGCTCATCTTAAAATATTTTAAATGAACGTACTTATAAAATCAGCTACCATTCTTGATGATAAAAGTGATTTCCATAATCAAACTCAAGACATTCTAGTTGAAAACGGTTTCATTACTAAAATTGCTAACGCTCTCAAAAACCCAAATAAATACCCTGTTTTAGAATTAGAAAACCTCCATGTATCGAATGGATGGTTTGACAGCAGTGTGTCTTTTGGAGAGCCAGGGTTTGAAGAACGTGAAACAATCTCTAACGGATTAGAAGTAGCTGCCAATTCTGGATTTACTGGTGTTGCACTAAATTCAAATACATTTCCGGTAATAGATTCCCATTCAGATATTTCGTTTGTGATTTCCAAGTCTTCTAGTGCAGCGACCAAGCTTTACCCCATTGGGGCCCTTACAACCGAAAGTAAAGGGATTGATCTAGCTGAGCTCTTTGACATGAAATCTGCTGGAAGCATCACTTTTGGAGACTATAAAAAACCCATTAAAAACCCTAATTTACTTAAGATCGCATTGCAATACGCCTCAAATTTTGAGGGGGTTGTACACTCATTCCCACAAGAAGAAAAAGTGGCAACAAATGGGGTGATGAATGAAAACATAACAAGTACCAGTCTTGGACTCAAAGGACTTCCTGCTCTTGCTGAGGAACTACAAATAGTTCGTGATTTATTTATCTTAGAATACACTGGTGGTAAACTACACATCCCAACAATATCTACAAAAAAATCTGTAGAACTCATTCGGGATGCTAAGTCAAAAAAACTGGATGTAAGTTGTAGCGTCGCTATCCATAATCTACTCTATACAGATGAGAAATTAATAGAATTTGATACTAATTTTAAAGTCAACCCACCGTTAAGATTAGCCTCAGATAATGAAGCTCTAATCGAAGGACTTAAAGACGGCACCATCGATATGGTGACATCAGATCATAACCCTATAAATATTGAGTATAAAAAAATAGAATTTGATTATGCAAAAGATGGCACCGTGGGATTAGAAAGTGCTTTTGGAGCTTTAAACACCATATTTTCTACAAAAAAAACTATCCAACTCCTTACCAATGGAAAACAACGTTTTGGTGTTGCTAGATCAGCTATAAAAATTGGAAACCAAGCTCAATTGACTTTGTTTAACCCGTCGAATAGCTATGTTTTTGAAAATAAACACATTTTTTCAAAATCTAAAAACTCACTTTTTATAGGATCTAAACTAAAAGGATCTGTTTATGGTATCATAGCCAATAACAAAACCTCAATAGAACTTTAATGACGGACAACAACGATATTAAAAATGGTAAAAGTATCGCCGTTATAAGCTACTTTTACCTCATTGGCGTACTTATCGCTTACCTTGCTAATTCCGATAAAAAAAGTGCTTTTTCTTATTTTCATATTAGACAATCTCTGGGGCTATGGCTCTCATTTATGGCCTTAGGATATCCTATTGGTTATTTTGATAATTGGCAAATTACATTTTCATTTTGGATTGCTTTTGGAATATTGTTTGCTTACGGATTTTCATCTGCTATTTCTGGAAAAATGATTCCAATTCCGCTTCTTGGGAAAATATATCAAAAAGTGTTTAAAAAAATACAATAAATGAGTAAAGAACTTCCCTTACACCACATTTACAGACCTTCAACATTAAAAGAAAATGCTCCATTATTAATTATGCTTCACGGCTATGGAAGTGACGAAAATGATTTATTCTCTTTTGCGAATGAACTTCCACAAGAACTATTTATAATTTCCCTTAAGGCACCCTATTCATTAGAACCCCAAGGCAATGCTTGGTATGCCATTAACTTTGATGCTGATCAAAATAAATGGAATGATAACGAGCAAGCAAAACTGTCTATGAAAACTCTCATAGAATGTATTGACAAAGCTTGTGAGACCTATCCTGTCAATAAAAATAATATATCCATACTGGGATTCAGTCAAGGAACTATCTTAGGAATGGCTACCGCTTTAAACCATCCCACAAAAATCAAGAATATTATTGGATTAAGCGGTTATATAAATCACGATATTCTTCCTGAAAACCTCAAAGAATTAGACTACTCAAACCTAAATTTTTATTGTTCTCATGGAACAGTTGATCAGGTTATTCCAATCGATTGGGCACGACAAACCCCCGTGTTTCTTAAGTCATTAAACATAGAACACACCTATAGTGAATTCCCTATAGGTCACGGAGTGGCACCAAAAAATTTCTATGAACTTAGAAATTGGATTTCAACTAAAATTTAGTAATAATAAACAGATAATTAAATATGAAAACATAGAAGCAGAACTTTATTTTTTCTATTTGTTTGAGTTTAAATCCGTAGTTTCTAAATTTTCGATTTTTGTCTTAAATTTATCAATATCTGTTTCATATTTATCAATGATACTTTTAGAATTCACATACTGAAATACATTGACTAAAAGAGAAAACAAAAGAAGGTATAGTAAGATATTTTTTTTCATTTTAAATAGATATTTGTAATTGATCGTAGGCGATTTTCACATTCTGAGGAAGGGTTTTCTCAACAGAATCGTGAAACCCTAAGTGATGACTTATGTGAGTTAAATAGGCTTTTTTCGGATTTACTAATTTTATAAAACATAAAGCTTCTTCTAGATTAAAGTGAGACACGTGAGGGTCAATACGAAGCGCATTAACAACCAATACGTCTAGATTTTTAAGCTTTTGAATTTCTGATTTTGAAATCGTTTTTGCGTCTGTTATGTAAGCAAAATTATCAATTCTATAGCCAAATATAGGAAGGGTATTATGTAGCACATTGATAGGAATTATCGTTTTACTCCCAATATTAAAAGTTTCACCTGATATTTGATGATCATTCAAAGTTAGTACCCCAGGGTATTTATTTTCTTTTTTAAAGATATAATCAAAACGTTTATATAATGACTTTAAAACCCGCTCATTGGCATAAACATCAATAGCACCTTGTCTATAGAAAAAAGGCCTTAAATCATCTAAACCAGCAGTATGATCACTATGCTCATGGGTAAAGAGAACGGCGTTAATTTCAGTACATTCCGTTCTTAACAACTGTTGGCGAAAATCTGGACCACAGTCAATTAAAATTGAGAAATCAGACCATTCAACTAAAACAGAAACCCTAAGGCGCTTATCTTTTGGGTTGTCACTAAGACAAACAGGGTGGTTACTCCCTATAAAAGGAATGCCTTGAGATGTTCCAGTACCTAAAAATGTAATTTTCAACTCGTTTTAAATTTCAACAAAAATAGTCTATTTTTTTTTGTAAGATTATCTAAAATAGTACATTTGTGTATAAACAAACTCCTTAAATTCGAAGATGGAAATAACCCTCAAAGGAGATGCTAAAATAGAAAGCATCCCATCA
>Ga0209710_1002408_pt1 | contig 13184 bp, 5 predicted proteins | sample ArcticOcean_MG_C_5_FD_187436 | JGI IMG/M metagenome (GOLD analysis project Ga0209710, IMG submission 187436) | Marine microbial communities from western Arctic Ocean - ArcticOcean_MG_CB4_138 (SPAdes) (version 2) | ecosystem: Environmental > Aquatic > Marine > Oceanic | place: Arctic Ocean: Canada...
TCTTTGTTCGATCAAGTCGAGGACATGGACGCCCGCGATTGTATGAAGAAACTCATGCAGTTGAATAAAGTTAACGACATGCCAAAACCAACAGTTGTTGTTGCGGAAGAGACGCCAAAAGAAGCAGCAGCGGTACCACAGACTCCGACAGTAGTTTCTTCGTCGTCTTCTTCGAAGAACGCAACAGTCAACAACAAAGCGGCTTCAAAAAACAAAGTTTTGAATATGAAACTCGTTGGCGGTTTCTTAATTGCAGCCGCAATCGCTTTATCAGCAAACAACAACAACGCGAAGAAGAAGAAGGCATAACAACTCGAATGCAAAAAAAAAGTCCATTAATATACGACGATGAAAAGACGCGCGCAATTTCGCGTGCAATACAATAATTTAATAGAAATGATAAGAAGAAGTTGATTATATTTTCAATAATTACAAATTTGATAATACCCAAATTTTCTAAATATATAGTAAGTTATTTTCGTTTTCGCCTCGCTTTTGTTTCGTTATCATTAAATTCGGCTGATAACTTACTATTCTGCGACATCGTCGTATTTATGACAGGAATTTTTGGTGGAATCGGTGGACTCATTCGCGCAAAATTTGTTGGACTCGGAGATCTCGCACGCACCTTTACCATTCCGCCTCCGTAGTCTCCTCGAAGAGCCCCTCGAAGAGGAGAAAAACTACTTGGAACATTCGTTGGTGGACTCAATTTACCACTGGCTGGCAGAAATCCGCTTCGCCTCATCGTATCATTTGGACTGAAAGATCGATGTTGTTGCTTCTTTGGCCTCGCGTTCAAAGACGTTCCAAACTTTGAGTTCAACGAACGGCCTAAACTCCTCGCTCGAACGCGATTGAGATGTCCAGAACTTAAAGAACTTTTCGAGCGAATAAAATCTCCTTGAAGAGAACCATCCATTGAGGAGCGTTCTTCGTCATCGCTCGAATCGGCTTCGGAATCTGATAACGCTAATTCCGATTCTGAATTATCATCCGAGTCATCATCCTCCGATTCGGTTTCTGAATCTTCGTTTCCTCGCCAAACTACGTAGGATTCTTCCAAGTTTAACTTTTGAGCCGATTTACGTAAAACGTACGGATCAAACGGGAAGAACATCTTAAGCGGTCTCCTTCTTAACCGGTCGATAACTTGATTATTGTTTTTATTATTATTCATGCCGTTTGCTGCTTTTGCAGCGAATGAAATGTTGTGCCGAACGTAAGCTTTATCGCGTTGCTCGTCTTCAATCTTTTTCCACTCCTCGCTTTGTTTCGTAAAGGTAGAGACTAAATCTTCATAGAATCCTAAAATTTGCGCAGCCGATGCATTCTTCAGAAATTCTTGCACGACTGATGGTAAACATGACTGTAATGGTTCTAAATTCGGTGCGTATAAAATCTCTTTCAACGGTAAAGCCTGTAATCTTCTCTTACACTCGTCTCCCGATTGCGCGACGTCGTCACATCTATAACACAAAATATACATGACTGCTTGACAGCAACTATCGAACGCTATGAGCTCGATTTCGGTAAGTTTCTTTGAAGGTTGTTCATTAACTTTACGAGCGAGCCAATTGCAAATGACCTCTAAAGTTTCTACAATGAAATCTGCACTGAGAAATTTTGCACGCGCGACAAATGACGCTAAATACGCCGCACTAGCAAGTCTAAGTGAATTCGCTTCACCGGAATTGAGCATTTTCGTAATCAAAACATCTCGTAAGAGTTCGCAAGAATTCTTCTTACCATCTTCAATTGTACTACTTCTCTCGTAATCTTTGAAGCAGAGATAAAATACAATATATTGCGCAAACTTTGATTTTGGCGCCGGTAAGAGTGTAGCTACAAATGCACGCGAAACGAGTGCATCTCGCAAGCGTTCGATCGTTTTTGCCGCTCGAGCAACATTTGAGTTGTTCAAGATTGAATTATTTCCAATGTTGTTGTTGTTATTATTGTTATTATTATCGCTCAAGACCTTTTGCGCACTCTCGATTCGTTTTTTCAAGTGTTCGAGAACGAGAAACATCATTTCATCCAAAGCGTGCGCGGCTTCGTCTGTTTCCATACTATTATTGTTCATGCCCATCGAGTTGTTATTTTTTTGCTTATTCTTCGATCCTCCTTTGTTGTTATTATTATTCGATTTCTTATTGTTATTATTATTGCCATTCTCCCAAAGAGCTTTGCCGTTGTTAATAGTAGCGTCGTTAATAGCGGCATTAAACTCATCGAGCTCGAATATATCCTCATCGTCATCGTCATCGTTTCGTCTCCCTTCGCTTAACATTTCCGAATCTTCCTCGTCTTCTTCCGATTCTTCCTCATCGTCGTTTTCGGATAAATCCAAAGCGCTTTGTAAATCTTCCCATCTAATTTCTACGTCAATTTCGAGAGCTTTCGATACGCATAAACACAAGAAATCGTCGGCTAACGAATCCGCTTCTTCGGTTTCGATACATCTAAACGCGCAATCTAAATATGCAGATAACTTACTCGCCTGTGCAGTTTTATGCGGAAACTTATCGAACAAAACGTGTCCAAATACTTTAACGCTCAACGGTACGAGTTTCAAAACTTGCACGACTGAATTCACTGCGCGTTCCCTTCGTCTATTTTCCAAATTCTGCCTCTCCAAATGTCTCGCCGCTTCGTTCGAATTCCTCGTTTGACCAGTAACGGTCGCCCTCATGTTCTGCATCGACATTTGTTGTCTTTGCTTCATCATCATCACGCTTTCGTTCGCGCTTAAATCCTTAGTGCTCACAAACGCCTTCACAAAAGTCTTCATCGCGAACTGTACTAACTGCCCGCCTTTAATAGCCGCCAAGTTCACCAAAAACCTCTGCGCTGATTGATAATACACGTCATCTACTTGATGTAAATCACACTCTAAAGCTGTTTCTAAAACGACGCATTCTAATAACTGTTCGTGCGCTCGAAAATCAACGTACGTCGCGTGTTCGGCTAACGCGTCGACTAACGCTACTAAACTCTCATCTATTTCATACACGTCTAAATATTTATTCTCTTGCAGTAATAAACCACTACTACTATCAACAGTTGTATCGCTCTTCTTCTTCCTCGGACTCTGTCGTTGTTGCTGCTGCTGCTGCTGCGTATTCCTCTCTCCTCGAATAGTCTGCGAAAACGCGTCTAAGAGTTCATAGTAGCCACCACGTTCGCCCCTCACTGAATCCACTAACGACTCCTTCACCCACGACCTTAGCGCTTGCATTGCCTCTGTATTCATCACATTATTATTATTATTATTATTATTCGTGTTATCATTCGACATCGACGGTGACGATAAACTCTGCGATATCGCGTTCCGCATATTTCTTTCGTCCCTCTCTCTTCAAGCCGCCAAAATCCGTTTTTGTTTCCCGTTTTTGCGCGTGTTCTCTCTCTCACTCTAAAGAACAAAAAGGGTTCACACGACGACGACAACAACAACAAATACTACTATTTATTATTATTAGTAGTATTAAGTAGCAGTGTTTGTGTTTGTGTGATCGATTTTCTATTAACACGCTCGTTGATTACTCTAAACCAGAAAAAGTGAACTCTCCGAATTTCTCTCTTATTACTCTAAGCAACAAAGAGAGTTCACAACAACAACAACAACAACAACAACAACAACAACAACAATAACTACTACTACTTATTATATTATTATTATTAGTAGTAGTAGTAGTAGTGTTTGTGCGATCGTTTTATTATGAACAAGCTCGCGTTGATTTATGTCCCGACGAGAAAAACTGAACTCGTTCAACTCCGAATTTCTCGCGAATTCTAAATTTCGGATTTCCACAAATTAATGGACGACGCGCACGGCAGAGCGTTTGCGTTTTAAGATTTTCGATCGACATCGAAGAGATTGAGAGAGAGAGAACGAGTCAAGAAAGTTCTCTCTCTCAATCTCTCTCAATCTCGATCTCTCTTTGAAATCGTTCTATGTCGCAACCGATAAAGCAGCAACAGAGGGCGAAAGGACCAGAGAAAGGCGCGTTCCCTTTGGACCATTTCGGCGAATGTACTTCGGAAAAGACGGCGTACTTACGATGTTTACGAGCGCACGAGCAAGAGGCGCTGGAGTGCAGGGAACTCTCGAAAGCGTACTTAGAGTGTCGCATGCGAACGAATTTGATGCAGACGCAGCCTTTGAGCGAGCTCGGATTCGTCAGTACGAACAGCAGCAGTAGTGTTCCTCCTGTCAAGGCTGCGGCAGCAGCGAAGACGAAGAAAGCGCAAGCGGGATCGATCGAAGGCGAGAGCGCGAAGGAAGGGTTCGTTGCAGGTGCGAGACGAGCGAGGTCGCAATGGTCAGACGATAAGAACGCGTAAAATTTTTCGTTATCTCGATCGATCGATGATTTGATCGATCGATTGACGAATGAATCCGCGCGTCGAATCGAACCTGATTGCGCGTTCGCTTTTCCGCGCTTTCCACGCTTATGCGCGATAAAAAAGAAGAACACGAACAACGCGACAGGGAGTATCAAAGTAGTACACACACATACACACAGAGAGAGACAAACACATCGCATACGTCGTCGGTCGGCGTAGCTCGTCGTCGCGCTTTCGCTCGCGAGTTTGGTGCGAGTGCATGTGTTTCTTTTTCCTGTTGCCCTTCCTTTGAAGACCGTTTGATTGTTTTGGAAAACTCCAAAACTCTTCTAAAAAGAGCGAGCGGATTCGCGGACGCAGAAGGACGAAGGAGGCGGATGTCACCGAACGTAGGCGAATTCGTACAAACTTTCGCACAGTTTTGTTGCGCACCGATCGTTTCTTTACCTGGATTAGCCGCTATCGCTGCGTTGAGAGCTTTAAAGGATTCGAATGCGAAGAAGAAGGGGAAGATGATGATTGAGCAAGGGATTAACCGAACTTTGAAAGATTCCAGTACTGCTTTGGGCAATGGAACGAACGATATTAATGGTAACGATGGGAAGAATAAGAACGTTTTAGAGCGTTTCCTGAAGGAGGTTTTACAGACGTTGGTCGTTTCTATCGTCTCGAGACGCGTTTTTCGCGATGGCTCTACCGATGTTTCTGTGAAGGGGAAAGATGGAATTGCAGAGAACGCAAGGTTTGAATATGGAAAGAAGAAGTTTCGGTTAGTATGCGTGACAGGTACGTATCAAGAAGGGTTTTCGAACAGAGAGATGTTGAACGATGACGCGTTTGAGGGCGGAGAAGCCGTTTTTGTTGGCTATGCAATGACCAGGGGGACGGCTTTGCACTTTGACGTCAAGGCTGATTCTTCTTCTCGCGACGAAAAGGGAGAGCAAAAACTTCGTGTTCTCGAAGATATTGATGATGATAACGCAATCGATGATTGTGAAATTGCGCCTATTGTTGTCCTTACGAATGATAGGAAAGACGCAGTAGTTTATTCTGTTTACGCGGTATCAACGGAAACGATCGTGTCGAACTTGTCAGACAGTTCTTTCGGCAGGTTGATGGGATTATCATCCGATACCGTCGCAATCGATTTAGCGGCTCCTGAAACTTCGACCTCGATTCGTGTTGCCGCACAGCAAAACGATGGATATGCATTCGCGTTATCGATGATTTCTTATGCTCGCCCGAAACGTTCGTCGGTATGCGCGAGACCGCTATATGAAAAGAGCGACGGTACGCGAGTCTATATTTATAACGAAGAGCAACTCGAAAACGCTGGCATAACGAGTGAAAGTGCGCTCGTGAAACTTCGCGAAATGACATTGAACGGGTCAAAAAAAGTATCGTCGGAAGAGTTCGTCGAGAAAAAGCCACCAGTCGAAGAAGAGAAAGTTAATGAGGAACAAGAAGAAGCTTCGCCGATTATGAATTTACTAAAAATAACTGGTTTCTTCGAGCACAAAAAGTCATTCGTCGACGACGTAGTTGTCACGGCTCCATTTGGCGACTCTTCGAATAAAAGTAAGAAGAATATCAACGCTGACGATGAAAAAGATGATGCTACGAATGGAGGCGGCTTTTTAGCGTCGTTCCTTACACCGATTACGATTCCGAGTAAAAAACCTGCTCCTAAAAATGATAATAATAAAACGAACAAGAAAGTAGAAGAAGAAGAAGAAGAAGAAGAAGATGATGATGAAAATAGAGCAACGCCTGAAATGATTTTATACCCGGCAAACGTTTCCTCGCCGTGGCCAGACCAAACGCGCGACGACGATTCGGATTACGTACCAGATTACGAAGCAGAAGATTACGATTTTGACGACGAACCGTTAAGTGGTGGTTCGTCTTTAATGGTCACTCCTACTAAAGAGGCCGTTGGAGGAAGTTTGAGCTTTTACGAATCAGCCGCGACGACGCCTACACATAAAGCCAGAAATGAGAACAATAACAATAAAAACATCGATAAAGCTCCGTTTGGTTCCGTAAACGCAGCAGTAGCTACACCGGCGACTGTTTCGACAACTAGTCAATGTTCTTCTGAGTTTGTTTACTCCGTCGATGAGAACGACTCGATGGACAAGAGCATTATCGAAAATATGGGTTTGAATAACGGCGAGAATTTTAAACTCGAAAAACGAATCAAAGATCAGAAACTATCACTCGGCGGCGCCGTCGACTGCGCTCGATTATACACTTACGTGAGCGAAAAGATAAATAAAGCGGAAGAAAATTCCACGAAGACGCCTACGATGGATAAAAAGTCGTCTTCAAAGTTTTCTAAGCGAGCGACGCGATTGGTCGATTCCGCAAGTTGCGAAAGAGCTCTTAAATACGTTCAAGCGTTCGATGTAACGGACGGTGGCGCTTTCTCGAAATCTCGCGCGGTTTGGTTCGAAGGAAGACGCATCCGCATGTAATACTATTATAAACATCACGTCGCGATGAATATAAAAAGAAAAAATGAAAATTATAAACTCTATATGATTCGCGTTTAGGCTCGGCATCGTCCCAGAGAAAAACGGCTATTAACGCTTTACCCGTTGCAACAAGATTGGGTATGCCTTCAGTATTCGTTACAATCGCGTGTAACACTGACGCGTCAGAAATAGTAGAGCATTTAAACGAACGCGAATTTGATAATTACGCGCTTTGCACGGAAAGTGCTCTAGAATAGCCGAAACAGTTCGAAATGGAGCCGCGCAAACGGTTCAAAACGGCTTAACCACGTTACGTCAAATGCCTCTAGATATGTTGTCAACAATTCTTTCAAGGATATAAACCGTTTCATAAAGAAGGTAACTACTTATCACACACAGCAATCGATTCGATCTTATTGTTCTTATTAAAAACCTTTTCGGCATCAAATCCCTACTTTGGCCATCTCGCGGCCTCCTTCTTTCCTCTCAAAAGCTCCTAAAAACCTCTCAATCGATGGACGCGTCATAAAAAGAACGACCGAGTGGATTATTTAACACTAAAAGCTTCCCTCGATGACGACGACGACGACGACGATGCCATCGTCTCACGGACGATTCCTATCGCAACAAAAGAAACTTCGAAGGAATCCATCAGGGATTCGTTCTGTTCCTCGCGCCTCGGCTACGAACTGCAGCATAGAACGAACGCAGAAGAAGAAGATAAAGAAGATAAAGAAACTAATTAATGGAATAACAGGCGCGAGAACTTCAGCGGATTCCTTGAGAGTACGGAGAAGTGCTCGTGCAGAAGCGATGAACGAGTATGCTGATAGTAACGTGAGCACCTTTGAAACAAAAACTATCGATGCAGACGACGATGCAGACGCTGCTGCTGATGATGAAGGTGAAGATGACGACGATTTGAGCGCAAGAGCTTTAGAGGTTCTGCAATGGCAGTTAGTATCGAAACAGGTCAGGATGTTTTGTAAAACGAAGATTGGGAGAGCTGAAGCGCGCGCGTTAGAGTTATGTGCAACGAGGACGGAGAGCGAGAGAGCGTTGATGTTAACCGCGGCGATGTTAAAGTTGTTCGATTCGAGCGAGACGAGAAGAAGAAGAAGAAGAAGAAGAAGTAGTATAATTAGTGGTGATGCGGAGGAGGAGGAGCAACTACGAAGACAACGACGAAGACAACAGAGAAGGGACGTAGGCGTTTTAGATGGATGTTTCAAAGGAGCGAGGGACGTGAGGATGTTTTTGATTGGCGCGAAGGAGGATAAGATTTTGAGCGCAAAGTCTTTCGTTGACGTGTATACGACTTTAGGGGCTATCGATAGATGCGCCGATGAGATCTTTTTTCCTAATAGTAATAGTAATAGTAATATGAGTAGCGATGATGATGTCGAATATGACAAAGATTTAGATAACGATGATGAGGATTTGATCGCGTTAAGAGAGGCGACGGAGAGCTTGAGAATAAGTAAAGAAAGTGATGACGTACAAAATATGAAACGAGAAATAGAACGGTGCATTAACGTCGAAATTAGTTCTGGTGTCTTAAGAAACGAGGCTTCGGAAGATTTGTTTCAAATCCGGAACAGCATATCATCGACAGCGAAAACGCTTCGAAGTACGTTGAACGCGATTGCGAACGAAATGGCGCAAAAGAAGTTCGCCGAACGCGCGCAAATCGTCACCAGACTCGGCCGCGAGTGTATTCCAATGAAGCTAGGATCCGCAGGGCAGCTTAAAGGTATAGTTTTAGCGACATCGGATTCCGGGCAAACTGTTTTTAAAGAACCCGAAGAAGTCATCGCTTTAAATAACTCTTTGAACGAGCTGAAGGAATTGGAAGAGATGGAGATCGAAGTGATTTTGAAAAAACTGACAAGGGAGTTGAAAACAGTCGCAAACATTGTTCAAGAAGCTTTAGAGGTTGGAATGACTACTGCCGATTTAGCAAACGCGAAATCGAGACATGCGAAATGGATTTCCGGGCAAAGGCCAACATTTAGCAACGACGACCAAGACGACGACGACGAAAGTAATAATAATAATAACAATATGGTCTTCGTTACAAACGCTCAACATCCACTGTTGTTGGAGAAATATCTTCTTCCCAAATTACCGAATCCTTTAGACGACGAAGACGACAACGATGCAATTGATGGAAATAATTACGATAAACAAAAAGCGTGGGATAAACTTGCACCAGGAAGCTTCATCGATGAAAGTCAAACCGATAACAAAACCGATAACGAGAGCAACAAAAGTCAAACTCGTTTCGATTGCTCGGATAAAATAGTACCGATAAACTTTTACATCGACTCGGATTGTAAAGCAGTCGCGATTACTGGTCCTAATACGGGCGGTAAAACGGCATCTTTAAAAACGTTAGGGATTTTAGTGCTCATGGCGCGCGCGGGGATGTACATTCCAGCGGGAGGTTGTAAAAACGAAGAAGAAGAAAAAGAAGAAGAAGTGAAACAGATTTTGCCGTTCGTGAAAACCGTTTTATGTGATTTGGGCGATTCGCAAACGTTACAGCTCGGCGATGGTGGCCTTTCTACGTTTGGTGCACATATTCGTCGTTTAAAAAGAATTCTAGAGTCACAAACGGAAGAATCGCTGGTTTTATTGGACGAACCTGGTAGTGGTACAGACCCTCGCGAGGGCTCTGCGTTAGCCGTCGCCGTTGCTTCAGCCATTTCAACAAAGTCAAAACTTCTCGTTTTGACTTCACACTTCGAAGAAGTGAAACAGTTTGCGCTCGCGAAAGAAAATGAAGCCAGTCGTGCGTTTCGAGTTGCGGCCGTTAGATTTGACGTCGAGAACAATCGCCCAACATATGAGCTCGTATGGGGGAAAACAGAGGATTCTAACGCGCTATCTATATCGCGAGGGCTAGGATTAGACGGTGATTTGTTAGAGGAAGCGACGCTCGCGCACGCGAAAATGGTAGAATTAGAAAATCGCAACATCAAGCGTCGCACTCAAAGCGTTGATGGCAGTAGTCTAGACGAAGAAGACGAAGATGCAAACCTTGCAGAGAGTTTAAGATTAGAGCGTGAAGAACAACGAGTGCGTTTAGTGCAAGCAAAGGAAAGTTTAGAATCAGCGCAGGATTTGAAAGATCGCGTGTTTCAAGAAACAAACTATTTGAAGGAGCGCGTTACTATTGCAAAAGCTTCTTTTGAAGAAAGTGCGCGAAATTCTATTGCAAAAGCGCAAGCTGAATGTGAGACCGCTTCTTCCATAGCAGAGATTGAAGATATCGTCAAAGAGACGTTCCCGAACGGGTGGTATCTAAATGCGAGAGGCGAGGCGACTTTAGAAGACTCCGAAAATAGCTCTTTAGAGTATATTCCTAAAGCGAATGATAAAGTTTTGGTGAAAATGCTCGGAGGCGCTGAAGCCGAAGTCGTATCAGTAGATTTACAAGCGAATGAAGTCACTATAAGGATTGGGGGATTAGTCACGCGCTCTCCAATGAATGGAATTTCTAAAGCATCGACGAAGCAAGTTTTCGGAAGGAGTGAAAATCGCGGCTTCTAATAAAATATAGTTACCGGTATGTTTAATATATTGTACTTCTCTTTAATCATCGGACAAGCTTTGAAGCGGGTCTTTAAGTTTTTTGCGAATTTCACGCATGGAAAACAAATCCTTGACAATATTTTCAGCCTCGTTTTCGGCTTCGAGCTCTAATTGTTCTTCAGAAGCGTCTTGAATCATTTTCAATCTCATCTCGCGCCTCTTTCGTTTCTCGAGCTCTTTCATTTGTTTCGCTTTTTTATCTACTTGCTTGAACATTTTCTTCACAGCAGATTTTTCATCATCCAAGGCCTCGTCTTCGTCATCACTGGTATCGTCGTTGAGCTTAATTTCGTTATCGCTTTCATCGTCGAATATCCAATCCTCGTCATCGTTCAAGTCATCCACTTCGACTGCTCTTCCAGCGCTTGAGATGGTTCCAGCGATTACGTCATCAAAATCTTGCGTGTCGTCGACATCTTTCATGCCTTGAGCAACGTTTACTCGATCTAAGTCGTCTTTCGTCAAAACGTCAGAATCTTTTCGTTTTCGTTTCAGAAGCGGTTTCCCGCCAGCGGCGTTGAGCTTCTTTTCTCTCTCGCTCGCAGCTTGGATAGACGCTCGTTTGAACACATCTCTAGTTTCTTCTTCTTCGCGTAATTTCTTCCTCGCCAATCTATCTCGGCGTTTGATTTTCTTTGACAACTCGACATCTTGACGTGTCGCGTTTGCGATTTGTCTGAGCAGTTTCTCCACTGGATCCAAAAAGTCCCAATCGTCGTCGCATTCTGGGTCCTTTGGATCGTCGCAAACTTTCGAGGCGTTGAACAGATGGACTTTTTTCTTAATCTTCTTCTTTTTATGTTTCCCTGAGCTTCCTTCTTCCATCATATCTTCGACATCTTCTTCGTGTTGCTTCAAAACGTTGTGCAAATCGGCGAGATCGTTCGTATGGTTTTGATTCTTCTTCTCCATATTGACGATAACTTCGCCTCGTCTGTAATCTCGAAACTCTAATCGTTTGACGCGATCTATTAATTGTTTCACTTTTGGCATTTCTTCACCAATATCTTTGTTCAATTTCGTTTGCGCTTCGAGCACGTCAATCGACCGTCGCCAATATTCCTCATTCTGAAACTCTCTACGTTTTTCTAAATGCGCTTTTGAGCATTTACCGGGACTCTCGCGTTCACACCTCGCGCGTTCTTCGTCTTCGTAGCTGAATAAAACTAAAGCACTTCTAACCCACCGACCGCCATGTAGTTGTGCGTCGCGTCTTCCTTGAACGTCTCTTGTTTTAAGACCAGCGCATTCATCAAACGACCATGATCCCATTAATCCTCTTTCAAAGCCGTGTAATTTGCCGTGCATTGAATTTTCTATATCTATTTGTGTCCTATCAATTCCCCAAATTCTAACTTCATCGATTTCTCCATTGAAAACGGACGCGGCGTTACCATGGTCGAGAATTGCGCCGATAACGACTGGATTTTGTGCGTCCCATCCTTGGCCTTTCTCTTCTTGCGCGCCTCGAAGCGTCCCGTTTATGAACATCTTCGAGTATCCGCCGCCATAGGTAACGGCAATGTGTGACCAATCATCTGCTGGTAATCGAACGCTCGAACGTAAACCGAATGGCGCGACTTCTCTGTGGAAAAAAACGGCGCCATTTTGCTCAACGTGTACGAAAAACTGACCGACGACGCCGCGATTATATTTGGATATAATTGTACCACCAAAATCCTTCGATTTTCTAGGTCTTACCCACGCTTCAATGGTCATATGTTTTGTTCCAGAAAAATGAAGCGATTGCGATCGATCGATTTTGACGTGCGTATGATCGCCTGCGTGCAAAGAAACTGCGCAGCCCGGAATTCTCGACTGTCTCTTTTCGTTTCGTTTCATTAACAGAGCTCTCGTTTCGTTCGTTAACTGAAACGCGTTCATATGTTTTGACGGCGACGACGATGAAGCACTGTTACTATTTCTACTACTGCTACTACTACTGCTACCGTCACCATCACTATTCGCTCCTCCTAAAAGAAGAGCGTTTTCTAAGACCAAACTTAAGAACTCCTCCTTATTCACGTTCGAATCGTCATCCGAGGCGCTCCCTCGTAACTTCAAGAACTGAAACGCCCTACTCGCGACTAGCTTCAACCCTTCGTTGCCATATAAACTAATAAACCTTTCGTAGTCCTCCTTCGAAATCCTATTATTATCAGTAATCTTCTTCGTCTTACTTTTCTTCGGTTCCGACGTCTTCGCTATCTTCTTCCCGTTCTTACTACTACTCAGTCCTTGACCTAACAAATCCACAGAATCGCCCTCGATATCCCTCGCCGTCCGATTCAACCCATACGGTACGGCTAACTTCGGTAAAATCCTCAAATCCTCCGAAAACTCAATCGCGCACTCTATCGCGAACCTCCTCCATCTGACCTTCTCGCTCGCCCTGAATTGTTTCGTCCAAAAATCTCGCGTTATTTCTTCCTCGTCGTCATCGCCTTTGACTAACGAATGCCCATCGAACGCTACTGAAGCATCACTAAGTGCTTGCGAAGAAGAAGAAGAGGAAGAGGAAGAAGAAGAAGATGAAGAAATTGATTCTTTCCGATTCCTCGTTTTCCATGTACTGTTCGCGTTCCCATTTTCTCTCCTCACTGCGAACGAGCATATGAGAAATAGGACTAAGAATAGGCAAAGTCAAAGTTTTAACGCGCGTTCGTTCAACGAACGAGCGTTTCGCCAGCTCCTTCTTCGTAACGGGGCGTCGTACGCTGGATCGTCCGTGCCCATTGCTATTTAATTAGCCAGTAG
>Ga0209710_1002420_pt1 | contig 13153 bp, 5 predicted proteins | sample ArcticOcean_MG_C_5_FD_187436 | JGI IMG/M metagenome (GOLD analysis project Ga0209710, IMG submission 187436) | Marine microbial communities from western Arctic Ocean - ArcticOcean_MG_CB4_138 (SPAdes) (version 2) | ecosystem: Environmental > Aquatic > Marine > Oceanic | place: Arctic Ocean: Canada...
CCAATTACAAGAGGTGGACCATCAGGTCCTTTAAACTTATCCGATGCATTTAGACCTAGTATGACTCTTCCTATGTATGCTAGAGGTGGAATAGTCAATGGGTATGCTGAAGGCGGAGATACATCTAAACCAGCTTTAAATTTAAATAATGTTACACCTAATTATACTGCCGGTACTTTAAATTTAAACACAGGTTCAAATACACCACCTGAAGAAGCAGTAGTTAACGCTATTGTAAGTGCTGGGCAAAATGTAGGAGGCAGTTCTAATCAACCTTTTAGTGTACCAACAAGAAAAGAATATGGAACTGGAGGGCCTAATGAAGTACCTCAAGACTATAGAGGTGGAATAGCTCCTAATTATACACAAGATATTGCAGGAAATTTTAGAAGTATTTATGCTCAAGGTGGAATGATTCCAAGTTATCAAGCAGGAGGAATAGCTGGTTTAGGATATGGTGGATTATTAGAAGGTACAGGAGATGGTATAAGTGACAGTATTCCTGCTAGAATAGATGGGTCACAAGAAGCTGCGCTATCTAAAGGAGAATTTGTAGTGCCAGCTAGAATTGTATCTGAAATAGGAAATGGTTCTTCAGACGCGGGAGCGGAAAGGTTATATGCAATGATGGATAGAGTAGAAAAAGATAGAGAAAGAACAACAGGACAAGGAAATATTGCGGTAGATACTAACGCAGAAAGACGTTTACCTGCGTGAGTACCCTTAAAGTAGTTAATCCTACTCATATTCACATAGTATGGGATGAAGTAAAACAATATTTAGAAAATGCTTTAGACCACTCCGGCGGAGAATATAGTTTAGAACATTTAAAAATGTTTATAGTACAAGGGCAACAAGTATTATTATTAATAACAGAAGAAGATAAAATATGTGGAGCTTTAACAATAGAATGGATAAATTATCCTAATGACAGAATAGCTTTTATATCTGCAGTGGGTGGTAAAACTGATATAGAATCTTGGGAAATATTAGCTAAGTGGGCTAAAGATAACGGTGGTACAGCAGTACGTGGAGCAACTTTTAAATCAGTTGCTAAATTAATGAAACAACAATATGGATTTAAAGAGACCTATATAATGGTGGAGAAAAGATTATGAAGTTTTTAAGATTAATACCAACTAAATTTAAAGTTTGGTTATTAGATATTTTATACCAAGACATTGCCTCTAAAGGAAATGAAGGTGATAGTGAATTAGCACATGTTAATCCTTGGGAAGCTAATCTATTAAAAGCTCATGGTGGTTCTGGTACTATTAATCCAACTACTAACTTAAGAGAATATAAAGGCGGAGGCGGTGGTGGTCCAACAGAAACTACATCTACTTCTACTAATCTACCAGAGTATGCTCAACCGTTTTATGAAGAGCTACTAAAACAATCAGGTAAAGAAACTTACACTACAGATTCAGCTGGTAATGTAACAGGGGTTCAAGAATTTACTCCTTATACTGGAGACCGTCTCGCTGAGTTTACACCAGGTCAATTAGGAGTTCAAACCGAAGTAGAAGGAATGACTGCTCCTGGACAGTTTGGTCTGGCTGGTACAGGGTTAACTGATACTATGTCTGCAGCAGGTACAGCTCGTGGTGGTATAGGTAGTGCATTAGGTTATGCGCCTGGAACAGTTACTGAAGAATCTATTACTACAGAAAAATTTACTGACCCAGGTGTTGCGGCATCTTACATGAGTCCTTATCAACAACAGGTAACAGATATACAGTTAGATGAAGCTAGAAGACAGGGGGAAATTGCTAAATCAGGCAGAGGATTAGGTTCTATAAGTCGTGGTACTTTTGGTGGCGGTCGTCAAGCTTTAATGGAAGGTGAAGCAGACAGAAACCTAGCTATGCAGTTAGGACAAATACAAGCTCAAGGTAGTCAACAAGCTTATCAACAAGGACAACAAGCATTTACTGCAGACCAAGGTCGTAACTTACAAATGCAACAAGCTAACCAAGCAGCTGATTTACAAGCTCAACAAATGGGTCAACAAGCTCAACAGTTTGGTGCTGGCTTAAGTAAAGATGTAGGTCTTGCTGGACTACAAACTGGACTACAAGGAGCTCAAGCTCAAGCTCAATTAGGTGCAACAGAACAGATGGCTAACCTTGAAAGACTTAAAGCTCAATCTGCAAGTGCAGCTGAACAACAAGCTATGCAACAAGAAATTGATAACTTAGCGTATCAACAATTTAGAGAGCAACAAGATTATCAACGTGGTCTATTAGAATATCAATCAAATATTCTTCGTGGTACTGCAGGTGCACTTGGTTCAACTCAAGTAGCTTATGCTCCACAACCAAGTATGGCATCTCAAATAGGTGGTATGGGATTAGCTGGACTAGGACTTTATAATATGATGGGTAAATAGGGGCAAATAATGGCTAACGGTAAAGGACTTGAAGAAATTTTTTCTATGCAAGAAAGTATAGAAGACTTAAATAAAAAAACAGTTGGTGGTGGCGGATATGCTATACCTAGAGAATATATAATACAAAAGTATTTAAAAGAAAGAATAAATCCTAAGATGCCTACCACTGCTATTTTAGCTGCGCTTGACCAAAGAAAGTGGGAAGAAAAACAAGTAGCTGAACAACAAGGTCCCCAACAATCTGTGCTTGAAGAAACTATTAGTGAAACTGAAACTGTTACGCCTACTATAAATCCTATGATGGCTCAAGGTATTAATCAAGGACAACCCCAAGAAAAAAGACCACAACAGATAGCTGGCCTTAACAGACTTCCAATGGCTGGAAGAGTTCCACCTCAACAGAGGATGAGAACTGGTATCCCTATGATGGCAGCAGCAGGTGGGTATGTACCTAACTTCGCTGACGGCGGTATTATTGGATATAAAGAACGAGGTTATGTAAAAAATAGATTTGACCCAGATGCTAAGCCTTTTACCGAAAGAAAATTTTCTTTTTCAAACATAATATCTGATTCTATGGCTGCAGAAGGAGGATATGATGGTCCTAGTTCATATGAAAGAAAAGCTATAGAGGATATAGAAAAGTCGCAAGGCGAGAGAGGTGAAGAATTTCCTACCTTGTTAGGTGGTCGTCCTGAAGATATAGCTAGAGAAAGTATATTTGATGAAATAAAACAAAGAGAAAAAATAAAAACTGATTCAGAAGGTGGCGGGGGATATAACCCTATAGTTAATGAGCGAACTGAAATTGATGATAATATATTAGCCCAAACTGAAAAAAATATTAAAATGGAGAAAGATATAGAAGCTCAAATCCTAGCAAATAAAAAACCTGTTGATATTAAAAAACCTGTTGATATTAAAGGAAGTGGAATAGGAAATAAAGAAGATAATTTATTTCAAGGAGCTTATCTTGATACAGGTGTAATAGATACAACAGTATACGAAGAAGTTGATATTATTACAGCTGGTAATGAAGCAGCACAAGCTTATGAAGATAGAATTGGAGTAAGTCCATTTGTAGCTCTAGCAGGAAAATATGAACAAGAAATAGGTGAAAACATTGCTGAAGCTAAAAAACAATCTATTGGTAAAATGTTATATAACTTTGGTTCTGAATTAACTAAGAGTGGTAAATTAGGTGATGCTGCTGTAGCAGCAGGTAGAGACATTGATAAAGATATGGACAGACTAATTACTCTTAGACGTGAACAAAGAAAAATAGGATTTGATATAGCTAAGATAGGAGAAGCAGAGCGTCAAACTAAAGGCAAGATAGGTGCTGATGCAGAAGGCAGAGCTAAATTAACTAATGAAAAAAGACGTTTACAGAAAAATACTGATATGTTAAAACAAAAAGAAATAAATATTAAAACACCTTACTACAAAGCTTTATCAGAAAAAGCACTTGCAGAAGGAAGATATTATGATAAATTTGATTCTGCAAAAACAGGAGCTATTAAAGAAAGGGAAGCTCAATATGCTAGAGCATTTGGTTCTCCGGCTGCGTATGAAAACTTTTTGAAAAATTATAATACTGTCCTGTCAGCAGCAAAAAGAAATGGAACTAGTGTAGAAACAGAAATAACTAGTGGGGTATTTGACCAATATTCAGAAGATTTTAAAAACACAATTCGTGATGGTATAACAACATTACAAAGAGTAAAAGCAAGCCCAATAGGTTCAGAATTAGGGGTTCCTGGAGGGTCAGCAACTCCACCTGGTCCAAATCCAAAAAAAGTGTATCAACCTAGTGAAGCAGAAAATTCTTTACTTAATACATATAAATAATGGCTAATCTTGAGGAAGCATACAACGCATTAAGAAATGCTCATAATGCAGGAGATACTAAAGCTGCATCTGAAATAGCCATTATTATTAATAAAATGCAAGCATCCCCTCAACAAGAAAAAGACCCCCTAGCAGGCGATGATTCTGCATTACGCCGTGTAAGTGATGTAGGTATAGATTTAACTAAGGGTGTCTTAGGTGTTGTAGATGCTGCTACTGGACTTTTAGATATTCCTACAGGAGGTGCGGTAGGTAAATTTACTGATGAAGTAAGTGAGTCTTTATTTGGAGGAACTACAGAAGATGCTAAAGCATTTTTAGATAAAGGTACTTCAAGGCAAGGTTTAAGAGCTGAAAGAGAAGTAGCTGAAGCAGAAGGATTTGGAGGCACTTTAAGTGCTATGGTTCAAAACCCTTCTACTATAATAGGTACTGTAGCAGAGTCATTACCAGCTATGTTTGGTGGTGCTAAAATTGCTCAAGGTCTTGTTAAATTAAAAAAATTTCAAACATTAAATAAAACAGGAAAAGCTGGACGGCCTGGAAAAACACCTAATTATGCATTAGCTGCTGGTGTAGGTGAAGGAACAGTAGGAGCAGGTATGCAAGCTACTGATATAAGAAGGCAAACTGATGACCAAACTTTAAGTGCCGGCCAATCTGGTCTTGCTGCTTTAACAGGTGTATTTACAGGGGTCTTAGGGGTTTTTGGAGCTACAATAGCTAAAAAAGCTGGATTAATAGACCCTGATGTAATGTTTGCGGAAGGTATTAAAGAAGGCACAAAACGAGGCATGATAAATAATGCTATTCGTAGTGGTTTAGCTGAAGGTGCTTTAGAAGAACTACCTCAATCTATACAAGAACAAGTATTACAGAATATTGCTTTAGGTAAAGACCCATTAGAAGGATGGGGAGAAGCAGCAGCTACTGGACTTTTAGCTGGATTTGGAATGGGTTCAATGGCTACTATTGCTTCTAATGCAAAACGAAGAGAAATATATGAAGATAATAAAAGAGATATTCCAAAAGGTGAACCTGAAGTAGGTTCTTCTGAGCCATCAAAAGTTCCTATTTTAAGTGACCCTCAAGCTACACCTCAAATTACACCTCAAGTTACACCTAAAGCTAAACCTAAAGCTATAGAACAAGTTGACGACTACGAACAAAATAAATTGCCAGATGAAACAGAACAACAGTTTTATATGCGAAGGAACGAAGAAAAAACAAAAGCTGAAAATCAAGGAGAAAATGTAAATGAAAAAATCCAAATTACGGCAGAAGAAGGAGGAGGAGCCCCTCTTGCTCAAGAATCTAAATTTTTCCCCATTACACCCACTATCGCTCCAAGAGTTGGAGGAGGCTCTAATGTTTCTGAGTCAGGAGGACTTGATGCAGCCGGTGCCCAAACGCCTGTTGCAACTGACGGAGGAGGATTGGCTGAGAGTGCAGGTATTGCTGGAGGACCTGTCGCAACAAAGAGCGACAAGCAGTCTGCATTAGAAATAAAAAAGGCTAATACTGCTCTTAAAAAAGCACAGATAGAAGCTGAAAAAAAAATAAATACTAAAGAAATTGATGCTATAAATAGCAGAAAATTTAATTTAAGAAAAGCAGAAGCAACAAAGTTTGCAGTAGAACAGGGGCTTGATGTTCAACCTTTTGAAATAAGTGGTAGTCGTTATTCAGCCTCAACTCCTCTACAAACTATAGTTCAGTCTAAAGTTAAAAAAGGAAGTAAAGGAGTTGAAGCTGAAGTAGAAACTACTGAGTCTGAATATACAACTGACCGAGAAGTAATTAAACAAAATGCAATAAAAGATGCGGCTTATGTTATAGGTATGCAAAAATTTGATGAAATGGATATCACAGCAGCTGAAAATCAAATAAAAGAATATAAAACAAAAGTTGTAAAAAAATTAAAAAAAGAAAGACAATCTAAATTAAATCAAATTAAAAGAGAATCAAAACTTAAAGGAACATCAGCGGTAGAAAAACTTAATAAAGATTTTCCTTATTTAGAACTTAAGGAAGGTTCTTTTCCTACAGCATTTGCAACAGGTCCAAATTCACAAACATACACAAACGCTATAGAAGCTATATACGTAAGTCAATTAGGTAAAAAGAATTTAATAGGTAATCCTTTAAAAGACCTTAAAGCAGCAAACGAATATCTTGATTTTGTAGGAAGAACACCTGAAATTGAAGAACAGATATCTACTAATCAAAAAGAAGCGACAGAACAATTAGCAATTAGTAAGCTAATGAAAAGAAGGGTATTAAGAGACCCTAATTTAACTGCTAGAAAAGAAACTGATGAATCTTTAGAACAAGAAGATATACAAGAAGTAACAAAAGAAATAAAAAAAGACATTGAAAACGAAATGGGAGTATCACAACGAGACATTGAAAGTGATAAAGAAGCTATTAGCAGAACAAAAGCAAAAGGTAACCAAAGAAAAAGTGAAACAAAAATAAAATTTGATACCTTTGTAAAAATTTCTGATGCGTTATTAGATGGGGAAGGAAATCCTAATCCCCCTATAAATTTAAAAGATATACTAAATATAATATCTTCTCTCTCAACTGTAGATGGAAGAATAGCTCAAAAATTATCTAATATAAATAGCAATACAAAAATTCAAGCAGGCAAAGTTAAAGGAAACGAAGCGGGTCAATATGACCCTAAAACTAATACTATAACTATTAATATAGAAACTATTTTAGAACAAACAGTAGAAAATATAGATGCAGTAAATACTGTTTTGCATGAAACCATGCACTCTGCGTTAGACCATATAATTGATTCGACTGCTAGACATGATTATTTAATAAAGAAAGGCAAGAAAATAACTACTGGAGAAAAAGCGGAATTAAAAGTTATTAATGATAATCTTACTGAATCTCAAAGAAATTCTGTTAAAAAACTTAAAACATATCAACAAAAATTAAGAGCATATTATAAAAATACTAATCAACCATTACCAGATGGTCTTAAAGCAGGACAAGACCTTAATGAATTTATAGCTTATATATTTGAGGGAACTACTAATAGACAATCTCTTGGATTAGGTAAGTCTTTTCAAGATGTTTTAAGTAATTTATCTCAAATGGAAGTAGGGGTAAAACTAGAAAATCAAAGTATGTTAGATAGACTACAAGCTATTTATAAAGATTTAAGAGATACTATAATGGGAGCTTTAGGTCTTAATAAAAATGATAATTTTTCTATGTTAAGAGCAATTTCAACAGAAGTAGATATTATATTAAACCCTAAAGTATATAAACCTGCTGTTACTGAAGCAGCAGAAGACTTTGGATTAACAGGTAAGGAAACTAGGTTTAAAGAAGGACGTAAATCTGTAGGAGTAGACGCTGATGGAACCCCTGTAGATAGAAAATGGAAAATAGGTAAAACTAAAGAAGAAATAGCAAAATTTAGTACAAAGAAATCAGGAAAATCAAGTGTTAATAAAAAAGAAATAAAAGCAAAAAAATTAGCGTCTGAAAATATGTCAGCAAAAGAAAGTATGGAAAAAGCAGAATCAGATGCTATAAAAAATAGACCCAACTCTAAAAATGTAATAAAACAAATTGCGGAAGTTGATAGTACTACTATTGTAGAAAAAATGCAAAATGAAAGAAGACCCTTAGTTGACTTAGATAGAAATAAAGAAAGAGCTGGAGATTTAAATTTTGATGGAGAAAACATAAATGTAATAGCTTCTTTAATGGATGGAATTTTTGGAAAAGCAGATTTTTATTTTAAAAAATATTTATTAAAAAATATGGATTCTCTTAAAAGAGCTTCAGGAGATTTTGTAAAACTTCAACGAAAATTAGACCCAAAAATGGATGAAGCAGTAGCTATAGAACGATTAAGTAACTATTTAATTGCTCGTCATGAACAAGAAAGAAGGCATGTAAATTTTCTTAAATATGCTCCTGTAAAAACTCAAGAACAAATAGGTAAGGTTTTAGAATATATTGACTATAAAACAGGCAAAAAAGAAGCTGTTTCTCCTAGTGAATATAGAAGAAGAATATGGAATGAGATTGAAACTAATCTTGAATTAACTATGCAAGATAAAAAAAATCTTATGGGTAATTTAGAGTACATAGTAGCAACTTATATAGACCTTAAAGGAGAATCTTCAAAAACAGGAGTAGGAGGACCAGATGGAACACTTGAAGGGGTAGAGGAAAATAATATATTATATGACACCACAGCTAATACTTTTAGAACTCATGAAAAACGACGTGAGTTATTAAATTCTAATCCTGAGTTAAAAAAATTAGTAGATAATGTTGCTTATTTTTTAGATAAAGTACAAAAAGGTACTTTAGAACTTAATAAAGTAGATAATTATAATACTACTTTATCTCAAAATATGATTGATTTTTATGGATGGAAAAACTATGTTCCTTTAAAAGGAAAAGCTTTATCTAAAGATGAAAATGCTGAAGATGAATGGGGTTATAGTGGAGAAAGATTAGGTAATACTGCAAGAGAAATAGCAGTAGGACTAGAGGGTAGAGATAGTGAAGCATCAAATGTAGTTACTCAAACTATAGTAGAAGCTGTTCAATCTACTGCGAGAGCAGGAAGAGAAGGTTTAACTAAATCTATTATAAATAATATTAAGCAAGGGTATTTAAAAGGTTCAGTAAGTAACCCTATTTCATTTCAAGATAGATATAAAAAAATAGGTAAATATTCTCCTGGAGATTTAAAAGAAAATCAATTAGTTCATAATAACCCTGATGGTTCAATCGAGATTATTACTTTAGATAATCCTCGTATAGTAAAAGCAATTAGAAAAGTAGCAAATACAGCTAATCCTAGAATGGATGCAGTAGTAGGGTGGTTTAATAAATTAACAAGTTGGTTAGGTCAACTTCATACTAGGTATAATCCAGCGTTTCCTTTCTTAAATTGGACAAGAGATGCTATTACTAACTTTTTTGTAATAGCTGTAGATAACCCTGCTGCTCTTCCAACGTATGTAATGGAATTAGTTAAACAAACTGTTAAAATTCTTCCCTTTATAGGTTCTACTAACAAAGCTGTTACTGCATATATTAATGGGGATATTTCTTTACTTGAAAAAAGAGCAAAAAAAGATGGGGAAGGTTCTGTAGCTGCTGATTTTTTAGACTTTTTTGAAAGAGGGGGAAATGTATCCTACATTCAATCTATGTCTTTAACAAACTCAATACAAGATATTATGGACAGAGCTAATAAAGGTCCTGGAGGAATTATATTAAGTTCTAGAGAAGAAATTAATAGTTTTTTTGATAAATTTGTAGGTACATTTGAATTATCTGTAAGACTAGCGGCTTATCGAGCTATGAAAGGACAAAGAAAAAATTTAAATATGACAGAAGAAGGAGTTAAAGATTATGCAGCAATGTATGCAAAAAACTTAGCTAATTTTGAACAAACTGGAGAGTGGGGTAAACAAATTGGTGCCCTATTTATGTTTTTTAGACCAAGTGCTACTGGTGCAGTTAGAGCTTTAGATGCTATAAGCCCTGCTTTAAGAAGTTTAAGTCGACCTTTAGGTAGTGGTGGAAAAAGAGTTATGGAAGAAAGAATTCCTGACGAAATAAAAAATGACCCTAAAAAACTAGAAGCTTGGAATAAAGAATATGACCGAGCAGTATTTAATGGAAAAGTAGTAATTATAGCCTCTATTGGTTTTGGAGCTGCTATGTATAATCTTTCTAAATTATTGGCTGGTGATGATGAAGACAAAAGAAATATAATAGATGCTGATAATATGTCTCGTTGGACTAGGTTTGCTCGATTTGATTTAGGAGATGGTAATATAATACAAATACCTTGGGGTTTTGGGTTAGGAGGATTAGCTTCTATTGGAGCTCAATTAGCAGCAATGGAAGGTTCTACTTATAATGACACAAGTAAAATAATAAGAAATATATCGGAAATTTTATTAGATTCTTTCTTACCTATTCCTATTTCTCGTATAGATTATACTGAAAGTGCTCAAAATGCAGGTTTATTTTTAGCAGATACTTTATTTCCAAGCGCGCTTAGACCTTTTATGGAAATGCTTACTAATACAAGTGGGTTTGGGTATCAAATTTATCAGGAAACCAATAGATATGGTCAAGCTTATGCGGGAGGAGATAATGTTCCTCAAATGTATAAAGATGCTGCTATGTGGCTTAGTGATGCAACAGGTAAAGAAAGTGATTTAAGTCCTAATGGTTTATATTTCTTTAGTAATAATTATTTTGATGGTCCAGGTAGATTATTACATAATATATATGAGGCGGACCTTATACTAAAAAATAAACAAATAAAAAATATAAATACCGTTACTAAAGCTACTATGGTACTAGATAGTTTTATTTCTACTAAAACTGAAATAATTTCAGAAGATTTTCAAAAAACTAAAAATAAATTAAATAATGAATTTAAAAAACTTGCATCATATAAATTAGACGCAGATAAAGGTAAACCGGGACTATCTGAATATTTAGCTAAACCTGAAAATGCTAGTATAGAGTTAGCTGAAACTACTTGGAATCAACAAATCGCGGGAGATTTACAAAATTTACAATCAGAATTAAATGCCCTTCGGGTAGCTTCAGAAATACCTTTAAAAATAAGAAACCAAAAGATTAAAAATAAAAAATTTGAAGTTCTTAGAAAAAAAATAGAAATATTATTAATAATGGATAGTCTTGTTCCTAGTTATGTACCTGACCAAGGAAGAGATGATGAACAAGGCAGAGCTCCTCTTAACTAAGTCGCCAAGCTCTTACACCTAAGCATCTATCTTTAACTGTAATAAAAACTTTTACCTTAATATTAGCACGCTTAGCCCCTGATTCTATTGCATGTAGAATAGGAGAAGGTTTAGTAGTAGGAATAAAAAAGCTCTCACCCCTACCCATATTCTCAAAAGGAAACACCCACTCTAACTCATCATGCAGATTCAGACTTCTGCTCCTTTAATAAGTCATCTAAAAACTTAGTGGTATCTATTTCAATAGCAGTGATAGGACTAAATCCTGTGGCTGGCTTCCACCCTGTACCCATTCTTAACTTCTTATCAGCTATTGTGTATCCCTTTTCTTTCATATTGAATGTAAATTCACGAAGACTAACTCCATTTTCTGTAAGATAAACCCTGAAGTGCTTCTTCTCTATATAAATTTTTGACATATCTATATCGGCTCTAATTACTAAATTACTTCTAGGCTCCATAGTTACCTTATGATTGTCCATAGCAAGTATGCCTGTCTGATGTTCATTAATATACTCACCCAATACACTTTCATAATCTACACTATTAATTCTAATAACATTATCTCTAATGTTTATCATCTCTCTCACTGCATATTTATAAATTCTATCTATATCTAAAGTAACTATTTTAGCTTCTATAGCAATCTCAGCGGCTGTGAAAGTAGAGGCTATAATATTTTCATAGAATCTATATACACTATCGTCTCCAAAATCTTCTTTAAATTTAGCTATCCATTTAGCTATCAAGTCATTTACTTCTGAACGAGATTTAGTATATAAATGTTGTATAAATTTACTACCAGCGTGACCATAATTTAATCTAAATGTATCAAATATTTTAGCTGATATTCCAGGCACTTCCTCAAACAACGTAGGCTTGTGCATATTAAATTCTATTAAACGAGCAACCTCTCCGTTAGGGTCTTTTTTTATAGTGCTTAGTTTGTCATAAAGAGAATGATTGGAGGTAAAGATAGCTATTAAAGATGCAGATAGCTCATGTTCTCGTTCTGCATTAACTGAAGCTTGCATACGCATCTTAGCTTTACCTTGAGATATTTTATGTATAAGCCTTGACAAATCTCTACCGTGTATATTACCTACTTCATCAAGTCCTAGAGGTAGATTGTGTAAAGCTAAATACCTTCCTGTTAAAGCATTTTCTGTAGAGTTACCTTCTAATACAGATAAGTCTTTAGGGTTACCCCATATACTTAGAGCAGAGAACAAAGCTCCAGTTTTACCTGCACCAGATGTGCCTGTTAAAGATATAGCTACTCCACTTGTAGAAGTTAAATCCATAAGAGTAGAACCAAACCCAGATAGCATTGTAAAGGCATGAAGCTCTAAACTAGGTGAATTAAGTGTATTAGCGGCTTCTTGCCAAGCTTCATAAGAGCCCTCAGGAGATAAATGGGTAGCTATACCCCTACATAAAGGAGAGGTAGGACTACTTAAAATCTCGCCTTTCTTAGTTATTTCTTTATCACCAATTACAAAAGCTTCTTTATCAGCCGTCCAACCCATTTGCATACGCATGATTTCTGCTTTATCTCTTGCAATAAGGTATTGCCCCCATTCATATATGTATTGCATTAGAAATTTTCCTTGATGGTTAGAAGGGTTATAAATGATACCCACACTAGTTATTATCTCTCTAAACTTGTCTAAAGCATATAAGTATTTCATTGGTAACATAAATTCTCGTTCAGGGTCATTAGGTAAATGAACCTTCATTAATAAACATTCACCATCATGTACACTGTAGATTCTTTTGATAGGATACAAATCATAGGTTGAAACTAAGATTGGGTCCTTAGCCTGAGCATTTCCATCTTCGTCAAATACTACAGGCGGCTGAAAATATATACCTCCATTTTTACCATATCTAAATGGACCTAAATCTTTAGGTAAACTTACTAACCCAGTTTTAGGTAACACTTGAACTTCTTGACTAGGAGGTGCAGACTTAAAACTTTTTCCTAAAGCTAATGGGTTCTTTATTTTTCCTTGGTGTTCACACTTATCACAAATCCCAGCTTCTAATTCATTAAATACTTTACATGATTGAGGTTTATCTTGAGTCTGATTAGCTTTACGTTCAGTAACCTCTTTATTATAGTGTTTAT
>Ga0209710_1002425_pt1 | contig 13149 bp, 14 predicted proteins | sample ArcticOcean_MG_C_5_FD_187436 | JGI IMG/M metagenome (GOLD analysis project Ga0209710, IMG submission 187436) | Marine microbial communities from western Arctic Ocean - ArcticOcean_MG_CB4_138 (SPAdes) (version 2) | ecosystem: Environmental > Aquatic > Marine > Oceanic | place: Arctic Ocean...
AACTGCTCCACCCCGCGATCGATACAACTAATATTTGGAATATTTCGTTGAACTCAGCGTCAGTAACGCCGAGAGACGCGATTATAGCAGTGATATTTCTTGCATGTCAAACACTATCTAGCTATTTATTACACTTTTATTACTTTATTTTATCAAACCCTTCTTATTTGACTAAAAAACGATTAATTCTCTTAATAAAATTAACTGGATCATCTAATTGTGCTCCCTCAGAAAGCATTGCTTGATCGAATATAACTGATGTGTACTCATCAAAATCATCTGTACCTTCAAATGTTTCCAATTTTTCTATTAATTTATGTTCCGGATTGATTTCTAAAATTGGTTTGTTGTCTGGCGTATTTTGTCCCGCCGCCTTTAGAATTCTTTCGAGGTTACCCGAAATATCATGTTCGCCAACAACTAAACAAGCCGGAGAGTCTGTAAGCCTATGTGTTACTTTTACATCTTTTACCTTGTCACCTAAAGATTTTTTAATTTTTTCAATTAGCGTTTTAGCTTTTTCTTCTATCTTCTTCTTTTTTCCTTTCTCACTTTCATTTTCTAGTTTGCCTAGATCTAGATCCCCTTTAGCTATTGATTGAAACTTTTTCCCTTTAAATTCAGTTAAATTAGAAATTAACCATTCATCGACACGATCGCCTAAAAGCAAAACTTCAATATTTTTCTTCTTAAATATTTCTAAATGAGGACTATTCTTTGCAGCCATAAATGAGTCTGCAGTTATATAATAGATTGACTCTTGTTCTGGCTTCATTCGAACAATATAGCTATCGAATGATGCACTTTGCTTATCCGAGGCATCGAGCGTTGTTGCAAACCTTAATAATCCTGCAATTTTTTCCTTATTAGCAAAATCTTCTGCTGGGCCTTCTTTTAAGACACGGCCAAACTCACCCCAGAACTTTTCATAGCTCTCAGGTTTTTTCTTTGACATATCCTCCAACGAAGAAAGAATTTTTTTAACAGTGCCCGACCTAATAGCCTCTACTGCTTTACTATCTTGCAAAATCTCCCTTGAAACATTTAATGGAAGATCGCTACTGTCGATAATTCCTTTAACAAAACGTAAATATTGTGGCATTAACTTTTCAGTCGCTTCCATAATGAAAATACGTTTTACATATAGCTTCACACCTTGATTTCGCTCCCTATTATCGTATAAATCAAGTGGTGCCTTACTTGGAATGTATAACAATGAAATATATTCTTGATTTCCTTCCACTCGATTATGAAAATAAGTTAATGGAGGCTCAGAATCATAAGAAAGACTTTTATAAAATTCGTTATAGTCTTCTATTTTAATATCTTTTTTATTGCGGGCCCAAATAGCTGAGGCATTGTTTACCGTTTCGTCATCATTAGTTTTTATTGTTTCCCCATCTTTAAAATCTGTTTTTTTCATGACAATAGGTAAAGTTATATGATCGGAATATTTTTTTACGATTTCTCTTAATCGCCAGTCATCTAAAAATTCATCTTCATCTTTCTTTAAGGATAATGTGATATCTGTACCGCGAGTTTTTTTATCAATTATTTCAATTGTAAATTCCCCATCTCCTTTAGAGGTCCATCTAAAAGCTTCTTTAGAGCCGGCGCGCCTAGTCTCTAAAGTAACTTTATCAGCGATAATAAATGAAGAATAAAAACCAACACCAAATTGACCAATTAAATTAGCGTCTTTGGCTTGGTCTCCAGATAATTGATTTAAAAATTCTTTTGTTCCAGATCTTGCAATAGTTCCGATATTATTAATAATATCCTCACGATTCATCCCAATACCATTGTCACTAATCGTAATAGTTCTCATCTTCTTATCATAATCAATTTTAATTTTTAATTCTGAGTCATCTTCATACAATGAACTATCATCCAACGCTTGAAATCTCAATTTATCCTCAGCATCACTCGCATTAGAAACTAATTCACGTATTGCTATTTCCTTATTGCTATAAAGCGAATGAATCATTAACTGCAAAAGCTGTTTAGCTTCTGCCTGAAAGTTTAGCGTTTCTTTTTGTTTTGCCATAATTAATCTTGTCCTAAAATATTAAGTGAATGATTTTACTTATAAGTGGGGGTAAAAAAAATATTTTCAATAGTAGAATTATTCTTTAAAGATTTGATAATACATATGCTGTAGTTATGAATGCAAAGGTAGCGGTAACATTGACACTAGATCCATATCCAGCACAGCTAAGCCCACTAAGTGTTTCTTTTAAATTAGTTTTTTTTGGTTTTATTGAAGTTTCAGAGGAAAAAACTGTAGGTATTTTGAATTTAGTTTTAGTTAATTTACTTTTTTTATTAAAATATTGTCTAATCTTGGTTATTAATGGGTCGCCAAATGTTTTAGTAAGCATATCTATTTTAATTAATTCTGGCTTTACCTTGCCTCCCGCACCTCCAGTCATAATGAATGGGATTGAATGATCTAAACAATACTCAGCTAATAAAGTCTTAATCTTTGTTTGGTCTATTGCATCGATAACAAAATCAAATCTCTTAGATATTAAATCAGGTATATTGTCTTCTTCTAAGAAGAAATCATGGCAATGAATTTTACAATTAGGATTAATGTCTAGTATTCTCAATCTCATTGCCTCTACTTTTGATTGACCCAAAGAGCTATTAAGTGCGTGAATTTGTCGATTAATATTTGACTCTGAGATATGGTCCATATCAATCAAAGTAATCTCCCCCAAGCCATTTCTTGCCATAGATTCCGCAACCCATGAGCCCACTCCGCCAATTCCTATAATACAAACATGAGAAGACTGAAATTTTTTGAATTTTTTTAGGCCATACAGACGAATAATTCCACCAAATCGTCTTTTTAGATTAGGGGGGTTGGTCAACATTATTGCTCTAGAATTACAAATGCCGCAGCAAGATTCTTTTCATCAGAAATTGACAAATGGCAATGTCTTATATTGTAACTTTTAACTAACAAAGTAAGCTTTGAGATTGTTTTTATTTTTGGCTTTCCTAATGAGTCATGAACAATTTCTATTGATTTAAAATTTACTGGAAACCTCATTCCAGTCCCCAATGCCTTAGCAAAAGCTTCCTTAGCTGCAAACCGCTTAGCTAAAAAATTTTCTTTACCTTCAGTTCTTTTATAAGTTAATAGCTCTTGAGAGGTTAATATTTTTTTAGCTAAGGAAATTCCATACCTATTTAACACTTCTCTAATCCTTTTAACTTCAACAATATCAGTACCAATTCCATAGATCATTGTAATGAATGCCTTGTAATAATTTTTTTCATATCTTTTATAGCTTTTTTCCAACCCACAAATAATGCTTCAGCGACAATGGAATGTCCAATATTTAATTCTTCTATATCCTTAATTGCCGCAATTTCTTGTACGTTTTTATAATGCAATCCATGACCGGCATTTACAATTAGCCCACCTTTACTTGCAAAATCTACAGCATTCTTAATATTTTTAAGTTCTTTTATTTGGGAGATTCTATCTTCAAGGTTTGCATAATGCCCAGTATGAATTTCAATAACTGGCACATTCATCATAATTGCTTTTTCTATGTGCTTTATATTAGGGGCTATAAAAAGTGAAACCCTTATTCCATTAGAAGTTAAGCGATCACAAGCATCTTTTAGTAAATCATAATTATTTAAAATATCTAAGCCCCCTTCCGTTGTTCTCTCCTCTCTTCTTTCTGGGACTAAACAAACATCTTGTGGCTTCAAATCCAATGCAACATCAATCATTTCATCAGTTGGAGCTAGCTCAAGATTCATTTTCGTAGTAAGTAAAGGTTTGAGTTCGTATAGATCTTCATCCTGCATATGCCTTCGATCTTCTCTTAAATGCAATGTAATACTATCAGCACCTGCCTTTTCCGCATCTAGGGCCGCCTTAATTACGCTTGGATAATTTGTACCCCTAGCTTGTCTAATCGTTGCTATATGATCAATATTTACGCCAAGCAACATACCTTTAATTACCTTGCAAATTTGTAAAAAGTTTTTTTGAATTCAATGGTTTATCTCCTAGATAATGACTTATTAAATAACGCATTAGCTGCTTACTTTGTAATTGGGTATTATCTTCTTTATATTCATTTTGTGCCATATCTAAAAGAGTTTGGCCAAGAATCTTTACCCCGTTATTAGTTTTTGATATTTCAGATGGGCCGTATTCAGCTTCATACATATAAAACTTATCCGCAATAATTAATTCTCCATTTTCATCTTCTTTTAAAGGGACTTCATATCCTAACTCTTGCAGAAATCTCAATTCAAACTTTCTTAAAGCTATTTCAAAATTAACCCCATCAGCTAAAATATTCATTGTGTGATGATAAAAATCAAAAAGGTGCTTATGGGCATCATATCTAGGCAGAAGCCTTATTATTAATTCATTGATATAAAAACCACAAATCAGTGCCTTTCCATCAATCTGAAGAAATTTATCGCACCATTCAATATTATGTAAAGTTTTTATTTCTCCTCGCCCAGACCATGTTGCTTGAAGTAATTGAAATGACTGAAGCATTCCTCTTAAAGAAGATCTTGGTCTTCTTGCCCCTTTCGCTACAACCGAAATTCTGCCATGACTTTTAGAAAATAATTCAGCAATAAGACTTGTTTCTTTAAAAGGATATGTATGGAGAATATAAATATCTTGGTTTTCTTGTTTAGAAATTGTAGATGACATTTCTATAAGCCAAGAGACTTTAATGCTCGTAAATCATCCGACCATCCTTTTTGGACTTTTACCCAAGTTTCAAGCCATACCTTTCCACCGAAGAGTTTTTCCATATCAAGTCGAGCCTTTGTTGATATATCTTTTAACCTTATGCCTTTGTTGCCAATTATCATTGGCTTATGTGAATCTCTTTCAACTATAATTGCGGCAAATATTCTTCTGACATTGCCTTCAATTTCAAACTTCTCTATTTCAACAGCAACCGAATAAGGTAGCTCTTGGCCAGTAAGCCTGAAAATCTTTTCTCTAATTATTTCTGCCGCTAAAAAACGTTCATTTTTATCTGTAATTTGATCATCTTCATAAATAAATTCTTGCTCAGGCAGGAACTCACGTACACTTTTTAAAAGCTCCGTTAAATTATTTTTTTTCTTTACACTTGTGGGGATAATTTCTTTGTATCGATCATTCTCTTTAAATACTTGGATTAACTCTAAAAGCTTTGTTTTATCTTTAAGGCAATCAACTTTATTAATTACAAGAATGATAGGTGTTTCTTTAGGAATCATTTGCAATATTTTTTCATCAACCTCGGTCATTTTACGAGGTTCGATTAAAAACAAAATAACATCCACATCCTGTAAGGCTTGCCTTACTGTTTTGTTTAAATTTTTATTGAGTGTATTTAAATGTTTTAATTGATAGCCTGGTGTGTCCACAAAAATATATTGTGTTTCCAGCGTTGTATGTATGCCTAGTAATTGATAGCGAGTTGTTTGGGCTTTGCGGGAGGTAATGCTTAATTTTGTGCCTAAAAAATAATTTAATAATGTTGATTTTCCAACATTTGGTTGCCCCACTATCGCAATTGTTCCACATCTTTTTTTCATGACTTAGTACTTTTCATCAGCTGTTCTACCATGTCTTCTGCTGCGGCCTGTTCTGCAATTTTTCTACTGGATCCAGCACCTTCAATACTTAATCCTAATTTTGGAATCGAGCAACTTACTTTAAAATACTGACAATGGGCCTCTCCTTCAATTGAGACAATATCATAATCAGGTAAAGGAATTTTTTTTGCTTGAAGTAATTCCTGTAAGACTGATTTAGAATCTTTTTGAATATTATCAGGATTTATTGAATCGATTCTGTCTTTGAACCAGCCTAATATTAAGTTACTGGCAGCACTTATTCCCCCATCGATAAATACAGCTCCTATAATAGCTTCAACTGAATCAGCTAAAATAGATGGCCTTCTCCACCCGGAACTTTTTAGCTCTCCTTCACCAAGTATTAAGTAATCACCTAATTTTAACAATATTCCGATTTCACTTAGAGTTGCAGATTTGACTAATTGTGAGCGTAAGCGACTTAAGTCGCCCTCTGGTAATAAATTAAATTTTTTAAACAATGCTTCAGCAATTATAAAATTTAAAATACTATCGCCAAGAAACTCTAATCTCTCATTATTTTTTCCTTGAAAGCTTCGGTGAGTTAGCGCCAGCTCTAATAAATTATTATCTTTAAAATTATAGTTGAGAATATTTTCTAATTGTTCAATATTTCTATTATCCATTTTAATTATTTTATCCAGGTTCCTATTCGATTGAATTGAGAAAAATTAAGCCAAATAAAAAATGCTTTTCCAACCAATAATTTGTCTGGAACAAAACCCCAAACACGACTATCGGAGGAGTTATCTCGATTGTCTCCCATTGCAAAATAATGTCCTTCTGGCACTTTAAATTTATAATTCTCACTCGGTATGTCATGGACTAATAAAGAATGTCTCGAATCACCAAGTGTTTCAATGTATTCTTTAGCGTACATCATGTCATTCTCATTAAAGGTGTAAGGGTATTCTTCATGAAAAATTTTATTTATAAGCTCTCCATTAATAAAAAGTTCTTTATTTTCATATCTAATTTCATCGCCAGGTAAGCCTATAGCCCTTTTTATATAATCAATTGAAGGGTCTTTTGGGTAATGAAAAACAAAAACATCTCCTCGATTTGGCTTTCCTACTGTTATTAATGTTTTATTCCAAACCGGAAGTCGAATACCATAACTAAATTTATTAACGACTATAAAATCTCCTGCGATTAAAGTTGGCATCATTGACCCTGAAGGAATTTTAAATGGCTCTATGATAAAAGAACGGATAATAAATACTACAAGCAAAACAGGGAAAAAACTTTTACCATACTCAACAATTAATGAAGGTTTTTGTTTTTTTGGTCGAATTCTTTTAAGAATTACAATATCCAGAAAGTATATTATTCCTGTGATTATTGTTGCCGCCATCAATAATTTTACAAACATCATTTTTCATTCACCTTTAAAATTGCAAGAAAAGCTTCCTGAGGAATTTCTACATTACCAATCTGCTTCATTCTTTTTTTGCCTCTTTTTTGTTTTTCTAGCAATTTTCTTTTTCTAGATACATCGCCACCATAACATTTTGCCAATACATTTTTGCGCATTGCTTTAACAGTCTCTCTAGCAATAATGTTTGCTCCTATTGCGGACTGAATTGCAACATCGAACATTTGGCGAGGTATGAGTTGTCTCATCTTTGAAGCTAACTCTCTGCCCCTATAAATACTAGTACCACGGTGAACAATTAAAGAAAGTGCATCTACTCTTTCACCATTCACCATAATATCTAATTTAACTAAATCTGAAGGTCGAAACTCTAAAAATTCATAGTCCATTGATGCATAACCTCTAGAGATTGATTTAAGTTTATCAAAAAAATCAAGAACAACTTCACTTAAAGGAATTTCACAGGTAATCATGACCTGTCTGCCTAAATACTGCATATTTTTTTGAATACCTCTTTTCTCATTTGTTAAGGTCATAACTGGCCCAACATAATCGTTAGGCAAAAGAATTTTTAAAGTTATAATTGGCTCTCTTATTTCCTCTATTACAGATAAATCAGGCAATCTTGATGGATTTTCAATTAATTTCGTTTCACCATCTTTCAATAATAATTCATATACAACAGTTGGTGCAGTTGTTATTAAATCCATTTCGTATTCACGTTCAAGTCGCTCTTGAATAATATCCATATGAAGTAATCCAAGAAAACCGCACCTAAAACCATAACCCAAAGCAGTTGAGTTTTCAGGCTCAAAATGTAATGAAGCATCATTTAACCTTAATTTTTCAAGTGCGGTCCTTAAAGCTTCAAATTGATTTGATTCAATTGGGTAAAGTCCAGCAAACACCTGGGGCTTTACTTCCTTAAAATCTGGGAATGCCTCGGTCGCCTTGTTATTAGAAAGTGTAATTGTGTCTCCGACTTTGGCATTATCTAATTCTTTTATTCCACAAATAACAAAGCCGACTTCGCCTGCGGCTAATGATTTCTTGTTCAAGGCTTTTGGAGTAAATACACCGACCTGCTCACATATAAATTCTGAAGATGTCGCCATGAGGTGGATTTTATCTTTTGGTTGTAATTGGCCATCAACTACCCTTACCAGCATCACAACTCCAACATAGTTATCAAACCAAGCATCAATAATAATTGCTTTTAATGGTTTATTGACTTCTCCCATTGGGTGTGGAATACGCTCAACAACAGCCTCCAATATTTCTTCTATTCCAATACCAGTTTTTGCTGAGCAAAGAATTGCACTTTGAGCATCAATACCAATAACATCTTCAATTTCCTTTTTAACCCTATCTGCATCGGCTGATGGAAGATCAATTTTATTTAACACGGGGAAAACTTCTAAATTTTGATCGAGGGCAGTATAGCAATTTGCTACTGTTTGGGCCTCTACGCCCTGAGAAGAATCTACAACTAGAATAGCTCCTTCGCATGCTGCTAAGGACCGACTGACCTCATATGAAAAATCCACATGCCCAGGAGTGTCAATTAAATTTAGGGTATATATATTTTTATCTTTAGACTGGTAGCTTAAGGTTACAGTTTGGGCTTTAATAGTAATACCCCTTTCGCGTTCAAGATCCATGGAGTCTAATACCTGCTCCTCCATTTCACGGTCTGCAAGGCCGCCACAATAATGAATAATGCGATCAGCTAACGTAGATTTACCATGATCAATGTGCGCAATAATGGAAAAGTTTCTTATTTTTTTCATAGAAATAATTTTTTTGAAAGCATAAAGGCGCAAAATGCGCCTTTAATAAGATGTGATTTTACCCTATTGAATATAATTTTTAAAAAGAATTATTTACTTACCTTTACTGGAACAAAAAGTGTATCACCATTTCGATATAGTAAGACAGCAATAACTTTTCCTTTAGGTATTTTTCTTAAATTATTATTAAAAGCTTGGATTGATTTCACAGGAGTATTATTTACTACTAGAATAATATCTCCCTTCATCATTCCTGCATTTAATGAGGCTCCTTTAAGGTCTGCCACTAAAAGGCCGTTTCTTCCACCAATTTTTTTCTTTTGTTCAGCTGTTAAATTTTGTAAAGCTAACCCAATACGATTAAATTTATTAGGCTGATTTTTAATTCTAGAATCAAAAACTTTTCCTTCGGATGGGATTGTTCCAACCTTAATTTTAAGTGTAATATTTTTACCCTTCCTGAAAATCTCAATCGGAACAGTTTTATTAGGCTTTGTAAGCCCAACGAACCTAGGTAAATCAGATGATTTATTAATAATATTCTTATTAAATTTTAATATTACGTCACCTGGAAGCAATCCCCCAATAGCTGCCGGAGATTTTTTCTCAATACCGGCAATTAGAGCACCCTTAACATTCTTCATGCCGAACGACTCAGATAATTCTTTTGTAACTTCTTGAATTACAATTCCCAGCCATCCGCGAACAACCTTTCCATTTGATTTTAATTGCTCAGCTACATTAATAGCCACCTCAATAGGAATCGCAAAAGAAAGGCCCATAGAGCCACCTGTTTTACTATAAATCTGTGAATTTATTCCAATTACATGGCCTTTGGTATCAAAAAGAGGTCCTCCAGAATTTCCTGGGTTGATTGCAACATCTGTCTGAATAAATGGTACAAAATTCTCTTGGGGAAGCGCACGATTAATGGCGCTAATAACTCCTACTGTCATTGTATTCTCCAAACCAAATGGTGAGCCAATAGCAGCAACCCACTGCCCAACTTTAATAAGGTCCGAATTGCCAAAAGTTACTTTAGGTAAGTTTTTAGCCTTAATTTTAAGCAAAGCAACATCTGTTCTCCTGTCTAAACCCACAACTTCTGCATTAAATTCACGCTTATCAGCTAACTTAACAACTACTGTTTCAGCTTGAAAAACCACGTGAGCATTAGTAATTATGTACCCATCACTTTCAATAATAAAACCTGATCCCGTTCCAGAAGCTGGTTTTCTTTGTTGCTGCCCCCCTGGAGGTGTCATTCCTGGAAAGCCAGGGATGCCAAATCTTTTAAAAAATTCCTGCAACTGCTGATCTTCTCTACTTAAATTTATATTTTGATTCGATTGGCTTTCATTGACAACGCTAATATTAACAACGGTGTCGCCTTGCTCTTCTGCAATGACAGAAAAATCAGGTAAATTAATAGCATATAGATTATTAAAAAATACTAAAAACAAAAAAATAAAAGTAAAGCTTAAACGTTTCATATTTGTTATACCTTTTTATAAATTCAATTTAATTTTGCTAAAATTGCTTCGCTAAATAATTTGGTGTGATTCTGAACTGTTATAAATTTTAATAAAATTATTCCTATTGAGAGGCCTAGAGCTCCGCCAAAAAATACTACTAAGTCATTAGCAGCTTCAAAAAAGTATTCAAAAGCTATCATGCCACCAAATAAAAAAAATAAAGGGACCCCATAAAGTAATAAAGATGCTTTTAACAAGTAATTCTCTTCAATGATTAATTTTACTTTCTCGCCGACTTTAGCATTAATGTTATTTCTAATTTGAATTTTTCTTTTTTTGAATGAGAAAACCTTACCCCAAATACTATTTCCACAACCTTGAGTCTTGCCACATAGGCCACATGGCTTTGTTCGAATGATATCGACTTCAGCAAATTCTTTATCTTTACTTATGACTATCGCTTCTTCTTCTATCATATTTTTAAAATTCTATAGACTCACTAAAATTATTACAAGTAGTTAATGGCACAGATCCTACAGCCATAATTTGATATCCGTTATGGTATCGAGCACAAATGTTATTCACCCCTAAATTTAATTGCCCCACTTTAGGCTTTTGTCCGCGGGTAATTGGCTTTATAAATAAAGATACATAAGACAGTCCATCTGAAAAAACTAATTGATGACTAAGGATATTTAATCCGGGTATGCGTTTGGTAATAAAATCAACTTCTTTATACCCAGGAGGAATTTTTTTTATAGTCCAAAATGGCTGTTTGGCGATACCATGGCCAACTATATGATCGTTAAATATATAATTTTTTAATGGATCAACTTCTGGTTTAAACCAATCCAAACTTTCATCCTTAATCATGCTGATTTGCGTAAAGGAAGTCTGTTCAATAATATTTCCTGCTTGATCCGCTACGATAATTTTTAGAGGTAAGGAGGTTTTTTTATCGAGCCAAAGATGATGGGAGTACCTAAAAGTATCAATCGGACTCAAAACTACCAACTGAGAAAGTCTTCCGGCAATTCTTTCGTTTTTTCCAACGCTTAAGCGATAAAATTTTTTGATTGAATCGATATTGCTAGGAAAAATAGCTGGAAATAATCTTTGTTGTTTTCTTTTTTGAATGATTACATTATTTTCTATTGTATTGTAAACATAAATAGTTTTGCCTTGGGATAAGACTTCTCCCGGTGAGCCATCCAAGACATTCATTTTAATAAATTCTTGATTATTAATCTTAGCGTGGGTTATCTCTATGGATTTAATATCTTTATCATGTTGGCTGAGAAAAATCCCTTTATAGTTTAAAAACTTCGTTGCTTGTGCTGCGTTATCAATAATTAACCAAGGGTCTTCATTACTATAGCTGATACCTACAGAGGATAAGGAGAATAAAAAAATAAATAAAAGCCGATAAAACATAATATTATTTTTTATAGCTTGCTTGAATAAAAAGGCTAACATTTGAAGATGCACTTGCATAATGATCATTAATTAAGTCTATTGGTATATCTGCTTCAACTAATGTTACAGAATCACCAGATTTGAATTCGGTAAGATTCAAAGATGTTAAGCCAATAACAAATAATGCTGCGAACGAGGCTGCTATGGGCCAATAATTTGACTTATTTTCTAGAGGGACATCTTGATTCCTTGCAAAGCCACCCAATTGAGTTGGCTCTTTTTCAATAGCATCAATGATATTCTTTGTTAAATCTTTAGAGCCAAGATGGTTTTTTTGAATAACATCTCGAATTAATTGGTAATAGGACCAATTATTATTTTTCTTTTGCTTGTTTGATTGCATTAGAAGCTCATCTATTTCATGGCTTTCTAATTCATTATCAAATAGAGAGGATAGCTTTTCATTCATAGTGATATTCCTTATTTAAATTACCAACGATTTTTTGTAGTTTCAATTAATGGTTTAAGTTTTTCAGCAATAGCTTCACGCGCCCTAAAAATTCTTGAACGGACTGTTCCTATAGGGCAATTCATCAGGTCGGAAATTTCTTCATAGCTTAGTCCGTCCATCTCCCGAAGGGAAATCGCTTCTTTTAATTCATCCGGGAGAGCCTCAATAGTCTGATTAACCGAAGCTACTATCTCACTGCTCATCATTGTGCTTTCTGGGGTCTCGTGACTTCTTAAGTCTGGCGCATCTTCGAAATTTTCAATCTCTTCAATTTCAACCTCATTCATAGCTTTCGGTCTTTTTCCAAGCTTTACTAAATGATTTTTTGCAGTATTAATACCTATTCGATATAACCATGTATAAAAAGCGCTATCGCCACGAAAATTATCAATTGCACGGTAAGCTTTTATAAAAGAATCTTGAACAATATCTTCAATTTCTGACTGATCTCTTACCATTCTTGATAGCAAACGATTTAGTCTTCGTTGATATTTTTCAACCAACATGCCAAAAGCTTTTTTATCGCCCTTCTGGGCTTTCTCAACTAGCTTTTGATCAATGGCCCTTTCTGGATTTACTGGACGAGATTCCATTAGCTTCTCTTTAACATTAATATTTTTCTTAACATTGTACACATGACTATCTGTAGCTATAACTTTTAATGTATTCATTAGTTAATCACTTTCAAATTAAATTTATTTTTTTAAAACAATATGGTTACAATAACAAGACTAATACAATATATTTTAAGTTCCTTAAATTTATAAGATTTTATGTTTAATTTCGATGTTTTAATAATTGGAAGTGGATTGGCCGGTTTAAGCACCGCGCTAAAATTAGCTGACCATAAAAAAATTGCGATTATTAGTAAACGCAAACTTGCTGATAGCTCAAGTCATTGGGCTCAAGGAGGTATTGCCGCGCCTATCTCAGATAATG
>Ga0209710_1002431_pt1 | contig 13140 bp, 9 predicted proteins | sample ArcticOcean_MG_C_5_FD_187436 | JGI IMG/M metagenome (GOLD analysis project Ga0209710, IMG submission 187436) | Marine microbial communities from western Arctic Ocean - ArcticOcean_MG_CB4_138 (SPAdes) (version 2) | ecosystem: Environmental > Aquatic > Marine > Oceanic | place: Arctic Ocean: Canada...
ATTGCTATTTTTTTTATAACATAACAAACGGACGTGGTTCTCTGACATGATTATTATTATTATTATTATTTATATCGGAGAACCACGTCCGTTTGTTATGATCGGGAAAGAGGAAAAAAAATATCTAAAAAAACTTCTGCCATCATCCAAAAAACGCAAAAGCGCAAAAAATCTTCTTCCTAATTTAATACCCGCGGGAATGACCTCTGTTTTCGTGTAATGACGAATGAGGAAATTTACATATTTTATCAGCATGACGTAAACATCACGACACGTATTCAGATTTGATATGTATCTATGTATACTGATGATGGCTACATAAAATCAGTGCTTGCAATGAAAAAGAATAAACCACTGACTGGCGCGCAAAAGAGGAAGCAGAAGAGAGATCGGAAAGAAAAAGAAGAGAACGAAAAACAGAGAGAGTTGGTTGAGGGCGTTGAGCGATTGAAGCTTGGGCCGACGCCTTTGTGGAAGTTCGTCGTCGATCATCCCCGATATTTTCGAGAAACATGTTTTACTTTCTTGGAAATTAAACGGATCAGATATTAAGATGTTCTATGAGTGTTGTAGAGCGAGTCGTAGAGCGGTTATCAGAGCGAAGATTGAGTTGGAAGAGATGTTTTGGGTTCGTGAATTGTCTTCGATATCTACTATGGAGTTGGCATGGGAAGGATTTCCATGGGGTGTGAGTGCATGTTTACCAGACGGGGATACGATGAACCAGGAAGTTTTCTGCTGGCAAGTCGCTGGCACAAACGATCTCAAATTACTCCGATGGGCGCGAGAAGAGAAAGAATGTGCTTTGAAGTCTCAGACGAGTGGTAGGGCAGTATGCGAAGGTAATCTCGACATGTTAAAGTACTGCGTCGAGAACGGATGCGAGGTACACGAAGGCACATGCGGAACTGCCGCCAAAAACGGCCACCTCGATTGTCTCGAATACTTACGCTCGAAGAACTGTCCTTGGGGCGAGCGAGTTTGTCAACGCGCTCACGAAAACAACCACATCGACGTACTCACGTACGCAGTTCGAAACAAATTTCCAGGTTTCGAAGCGTATGAACACTTCGTACCTAAATAAATAATAGAACTCGCTCGTTTTAAAAATGAAACCTCTTGCATCTCTCTCTCTCATCCCAAACATCATTAAAAGTATCAACATGAAGAAATCGAAACCATTGACTGGTGCGCAAAAGAGGAAACAGAAGAGAGAGTTACAAGAGGGTTATACTGACGAGGCCGTGCAGCCCAAAACGCTCCTTTTTTTGACATGCAGGTCCATTAAAATCACCTACTGTACTAAATAAATACACTATAATTAATTCATCTTCTTCCACGACTGGATCGACAGAACCGAAAAATGATGGATGTAATCGCGATTAGAGAGAGAGAGAGAGAGAAGAGAGAGGAGAGGAGAAGACTTTTGGACTTTGCGCGCGCGCGATGTTTGACGTACTCGATGATGGATCTGTGTAAGTCGTGGAAACACATGCGCATCTGATGCACCAAACAGTTAGCAGAAACAAACGAAAAGGAATATTTTTCAAAGGAATATTTTTCAATGCCGAAGGAGTCGCGCGTGATATAACCCGCACGGCGGTCCGCGAACATGTCCACGAAGAAGACAAAAATCGGCATCAACGGCTTCGGGAGAATAGGTCGCCTCGCGTTCAGACTCGCCTACGAAAACCCAACGCTCGAATTCGTACACATCAACGAAGGCATCGGATCAGCAGAGTCCTCGTGTTACTTATGTAACTACGATTCAGTGCACGGTCAATGGTCGCATAGACTGGAATACGAGGAAAGCAGGGATCGGATTAAAGTGGACGACGGTGTGCATGAAATGACGTATACGCAGGAGATGGACGTCAGTAAAGTCGAGTGGTTCACGAAGTATGAGTGCGATATAGTCCTCGAATGCTCTGGAGAGTTCTTAACCAGAGAGAGCTTGAATGCGTATTTCGCGAATGGGGTGAAGAAGGTCATAGTGAGCGCGCCAGTGAAAGATGCGAAAGAACCAGTGTTGAACATAGTGTATGGAGTGAACCATGGAGAATATAAGAAAGATGTAGATCACATCGTTACGGCCGCGAGTTGTACGACGAATTGCTTGGCTCCGGTCATACAAGTGATTTTGAAGAACATCGGCATCGTGAGAGGGTCGATTACGACGATTCATAACGTTACGAATACGCAAACGATCGTCGATGCGCCAAACAGTAAGAAGAGTGATTTAAGGAGAGCTAGAAGTGGTTTGGTGAACTTGGCGCCGACGTCGACTGGGTCAGCGACTGCGATTGCGTTGATTTTTCCAGAGTTGAAGGGAAAGTTGGACGGTTTAGCCGTCCGCGTGCCGTTAATTAACGGTTCGTTGACCGATATCGTATTAGAGTTGCCGAGAGATGTTACCGTAGACGAGGTGAACGGTTATTTGAAAGCAGCTTCGGAAAATGAATTAAAAGACATACTCGGTTTTGAGACGCAACCGCTCGTTTCGACGGATTACATCAACGACAAGAGAAGCTCGATTATCGACGCGTTATCGACGTTAGTGGTCGATAAAAGACATTTGAAGATGTATGCATGGTACGATAACGAATATGGGTATTCTGCGCGAATGGCAGATATTGCTAACATGGTTGCTTTAAGTTTATAAAATAATATAACGACGATAATAATAAACGCTAATCTGCTTGCTAGAAGGGAGCTAAGTGCGTGCGAAAATTTGTTTTCTTCGTGATATTTGCCATTTTTTCTATGCCACTGATGGCGAACAAAATGTATATCTATTTCTCTGTGTTCGTTTGAGCAACTTGATCGCAGAAATATTCCTGGTTAATTGTATGAGTAACGCGAGCACTCATTATTAACCATGAATTTTTCTGCGATCAAGTCGCTGAAACGAAAATAGAGGCATTTCTTTCACCATCATTGGCATGGAAAACCTGGTAAATACTAAGAAGCGAACAATTTTCGCCAGCCTTGGAAACCCGCGAGCAGCTAATGGTAATAAAAGTCACGCGCCGCGTTCTATAATTCTTTAGGTTTCTTTCTAATTGTTTCTACTCATACAATCAATCATCTGTCGGACCAGTGCCTTCAAACCATCGCTTCCAGATATTCTCAAACACTCCATAACCCTTCTTCTTCTTCTTCTGTTGATAAGTCCTAGATTTCATTCTCAACTTTCTTAAGATTATCTCTCTTTCAGTCGTTGATAATTTCGTCCCTCTCGAATCTAAATTCACGCGTTCAGAATCATCAAACTTCTTACTATCTTCGCCGTAATATCGCCCCGCATTTGTTTTCATCTTCCCATCTCTTGTTGGTAGATCATCCCCAGGCGCGCACAATATATCAACAGTCGCTTGTCTAATCGCTTCCTTCTTTGGCCCGCACGGTCTCTTTGAAGTCAAAAATTCATACGCTTCGTCCAAACTCTCGAACCGATCATCCGTCCAATACAAATACGCAATAACAACCGCAGGGCTTCTCCCCATCCCAGCCGTACAATGACAATACACAACCTCATCATCGCTTCCATTCGCCAATCTATCAAATTCACTAACCGCTTCTGGTAACTGCTCTCTCAACGAATCGAACGAAAAATCAACAATCGGTTGTCTATGTAACAATACGCCAGCTCTTGTCGCCTCCGTTTCTCGTTCCTTTATATCTACTTTCCAATGCTTGAAGTTCGAATCTTCTTGCGTGTTGAACAATATAGTCACTCGCTCTTTTTGCTTCAGATAGTCAATCGATCCTCGTTCCCATGCTTGAGTTCCGCATATCACTTTGTCCGTGATCCGATGATAGTACAACCCTTTCTCGTGTTGATACTCAAAAGGGGATTTTGAATACGCTTTCATTGCTTCGTTGTATTTATCGGTCACGATTTGAGAGGATGATGACTGTGATGAGGATGGCGATGATGATGATGATGATGGTTGCGATTCTGTCAACGCGTCCTTATTGTTTTCTTTCGCGTTAAGCTCTGCTGCTGTCGTCGTCGTCGTCGTCCGCGCTTTAGAAGATTCGGCACATCTCTTCTTCTTCTTCCCTAGAGAGCGGAAATGAATAAGATTATTTGTTCTTCGTTCTATTGACGATGATGATGATGAGAAAGATGATGATAATACGCGCTCTGTTGCTGTTGCTACTACTGCCGATGCATTTCTATTTAAACAACAGTAATTCATATTAATATATATCGTTTAAGCATAGTATTTTATGGAGATTACGTAACAAAAGTGAAATATTGGCTTTATTCAATGTGAAGAATTACTATACACGCTAACGTCTAAAACTTAAATTTCTTATTCTTTTGATCGTCGGCACCTTTTTTAGAATCAGCCTTGCGCTTTTGAGATCTCGCGTGATCGGCGACCATGTCAGAGAAATCTTCGCCCTTCCGAGCTTTCGTTTCTTTTTGTTTCTGCTGCTCGAAAGCTTTTCTAATGCCTTCTTCGTCGAGACCTTCGAGATCTTCGGGTGCAATTGCGACTTCGACGCCGGTTCCAACGATCGTGTTTTTCTTGTTGCTCGTTGATTTAGATGAACCGGGGATGTCATAAATGCGTTCGGAACCCATGAGCGCGGAACCAATTTTTGATTCCTTCTCGCCGATGACTCTGTATAGTTCTTTTGGTTCTTCTGGTTCGAACGGTTTCGATGAACGCTTTCTGAGGTCTATGGATTCTGGTGCTTCTATTTCTTCTACGTCCTCTTCTTCTTCTACATCCTCTTCAACTTCTGCTTCTTCGTCGTTTTCTTCTTCATCTTCTTCTTCTTCATCATCATCATCATCTTCTTCTTCGTCTGATTCTTCGTCGTCGGAGCCAAGTTCACCGAAGAAGTGGTCGCCTTTCATAATTGGCTCGTCATACTTCGTTCGTTCCGTATTCTTCAAAGCGTTTATGCCAAACACGTCACCATACAGAGCTCTTCCATATTCATCTACTGGAGGTTTACCCCATCCGCCTGCATGATAGCCAAACTGCGCTCCTTCTGGGATCGGCGCGGATAAGCCGGGAATTGGAAGTTTTGGATACGCCGGTGGTGGACCATATCTTTGCATGTTGATTAACCACGGTGGCGGGCCATTATTTCCATCGATTCCTAGAGCGACTTTCAATTCATCCGAAAGATTCCCAGGTTTGCGGTCGCCGAGCGAAATCTCAAACTCTTTCCCTTCGAAATATAAATCTCCCAAACGCGTCATTTTAGGTTTCGTTTGAAACCTAAAGAAAGCGTCGTGCATGACTTGATAATCGATATCTATTCTTCCCAATTTTGCAGTCTTTGAATCTTTAGTCTTAGCCTTTAGAGACTTTTGATCTTCGCGTTCGGCGTACGAATCTCTCAACTTTGCGATTCCGGTCGCTTCGATAAACGCCGGTAATTGAAACGGCGGCTTTTCAATCCCTCTCTTACCGGCTAAAAACGCCCTTTTCTGACTCCAATGTCTCGGCACCGGCACAGTATTCCTGCTCGCTTTTAAGTACACTAAAAACTCTGGATCCCTCGCCGTCGTATCCCAAATTTCTACAACCTCAGGTTTATCGCATACGCGTTTCAAGTCCGCAATCTCTAATCGTCTCATCTCTTTCCGTTGCTTCCTCGTTAATCCATCCGCTTCATCATCATCGTCACCATCGCCTTCATCATCGTTTTCTGAATCCGAAAACTCTCCATCGTCCTCGTTCCGTTTCCCCGCTTTATCTTTCCTCTTTCTTCTATCCTCATCCTCATCATCGTCCTCGTCGGCACCGTTTTTAGTACTACGATCATCACTACGACCATTAAGGAGACCGATCTTCTCACTCCCATTCGCTCGTCTGCCTGAAAACTTCTCAAAAACTTCGCGCATCTCTTCCGTAACATCTTTCCCGAGCGTCTCAATCGGTGCCTGGACGTACTCTATCTCAATCGTCGCCTCTGCCTTCTTCTTTCTCTGTTGTTGTTGTTGCTTATTAAGCGGTTTCGAACTCGTTCTTCCTTGCTCCACTCTCATTCTTTCCTTCGCCGCTTTCTTCTTCGATCTTCTCTTTTCGGCGACTCCCATCTTTTTCTTGATCGAATCGAATCGTTCGTAAGACTGACTCTCCCTAACGCTCTCGTTTCTTCTTCTTCTTCTTCTTCTTCCTCTTTCACGAAGGTCGCCTTCCAAAATCGGACACGAACTCTCACTCTTTCTATTACTCTCTCTGTCTCTCTTTCTGCAAAGCTATTACTATAATAAAGAGATTCTTCTTTCACAGTCCAAATGTGGGGTTATGTAAACCCTAAACCCTAAACCCTACAACTTGTATGTTTTGCTTTTTTATTGTAGCAGAGATATCAGTACTGCAGTAGAGAGAGAGTTTTTGAGGACATCCCCCTCCTCTCTTCAAGCACTCTCTTCAGGAATTTAAGGAGCGTTTGTGATTTCCAAGTTCGAGGAAAAACGAGAAAAAAATTTAATAGGCCGCCAAATAGCAGGTGAAAGCGTTTTCTTCACTTTCTTTGACCTTTAAAGATTGAATAATGCGCGCGAGTAAGAAAAAGAGCACGAAATGGGCAACGAAAAAGCCTTGGTACGTACTGTGTTTCGTTGCTTTCAGCGCGCTCGGTCGTGGAGGCTTCGGCTGTCGCGCGCAGACGACCGCGTCGGCGTTTGATTTTCTGAGAGATCTGCTTTCAAAGAATAGTTCGACGCAAGGGAACGGCGCAGAAGTGTTCGATTTAATAAGGAGCTTTGGAAGTGGTCAAAACGTCGAGAGTTGGGACGCTTTGAAGAGCGCGTACGATGTTCTGAGTGCAGCGCAGCCAAGTTCGGGGACCGCTGAGACGACGACGGAGTCCATGTTCGGTGACGGAGAGTTTTTGAAGAGTTTATTAGGAACTTTGGGCGACGGCGGTAGTGGCGCGACGAGTGCGAGCGCGGGTACGATTTTCAGCGGTCGCGATGATTTCTTTACGAGAATGCTTCAAGACGTTATTCAAGCGAGTGGCGATGGGGCAACGTTCGGCGATGGGACGTTTGCGAACAACTTGCTCGAGAACTTAAACGCGGTGGAACCGGCGGATATGATTCGAACGGTCATGGAAGCGATTCAGCAGAATAATAACAATAATGATGATACAGCATCAACTACTGGGGGAGAGGAAAATATCGTCCAATCTCTTTCTGGCATTCAACCGTCTTCGTTACCTTTGAGCGATGAAATCAGGAACGATATTTCACGCAGACTTACCGCCGCGGCTGAAAAGTTTAATTTAACGTTAAGCGGCAACTTCACGCGCGAAGATGCGCGTCTATTGGGCGAAAAGATCATCCAAGAGGCTATTACTTCAGCGAATGATGCAAACGTATTCGAAACGAACTTTTCTCCGCAACTGAGAGAGGTTTTTATCAGTTTTTTTACCGCGTCTCTCGCGCAACGCGCAACCGCAAACAATACGACCGATGTTCGTTTCGATGACGGGGGACGAAACACACCGGGGACGACTGATGCTCAAAAAGAGTTCGAGGCAATCAAGAACGTGATTTGGATTTCAGTAGATTCCGCTGCACGATTTGCTTCCGACATCTTTGCTCTCGATCGAGATAACGTAGATACCGAAGACGTGATTGCTCTTTACGACCGCGTTATTGGAATCATGTCAAATTCTCGTCAAGTATTCGCCGAAGTTCTCGCTGACGCGGCTAAAAATGCAACAGGTGTTGAATCCGATACACTTCGCAGAGCGCAAGCTTTACTCGAAGCGTTCCGAACGAGTGGTTTCTATCAATACCAAGATCAAGATCAAGAAGAAGTTCGCGAAATGTCTTCAGCGAACACCGTCGGCTCAGTAAAAGACCGAGTGATCGACGCTCCTTCCGCGCAAACCGAGACCGTTTCCAACAAACGCCCGACGCTCACGAAAAGAACAAAACAGATCATCATCGCATTCTGCACGACGTTCACGATCGTTCTCATCTTCCTATGTGCTTTCAATAAATGGTCTCAATCTCGATTTGGCTCCGTTTCGTCGTCGAGCGACGTCTTGGACGAAGACGGTAACGAAACCTTACGCGACGCGACCTTAATCGAGCGAAGAATCTCAAAAGCTGAATCTATCGATAATCAGCCGCGCTCGAGACCGCCTTCGCCTGATTTTCTCCCTCGCAAGTCCAGTCTAGTGCAAAGAACGCCCGAGCGCACGCCTTCCGCCGGTTACTAATAAATTAACAGAACGACGCTATTAGACGTCTAAGAATCTTCACCACTGATGCTTATTTAGGTATTCAAAAATTATGTACATAAAATCACCACAATACAATCTGACAATACTCGATCGAATCGACTTTATATAAACTAAATAAATCAATCAATTAATGCGCTGCTGATAGAAGAAATGCCCAGAAAAGTACTCGATCGATTATCGTTGGACGACCGCGATCCGGACAGATTTCATTTCCCAACGACGAACGCTCAAAAGCGTGCGAGAAAAAATTCGAGTTCGACGAAGACTAAGACGAAGAATGGTTCGATCGAGTTCAAGAAACCTACGGCTTACGCCGCTGCTGATCTCAACGAGAACGGCGATGATTTCATGGAACGCTCGAGGAAATGGATCACGGAAACGTACCCAAAAGAGACGTACGAAATAATAAACGACGTGCTGGAGAACAAAGAGGTCGTCCTAGGCCTAGGGCGAAACATGGAACAGTTCAAGGGCAATTTACAGAGATTACTTGAACGAGAACTTGGGTTGAAGACAGTGAAGGAGATCGAGAGAGAGAGCGCGAGGGCGTGGAAGATCGATAGGGCGTTAGATGAAGCCGTCGTGAAATCATTGAGTAGTGTTAGTGTTAGTAATAATGAAGAGTTTGATGCGATATTGTTGGAGATGAATAAAGAGTTTGACGCGATGTTGTTGGAGTTGCCGAGGGATGTTCGAGACGTGATTTTTCGGTTCGCTGGCGTTAAAAGTAGCGCCGCTTTGGCGTGTTGTTGTAAGGATTTAAGGGATGAAGTTCGTTCGCAAAGGATGAGGAGCGTTGGGACTTTTATATTACGCGAGCGAGATGTACGAACTGTTGAGCAATGTAGGATGCTTATTAAAGCGTATCCAAACGTTACCGGCATCGTGGCAGAAAAAATTTTGCAAGGGCCTGGTTCTGTTGTAAACGCGGAGAAAATATATTGTATTTTGTGGGAAGTAATTGAAGCGAGTAAAAGAGTAGACTCTCCGGTAAGGCGTTTAGGTTTTCGCCGGAATCTTCTCAGTTTAATCGATCTTACTTTTTTCATCAGGAGTGCGGGAAAAGGAGTTACGTCTTTCGATTTCTCAGGGAACTTTGGAAAAGTAAAGCGTAAAGCGAATGGGGACAATATTCATTGTCCAATGTGTCCGAGTGATTACTTTACAAACATTCCTCATACAGAATATGATTTTGAATTGTCTATGATTAGAGACGAGGGGGTCCATGGCTGGGATCGTGACAGTATATTAGATCAAATTGAACACGTCGAAGAGTTGAACGTTTCACTTTGCGACTTACAACATCACTTTGATTTATATTTCTTCCTATTATGCTTCAAAGGTCTTAAACGATTAAACTGCTCGATGAACTATTGTATGAAAATTAATGAACCAAGCGATCAGGGTTTGATACAAGAGTACGAAAGAAACCTTTTCGTTAAGCGTAGCCCCGCGAGTAAAAAAGACTGCAAGCTTGAAAATTTAAATCTGTCCGGCATGGCGACGAAGGTTTTTGTTTTAAAACCGAGCAGAACTATTGATTATAATCCCATTAAAAGCTGGAACAATCTAAGAGAACTGAATTTAAGCTTATCAGCTAATCTTGAAATATGTCATTTACAAGAATTGCCAAATTTGAAAGTGTTGAATCTCGTGAATTGTAAGAAGTTGAAAGAACTTTTTTTGTTCGGTTTAGACGCTCTCGAAACTTTATCTCTCGATATTTGCAGAAGTCTTTCAAAGATTCAGTTTTTGGAGAACGAGAACGAGAAAATACAGTGCAAAAGCTTACTCAATCTCTCGATCAACCAATGCGATTCGATGTCGCATCATTCGATGAAGTTGTTATTAGAATCTGCCGTTAATCTTGAGTACTTCCGCGCTGAAGGAATTGTCAACAAGGAAGTTGAGGAAATTACCATCCCGAGCGCTTCATTGATTTCTGTTGACATAAGCGGGTTTAAAATGTTGAAATCTATTCGCTTGAAGTCTGCAAAATTAAAAATTTTAAGGGCGAGAAATTGTCGGACGTTGGAAGAAATAGGTAATCGGAGTGTTTCAAAAACAACGTCAGCGTCGTCATCATCAGTGGAGGAAACGATGGTAGAAATAGATGTCAGGAATAGTAAAAAACTTAAGAGAGTTACTGGATTACTTTGCTGTCGTCAAAATACTCGAATAAGAAGTGTTGGAGCGGAATCGTTGCAAAAAATTGAAACAATGTAATAATCATGATATAGCTAAACTAACTAGAGAGCGAGTGTGCTAAAAGACGTACTAAAGACTACTTTTAGACATGTTGCCCAATCTCTAACGTAATCATAATTACATTCGAAAGCGCGTACATTAAAATCAACGTAACTCCGAACGGCTTTGTTATTCGAAACTTCTTTGCCGGAACGTACGTTAAACTTAAGAGCAAACTTGCGAACAAAAACATGAAACTAATCGGTATGTTCGCGTGCGTCAAAAGCGTCAAAGGCGCCGGCGAAAGCTCGATAGCTTGTAAAGCGAAAGCTAATCCTAATCCTACACACATGTTAAACATTGGGCCAGAATAACACGCCGCAACTGCCATCGTCGGCTGACCTCCCTTTGCAATAACTACATCGGCGACTAAATCACCAACAGAGTTCCCCCACGCTAAAACGGTAACCCCTAAAACAGCCGGAGATATTCCAGAGATATGTCCGAGCACTGTTAAACATTCTAATAACTCCGTTGCAGCTAAAGATATCCAAACAATGGATGTTCCAAAAGCTAAAGCAAGCGCTATTGGCCAGAATTCTGGTTGGTGCGAATGGTTCGATGCTACAAAAACTGCGCATCCGATCAACGTCGATGGGATCAAAACGCACATCCATAATGGCAAAAAACCGACGAAATCGTTCCCTATGAGCATTTTAGCGTCGACGATATCTTTCAACTGGTGCAACAGTAACAGTGGTCCGAGAGAAACAGATGATAACGCATAAAATCTGTTCCAGCGCTCTGGTTCCGCTGAAGGTATCGTCATTCTTCTACATATATCGAGCGGCGCGTGAACGAGCGCTTTGAATAGCATATATCTCGTTTTCCCGTTTGTTTGGCACCAGCCTATAATGTTTTGACCGAGCACTTCGTGCACGGGAGGCTCATCGTACCAATCTACTTCTATTTGTTCATGCGACGACGACGAAGCGTCGGTATGTATATCGAGCAACTCTTCGTCTACGACTGAGGGCGAGATATTCAATCTTTCTCTTCGTTTCCGTTCTCTAATGTCTGAAAAAATGACCAAACAGACAAACGAGACGTAATACAAAATAAACCCAATTGCGTGCATTGGATATACTTCCCCACTCGTGACTACGTAGCACACTAACACGGCGCCAAAGAAATAAAACCACGCATCTCTTAAAAACGCCACTTTCGGCACTTCAAACGGTGCAGCGACGACTGCAACCGCTCCAACGACACCTCCGCTCACGAACGTACCGGCGCTCACAATCGCCCCGATCATCCCGGCTCCAATCTCCCCAGACCCACCATCTCCACTCGAAAACGCTGCTAAGCTCGCAAAAACATCCGGTGCCCCATTTCCAAGCGCTAATAAAGTTACTCCTGCAGTATTCGGACTTAACCTCAACCACCACGCGACCCTCCTCACGACTGGGCAAAAGAACTCCTCGGCGGTATCGCCCAAGACATAAAACGATAACGCTACTACCATTACTAACATCGCGACCGATACTGCACTATGCCCTTGCATCGTACAGTGATGGAAGTGTAAATAATTCGTTACGACCGAGTCCGTTTCTTGGTTACATTCATATTTCGTGATGTACCTACATTTGTCCTCTTGTTCGTTTATTCTCCAACCAGTGCAATAATCGATTCGTTTTTGTTCCTCTTCTGCGTTCATTGAAACCTCTTCCAAGCCCGGTCTTTGATTCGTTTTCAGAGTATTCGCTTTCCCTAGTAATCTGCGCCATTGCTTGTATGCATTGTTATCCTCATCCTCGTTGCTCGTATTAAACACACCGCTTTTTCTCATCATAGCACTCCTCCTACTCTCGCTATTGATTGAAGATGTGGAAGAGCGAAAACTCTGTGAGAGAAGGCATAGGAAACACCCGAAAACGAGCGCGCAAAGTTTCACCAAAAAACGCTTCGTGCGATTAATTCGACGCATTTTTTGTCTCTCGTCCCAGTAAGAATAACCGTTCCGTACATTTCCCGATTTATTCTTCGTCATCGACATCGTTTTTCGTAAACGAGAGAGAAGATGACTGAGGAGAAATTCCCAAAGCGCGAGAGTTGATGTTTACCGGGAACGATGATTACGATGAAATATGTAGGACATGATAGATTTCGTGTATTCGTGTGTGTGTGTGTACGTGGTATGATCGAGGAATACAATTTTTTATGACTTCTTCTTCTTCTTCTTCTCGCGTGCGCGCGTACGTTTTCGATAGTACCGAGCGTACGCGTAGTGTAGTGTAGCGCTCCGTTCGTCGCGCGAGCGCTCGCGAATTAATCTAAATCAGCAATACCAAGAACGTTCACCAATAACTTAATTTGATCAATAAAATCCACCCCGGTCGCGTATTCAGTCATCATCCCGACCAGCAAACCGAACATCGTCCATCTCCCGTTATTGATCTCGTTCTTCTTAGTGAAACCGAACACTGCCGAGTCCTCGACGAGTTGTTGATATTGTTGCTCTTTGAAGTACTTCACCATCTCTTTCGCTTTCATGCGCTGATACTCAACCGTCGTCTGCTGCTGAGCCGTTTGTTGTTGTTGTTGTTTGTTCTCCATCGCTGCTTTAGTTATCGTGCTCGAGCGCTTGTGTAGCGAGTTCCTATTTTCTTCCCTATTTTTTCTGTTTCTGTGGCTTAAAACGAATGATGATGAGTGCGA
>Ga0209710_1002435_pt1 | contig 13136 bp, 10 predicted proteins | sample ArcticOcean_MG_C_5_FD_187436 | JGI IMG/M metagenome (GOLD analysis project Ga0209710, IMG submission 187436) | Marine microbial communities from western Arctic Ocean - ArcticOcean_MG_CB4_138 (SPAdes) (version 2) | ecosystem: Environmental > Aquatic > Marine > Oceanic | place: Arctic Ocean...
AACACAAACGGACCAACCTTGTTGGTACGGATTCAAATCGCTCAAAGGCGTGAACGTCGATCTGTGACCTCCTCCGTGGGTGCCAACTTTCCCCGTTGGTCCGCCGTACCCAGTGCGATTACCACCGTAGCTGCTCCCATAACCCATGTCGTTCAATTTACCACCAGCAGGATTTCCGCCCATTCCACCATCGTATTTTTGGTTGCCACCAGCACTGCCTCCAGCGCCGTACGGATTTTGTTGTTGTTGCCCGTACGCGTTTTGTCCGTATCCGCCTCCTCCAGTGCTTTGATAGCCTTGATTACTCTGCCCGAACGGTTGCGCTGCAAACGGAACCCCACTCCCGATCGGCATTTCTTTCACCTTGGCATAGTTCTGCGGGATTCCAATAACGCCCTCCGTTTGGCTCGCGATTTCCAAGTTTGCGACAATCGGCACGCTCTTATCGTTGATCACGTTATACATCGTTTCGAGCACTTGCACGATTGTGTACTTTCTCAAATGCCCTGTTTTGTTTATGAAGTAGTATAGTATAAGAGAAGAAGAGAGAGCGTTATTAGATGATGCGCGTTGTTCCTATTATCTGATAAATTATGAATACGATAAATAAAAAAAGAGAGAGAGAGAGAAAGAAATCTCGCTAGCCTCGAGTCGTTTACGTACCTTCCGCGATCAAATGATTCAATTTCGGCGAACACATCGCCTGCGTATAAAGCGCTCCATCACTACCATATTCATAGAAAGAAATAAAACAAAAGAAAGGAGAGAGAGATTGAGTAAATCGTAAATCGTAAATCGTAAATCGTAAATCGTAAATCGTAAATCGTTCGGTCAGTATACCGCTCGGTTCATTCGTAGTCGCGAGTAAAACGCGGCGGCACTGTTTTAGGTGCACAGATTCCTTTCTCGCTCTCGCTCTCGCGCTCTCATGAACGAAAAAAAAACGACGCAAAACTCCGCTCCGCTCCGCTCGCTCCGCTCCGCTCGAAACCGTTCCTTAATCGAGATATCGTCATCGCGAGTACAACGCGGCGGCACTGTTTTAGGTGCACAGATTCCTTTTTCGCGCTGTAAATAAAATCAAAAAAAAACAGTAGCAAAGAAAACAGAGAGAGCGAAACGAAGCGCAAAAACTGAGTGTACCTGATCATGATTCGCCAACGCGTGTTCTCTTCGGTCTCCTCGACGCCTTGCGCGCACTTGATCTTCCTAATATCTATTAAAGTCGCGAAAAAAATATCGTCAACTCGATCGCGTTCTCTTTGTTTCTCGATTAAAAGTAAACGAAGCAGCGCTTTACGAAACGATCTGAAATTCGTTCCTTCGTTTCGATTTTGAAAATTCGCGAAGGAAGAAAGAAAGAAAGAAAGAACGAAGAATTACTTTTGAACGAGCTTACCGGCGATTTGTAGGAACGGTTGGAACAGGTTCGAGTCCGGCTTTTCCTCGAGCATGCGTGCGATCGCGTTCTTCGTTAATGCGACCATTTTATGATCAATTTTTCGATGTCGAGTTTACTTTTTAATAAACACAATTCTTTTTTCTTTCTTCTTCGTTGTAAAACGCGTCAAAATCAATGGAGCAGAGTTTGGAGAGATCTTCGGTTTTAAGCAGACAATCAAAATCGATTTGAACGAGAAAACGAGAGTAAGAGAGTGAGAGAGTAAGAGAGTGAATGCTGAGATCGTTAGCGCATAGATTTCTTTGCAGTTCGAGCGTAGTTCAGAGTAAACATCTTCTTCGTCATCTTCATCAACGACGCAGCAGTCGTCGTCGATCTTCTTTGAAGTGTATTGAATACGCACAAAGGATGATGCAGTCGAACGCTAAAGCTGGTCAGGCAAAAGGAGAGAAGCGCGCGAGTAAAGATTTGTTCAGGTTCGATTACGAACACAGGATTGAATGGACGAAGACGATGTTACCGTTTAATGTCGATAAGTACGGCGGCGTCGTCGTGGATTTAATGAACGCGTTGAACGACGAAGTCGTTAACGCAGACGGCGACGATAGTGAGGACGTGAACAACGCGTTCGAGAGAAGTTTAGATGAAAGTTTAGAGAGTTGGAAGAGGCAACAGTGCAGAGGGTGTTGGGTGAGAGTACCGATACACGTTGCGAAGTATGTACCGATATTAGTCGAGCGCGGGTTCGTGTTTCATCATTGCGAGAGCGAGTACGTGATGATGACGAAGTGGTTAAAGGAGGACGAAGAAAATAAGTTACCTGCGGCGGCGACGCATCACGTCGGTATAGGCGCGTTCGTGACGAGAGTAAATCCTTTCGATGATAAGAAAATTGACGTATTAATGGTCCAAGAATTACGAGGTCCGGCGGCTGGGAGAGATTTATGGAAGTTGCCGACTGGTTTGTTAGACGTCGGCGAAGACGTACCGGAAGCAGCTTGCCGTGAAGTTTTCGAAGAGACCGGCGTTAAATCGGAATTCCAAAGCATATTATCGGCGAGGCATTCACACGGCACTCATTTCGGTCGAAGCGACATGTTCTTCGTCGTCGCCTTGAAAGCTTTAACGGACGATTTAGTGAAATGCCCGAAAGAAATCGCAAAAGTTGAATGGAAAGATCTAGAATTCTTCGCGAATAATCCAAAAATAGTTGAAGGAACGGCGATGTGGAAACTTAACCGTCAATGTTTCGATTTCGCTAACGGGAATGTCTCTGGTTTGCAAAGTGATTTTTTTCCCGCCGGCATGAACAGACCGAACGACGTTCGCATTTATTTCGGTGAATCCAGGTTGTGAAACCGTTCGCGGGCTTTTTAATCATTGTAGTATAGGTATTTAGTAAGCGGTGTCAATATGCTCGCTCGTATGGTCCACGATGTCAGACTGTATGCGCCCGTCTCCCGCGCCGTCGAATGAGAACAATTTCCTCCAACCTCCATCGTATCCAATCAGTTGTCAGTAGAGGGTTCAAATGCAACAACACAAAAAACACGCATCGATCATCTATACCATCACAATCATCCCTAACTACAACTACTACTAACAATAACAATAACAATTAACATCATCGCAAGCAGTCGTCGTAGTTTCATGAACGCGCGATTATCTTCACCCTCGCTCACTTCAACTTCAACTCCATCAACATCACGTTCTTCCGTGTTGAGAACGAATGCGTTCAAAACGACGAAGAAAACGATGATTACGATCACTTCTTCTTCTTCTTCTTCTTCTACTTCTACTTCACGAAACCGTAGTAGTAGTAGAGCTAGGGTCTTAGCATCATCATCATCATCATCATCATCATCAACAGCAACAACGACAGCTACGGATTTCTTTCGTTCAAACAGCACTTTGGGAAGAAGTTGTAGCAGTAGCCGTAGTAGTAATGCGAGGACGAGCGTCAGGACTCGAGCACTTTTCGGTTTATGGAAATCAAAGAAAAAGAAATCGGAGGAAGACTCGCCTTGGTGGTTAATGGACGAGAAAGCAATGAAACAGTTCACGGATGAGGGCAAGGAGGACGTGTTCAGATTACGAACGACGAACTTACCGGGCATGAGCAACGATAAGATGACCGCGGAGGGCGCCGTTGCCGGAGCGCTCGTGTGCGGGTTGTTAGTTTGGTTTAGCGTTATTATATTTAAGTTATTGGCGTTAGTGTGGGGGATTTTGATCGCTGGGTTGAAGTATAGCGCGATTGCGACTGTGTTGGTGTTGCTAGGGATCGCGGCGTTGTAGAATTATACCCATATAGCAATATAGAATTTGTTACTGAAGTACAGTGGTGCGATAAAAAACGTACTGGTATATAATAAATATGTAGTGTATAATGTGTTTATGCTTTATTCGTTAAGTGGATTAGGATTTTCGAAGGCGCGAGCGCGAAAAATGGAGCAAACGGAATAGGTAATCCGATTCCAGATGGGTCGTCGTCGGGAACGTACGCATTTATTCGACGTCCATCGTGCTTTTCGTTTTCTTCGTTTTGTTTTCTTCTTCTTGGCGTTATGATTACTTTGTGTTCGTTTTCGTTCTTCTTTTCGGCGGCGGCGAAGTCTTTCTCTTTTATTAATTTTTCCTCGAGTTCTTCTGCGAGCGCTTTCAAGTCGCGTTCATTTGCCAATCGCGAAGCTTTGCTGAAACCTAACTCAGCAGTGGTCGCGAGCGTTTTTCTGCATATTTCTCGAATACCTCTGTTCGTGGCGTGCATAGCTCGCGCGAGCTTTGTGCGAGCAAAGAGCGTATCGGCGTCTGCTTTTTGAAAGCTCTGGATTTCCGCGTCGAGCGAGTGGAGAATTTCAAGGAGGAGCTTTCGTCTTCGTTCGACTCGCACGAGGCGAGTTTCTGTTTCGGATATTTTAGCAACCGCTTCGTTTACCTCAGCCGTTAATGAAGCCATTAAGCTCGAGCCACTCATTTTCTCATCGCCTTCGTTTTCTTCTCCTCTCTTATTATACGCGTCTTTGGCCACCATATCGCCTCCTCCTCTTGAAGACGTTAAAAAGGAGGAAAATATGTTTTGCGATAACTTTTTCACGCGCTTTTCGCGGTCTGGATTTTCCAACATTTTCGACGCCTTTTTAAATTTTTTCTTCTCACTTCTCATTGTTCGTTTTAAAGCACGAATGGATTCTTTCAATCTTGGTACGCGTTCACCTTTGGTCGTTTGCGTCGCGCGTTTGGTTCTTCTCACGTCTGCGACTTTGTTCGAAAGTCTTTGCATTTCTATTTCACGATCTCTGATTAACGCGTCTGTTTCTATGGATTTGTTTTCTGTGATATCGCTGAGATTTAATGCGTTTTCAAGTTCGTCTTCGACGTCAACAAGTTCGTTCGCAGCGCTTTCTTTGAGATACAAATATCGCGTTTTCTCTTCGCGTTCGGACGAGGCTAAAATCTTCAATGTTTCCAACGCTTGCACGTCTCTTTGTAACGCGGTCTTTGCTAAATGCATGCGCCTTGTAACGGTCTCGAGTTCTCGTATAGTTGCGTTCACTTCGCGCGTTTTTTCGTCCAAGATTGGTTTTTCTCGTTTTCGAAGCTTTGCTCTTTCTTCTTCAACGCTCCTTTCGATATTTTTTAGAGCAGCCAAGGTTTTTTGTTCTTTCGCTTCGGAATTTATAGAATTCATCTTCTCGAGTTCGTTTTCTTTGAAAACGACCAATACGTTCGCTATGATGTTCGATTTCGTCGTTTCTAGAATATTTGCAAATTTCTCCATTGCGTGCAAACGCACGCGCGCTTTCGCTTTTGCTACGTTGAGCTCTAGAAGCGTTGCGTTTTTCATTTTGACCTCGCCTTCGTAAAAATGCAGCGAATCCTTAAGCTTTTCTGCATCTCGTTTTGCATTCGAAGCGTTTTTGGCCATTTTAAGCTCTATTTTTCTCAAGTGTTCAGCGGATTTTGAACTTTCGGCGATTTCGAGTTCCAACTCGTGGATTTCTTCACGCTTATATTTTTCGATTTCTGATATTTCTTCTTCCTTTTCCTTCGATGTCTCGGTACACGTGCGAATTTCTTTCGTTTCATTGAATGCAAAGTCTCTTCCGTGTTTAAGTTTTATTAATAATTCCTCGTTTTCTTTCTTTTCATCCTCTACCATGCGTATTTTTGCGCACAAAATATCTTTATTCGTTTCAGCGAGTAGCTCGGATTCGCGATACGTTTGTTTCAATTTTCTTAATACTTTCAACTTTGATCCATCTTCTCTTTGACGCGTTCTTAAAACTGACTTTTCTGTATCTTTCGCTTCTTCGAACAAAAGCTGCACATCTCCATCGTTCCTTTGCTTCGCCACACGAAGCTTTGCTTTTTCTTCCTCCTTTCGGTTCGTTTCTTGATCGAAGCGAATTTTGGCCTCACAAAGTCGAGCCATTGAATCATCGTACTCTGACTCTATCGCGTTTAGTTTCTTCGTATGCATCAATTCTGTATCTTTCAACCCTTTTACGATGGTTGTGATCTGTTTTAATTCTGAAGTATCGAGCGTTTCGAGTCTTTCTTTTTCTTCTCTCAACGTTTCAACGGTCTCGTCCATTTTTTTTCTCGCTCGTTCTGGCAAAACCATCGCTTCGGAGTATATCTTTTTACACTTGGGTAATATACTCGACTCGGTAGTACTCGCATCTCTTTCGCGCTCGCTCGCATTTACGTTTTCCTTCTCGAGCTCGTCGTGCAAATCCTTAATCCTTCTCAAAGCCGCCTCTAATTCATCTCTCGTTTGTGAAATCTCCTCTTCTAAACTCACTTTAATTGGAATCAAAGCCTCAACGCGCGCTGCTTCGGCGTCCTCAAACGCTTTCTTCTTCACGCGTTTCTCTCTCTCAAGTTCATCTTTAATTGCTTCAACTTTTTCTTTAGACGCGTTTCCTTTTCTCGCTTGTTTCTTTGCTTTTTCAATCGCGCGTTTACACGCACTCGTAAACTCGAGCACGTCCAGATTCTCCTCCTCCCTCCCTTCGTCTTTCTCAAGAACAACTTCTTCTTCTTCTCCTTCTCGTCGTTCGAGCATTTTCAACGCGTTGCTCCTGGCCTCCATTGCCTTCACTCGTTCCTTCAAATTCTTCCGTTTATGTCTCGACTCCAAACTCGCTCTCCTCATCATTCCGAGCGCCTCTCGAAACGTTCTTCGCTTTTTCTCTCGTCCTTCTTGATCAACGTTGGCAGATCTCGCGTGGTGCGTCGTCTCAAGATCTTCACCTATCGAAAACGCCATCGCTTCTAATCGTTCGAACGAACAAACTTGCTCTGTTTCCGAAGAACTCAAATCATCATCATCTGCGTCGTCATCTTCACCGCTGCTACTGCTATTCGTACTATAGCTATCGCTCTCGCACCGATCGTCGTACATTTAAAATTTGACGGTGCGCTGTGATGTTTTGACCAAAAACGGGTTTATTTTAAGAAATTTTATGTAGCCGCCAGTTTTTCTTGAAAGAGCACTTCATACTCGGTCGTTGAAAGAGCACGAGCCGTGAACTCGGTACAGCATAGCACGAGTATTCCCGTTTGAACGCGTTAAAATCGTTGCATAGAAACGTATGCTCTGAGACGAGCAGTTAACGCGTTCGCTGGTTTCGATTTATCGTTTTAAGTAAACGCGTTTACGAGTGAGATCGAGACAAAGAAGAGGGAGAGGAAATAATTCGCCAGACAAATTCTAAATAAAACCAACATTAATTACATTTCACAACACACACGGCCGGCTCTGTAAAAAGGTTTCCTGTTCCGAAACCTATCCATCGAAGACCGAAGCTGCAAGCGCATGCTTTTGCTTGGCATATTTAATACGCGGTCTGCGTCGTGGACTTAAGTGAGAGCTCTGTCTGGAGCGCGTTGGCCACGAGAGACGCGTTTCTGGAAAGATTTAGGTGTAGAAAATGCGAAGAGGAGGCGAAGAAAGAGGTAAAATCGCTGATGCGATTTATGCCGAAGCGCAAGCGCAAGATGATATGATACAATTAGACCCGAGTGAAAACGGTGATGATGATGCGAATAGAATAGCTTTAATGAAATGGTCCTCGGATGTCGTTGCCAGGGTGCCGCATGGAGGTTTCGAAATCTTCGATTTACAGCTCGATTTGTTGATTAAGAACGCTTTGATTGAGAAGAAGAATAATGATACTAATAACGATAATAACAATAATAATAAAAGAGTAGGTAAAGAAGACGAAAAGGAAAGAGAGTTTGTTGATGTGGTTAAGAGTGGAGATTTAGCGCACCTCGGGTTTCCGTTCGATGGCGGGTTCGGCGTAGAAGAGTTGAAGGAGAGCGTCGGTTTAGCGTTTGCGAATCAAAGATCGCCTGTGAAGACTGCGATGACGATTGCGACTGCTGCGACGAGCAAAACGGCAAAAAAGAATAAGCAACAGAATAGTAAAAGGATACCGAACGAGATTACGAGCATCGACGACGCTTGGGCTAAGATTTCTGGAGTGAAACTGACGACGGAGCAACAGGCAAAGGCTGAAAAGTTGTTGCAGAATAGTGGAGCTACTATAGGCGGTGATGTAGCGAATGGTAGTTTAGCGGCGCAGAAGTCAAATTTTTCAGCCGGCGCGAGAGACCTCGCGAATAATCTTGGCGTGAATAATACTCTATCGTCCGTGCCTTTTATTAGGAACATGACTTCGTTCGATGTCGATATTGCGCGTACTTTGAACACGTTTGGAAGCGGTAGCGGTAGCGGGAAATTTGATGGACACATAGCCCCTACATCGGCTGAAGATAACGAAGCGATTACTACGATAGGAAATATGAAGAGAGAACACCAGTTCAATCGCCATCATAGTCATCATCGCGAAGATAATAATAAAAATAATAATATAAAGAGAGAAGACAACGAAAATCTCGAACAGAAGAAGAAGCGTAAAGTGTCTAAAACAAACGTTCCACGCGTTGCCATCGGCAACGATAAGATTGTTGAACTCACTAAAGGAAATTTGGACGTAATCGTGACATCGGATGGGGGCTTAAAGAACGCAATGCCACCTCGAAAAAAAGGACGACGTCCGAATGAAGGAGTACACGAAGAAACCGAAGAAGAGAAGAAAATTCGAGCGGAAGAACGCATTTACAAAAATAGGCAATCCGCCGCGCGCTCTCGAGCGAGAAAATTAAAAACAATAGCCGAGTTACAAGAAGAAATAGATAAATTGAACGCCAGAAACTTTGCGCTAGAGAAGCTGGCCATTGAATTAGGAGCGACAGAGAAGACGATTACAGACAGAATTGCAAAAGCGGAAGCAACAAGAATAGAGGAAAAGGCTATCGACGCACTCGCAGGTGGGGACTTTACACCGTTGGTGGAACCCGAAAATGGAAAAGAAATAAAAGAGAAACAAAACAACAAATAACAAACAACGATGAAAATTTGTTCGTTAAATTTGTAGCTGATTGGTCCAGTAGAATGGCAAACACGTTTTGGAACATACTATTTACATCAACACCTAGGTGTTGATGTGCAAGTACTTCATAGACATCGTCGCCGTCCTCGTCATCTTAATCATCGTCGTCATCATTGGTCTTCTTGGTAGTTAAACAATAATATATATAAATATCTAATCGAACAGCTTGTTTAGAAAATCTTTCAAGTCGTCCAGTTCTTCAGCGCACGCCGAATGCGCCATCCCGCCGTAAGACTCGAACTGAACGTTGAAACCTAAGCTTTTCAATTTCTCGCTACTCAACGTACCGTAATCAAATCTTAAAACTTGGTCTGCGGTACCATGGGCTTGAAAGACTTTAACACCCTCCTTTTTCTTATCCAGCGATTCTTTCTCATACGAACTCGACATGGGCAAATAAGTGCTTAGACCAACATAACCACCGATCTCATATTTACTTTTCAAAGCGTGCGTGAGAGCAATCGCTCCTCCTTGAGAAAACCCGCCGACGACGATATTCTTTGCCTTAATTCCATTCTTCATTTGCTCTTCGACGATCGAGTCCACGTACATCGCCGCCTTCTCAATCATCCCTTTATCATCGATTAACCTATCGCGCTCTAACGCGTTCATATCGAACCACCCCGGCATCTCCATGCCGTTATTCAAAGTAATCCGAATCCTAGGCGCGTTCGGGAATATCCATCTGCAGTCCTTAATCTCTCCAAGCGCCGAGGATTGCGGAATATCTGACCACCCTGGATGTGCGTATCGCATAATAAAATATAAAGCACGTGTGCGCGTGAACTCTCTCTCTCTTATATTAGGTGTTCTAAAACATATTGACGAAAATCGACCATAAACGAGGACTGTAAAACGAATAAAACGAACCTTTGCCAGTATCCCCTAGACCGTGTAAGAACACGACGACCTTATCGCAGCTTTCGCCGGTTTCGACCACGTACGGTTTCGGTCGTTCATATTCACTAAAGTTCATCCCGCGTGCCCAAGTGCTCTCTGACGCACTCGATACGGATTCACTGCTGGAACAGGCACAGACGACTGCGGCAGTAAACGCTCTCACGAACGATGCTCGATTGTTTCCTATCGCGAATATCGTAGTCCTTTTCTGCACTTGCTTGATTTGATTGCGAGCGATTGTGACCGAATGCGCCGTGCGCATAACTCGTTTCTATGAAGCGCTTTAGTCCTTTCATCCATTCAAAATCACCTAAAATTCGTATCTATTCTCCAAAACGTAAAACGTAAATACAATACGCTCTCCATTAGTTTCGTCGCATCGGCAGAGATAAGAAAGAAAGAAAGAGAGAGAGAGTAGTCTCTGTTTTGAAATCGTGCGCGTGAATCGTTCGCTGGAATGTCATCGGAAGAATCTATCGGCATGACAGAACGTTTCATAGTTCGAACCAATCACGAAGTAGATGTGAATATTTTATCCGATGATGCTCGAGCCACTCAGACGCAGATGAAAGCTGAAGACTCGAAGAAGGAGAGAAGAACGCGATATAAGGCAGTGGCGTTAATGACCGCGACATCCGCGTTTCTGTACGCGGATCAGAACTTACTGGCACCGAACCTATCGCAGGCCGCGTTAGAGTTCGGATTCGATGAACAGGAGAAGGACGTGAAATTGGGCGGGTGGTTACAGCTCGCGTTCTTCGTCGTCGGGAGCCCGGCGAGTTTGATCATTGGATGGATGTGTGATAGGACCGATAGGAGGGTTCGATTGTTTTTTTTGACCGCGTTGATTGGGGAAGGGCCGTGTTTGGCTACGTATTGGGTGAAGACGTATTGGCAGTTGTTCGCGTTACGGTGAGTTAGTTATAGCGTACGGTCTCTCACTCTCTCTCTCTCTCATTCTTTCCTTCTTTCTTCTACTTCTTTGAACGTGTTTTGTTATACTAAATGTATCTCTATCCATCTCTTTACTTTTGTTTTAAACTTACGCAGGGCAATGACTGGCATAGCCGTCGGTGGATGCTTGCCTTTGTTGTTTTCGTTATGCGGCGATTTGTTCAGTCATAAGACGAGGGCGAAAGTCGCGAGCTTTTTAACGATCGCTACTGGAGCTGGAATAGCGTTTGGGCAAATAATGTCCGGTGCGATTGGACCAAAGTATGGATGGAAGCTGCCTTTTGTTGTTTCTGCTGCACCTGCTGTTTTTTTTGCGTTTCTGACGTGGGTTATAGTAGAAGAGCCAGTGCGAGGTGGGATGGATATGAACGTGGTCGCGGCGAACAAAAAAGTGCCCATCATCGGCACCGTCGTCGTTTTAGAGGAAGAAGAGGAAGAGGAAGAAGAATTAGGAAATGAAAACGAAAAGAAAAAGAAGAACAAGAACAAGAAGAAACTAACGATGGAAGAAGAAGAAGAAGAACCTGATGATATAATCTCGCAGCTCTCGGCATCAGAGATAGAGATTTATTCCGGGAAAATGGATAGGAGAAAACTCGTTCGACAACTTAAAGTGCGCACGAACGTGTTAGTATTCATTCAAGGCGTGTTTGGTACAATACCATGGGGTGTTTTAAATGCCTATTTTGTTGATTATTTACACGCAAATAGAGGGTTAACCGTCGGTCAAGGAACGGCGGCGGTTACTTTGTTCGGTTTAGGCGGCGGCTTGGGCGTGATTTCTGGCGGTATTTGGGGACAAAGATTATATAACAAAGATAAGAGTTCGGTAGCTTTATTGATGGGTATTAGTACTATGCTCGGCGCGTTGCCGTCGTATTATTTCGTTAATTCGACGTATTTTGGACCATCCGAGTCACTTTTATACTTTTCCTGTTTCGTGACTGGTATTTTATGTTCAATGACGCCGCCGAACGTGCGTGCTGTGCTCATGAACATCAACCCGCCAGAAACGAGAGGTTCAGTTTTCGCTTGTTACGCGCAAGTGGACGATATTGGTAAAGGTTTAGGACCAGTATTCATAGCAGGTTTAATTGTCGTTTTCAAAGGTCGACAAAGTGCATTTAATGTAGCGTTTAGCATGTGGTTCATTTGCGGAATATTCTTGTTGATGATGAAGGGGACGATCGAGAAAGATGCCGAAACCGCTCATGGGCAGATTAGGGACTCTGTGATCAAGAGTCCTCGTACAGAAAATAACAACAAAAGCGGCGGCATGAGATTAATGATAGTAGACGATGATTTCAATAACGTTTAATCAATTGAAATACTAATAATATATAAGCTAGTACGTAGTTTACAAAATATAATGATGCGCTTCCCAGCGTGCTCACTTTTTAAACCTTCTTACGTAAAGACCTTTGCGAGAGACACAAAAAATTCAATTAATTTATAATAATAATAAGCATAGTAAAATATCTAAAACGTAGCTCTTAAGAACGACGGCATAAAAAAATTAAGCACGACAGCCATTGCACCAGCAGCCATCGCCAAATCCATTGCGGACATGTTCTTCATGATCTTCGTTTTAAGAATCTTCGGGGTCGGTGAGATCGAACTTAAGTCCCACATAGCAAGCGATAAACGAGTGGATTGCGTAGCCTTCTTTAGAACATTCGGTGCATTCGAAGCACATAAGAAATGTGAGCACAACGGAGGAGTATCCAATTCATATGAAAAATGTTCCTTCTTCTGAGCTGGCGGTTTTGGCGTGAAAAGATACGATTCTAAAGCTTTCTCTTCCTCTACTTCGTCGACATCTCCTAAAAAGACCTCTTCATCGACGACGGATTCGACAACAAGTGATGATATGCGCTGAATCGGTGAACCGCCGAACTCGCTCTCTGATAAATCAAACTCTACTTCATCTTCTTCTCCGTCCGCCTGAAAGGAAGAGGCGGCTTTCACCGCGCTAACGACGTTGCTCGAGAACACGACATCATCATTCTCTTTCGTCGGCGCACTATCTTCCTCTTCTAATACTCTAATAACTTCTTCTTTTTCTTCTTCTTCGCTGATTGATTTCGAACCAAGCTTCGTTACCCAGGCCTCGAGCGCGTCTCTCGAACTCTTCGCCTCCTCTTCCCCATTCAACGACGACGACGCTTCATCTAAGGAAGACTCTGACGAAGATGTTCTCGTGACGTTCAAAACCTCTCCTTCATTCGTAGCGTTATCGGCAAAAACATCCAAAATCTCAACCGGTGTAAACTTATTGTTATTATTATTATTACTACTACTACCGTTCTCAACCGTCGTCGTACAACTGATCATCCCGTTCTTCTTCCCCCTCTTGATGTTAAATCTCGCTTTCTTACTCGCGACCTCGTTCGCAGTATTCGTGCGATCGCCTA
>Ga0209710_1002441_pt1 | contig 13115 bp, 12 predicted proteins | sample ArcticOcean_MG_C_5_FD_187436 | JGI IMG/M metagenome (GOLD analysis project Ga0209710, IMG submission 187436) | Marine microbial communities from western Arctic Ocean - ArcticOcean_MG_CB4_138 (SPAdes) (version 2) | ecosystem: Environmental > Aquatic > Marine > Oceanic | place: Arctic Ocean...
AAAAAAAATTAATTTACCTTCAGATAAAAAATTTGGTTTTTTTTTCTCAATTATATTTATTTGTTTTAGTATCTACTTCTTTTACAATGAGAGGAGCATATTATTTTATTTATTTTTAATATTATTTTTAACTTTTTTTCTAGTGACTATAATAAATGATAGATTATTAAATCCTTTTAATAAATGTTGGACTTATTTAGGAATATTATTAGGTAAAATATTTTCTCCAATTGTCCTAGGTGTAATTTTTTTTTTAATCGTTACCCCATATGCTTTATTTTTTAAATTAATAGGAAGAGATGAGTTAAATTTAAAAAAAAAAGAAATTAATAAATCTTATTGGACTAATTCTTATAAATTAAATAAGCTAGATATGAAATATTTTAGGAGGCAATTTTAATGGAATTTATAAAAGAGCTATTAGATTTTTTAAGAGAGCGAAAAAAATTATTTCTGATACCATTAATAGTATTAATAATAACAATTGGTAGTCTTTTGATTTTTTCTCAAAACTCTATAATGGCTCCATTTATTTATACATTATTTTAATACAAATTGATTATTTTAGGTTTATCTGCTTTTTATCATGATAGTGCAGCAGCGTTAGTTATAAATGGAGAAATAATTGCGGCCGCACAAGAAGAAAGATTTACAAGAATAAAGCATGACCATAGTTTTCCAATTAATTCTATTAAATTTTGTCTTAATGAAAAAAAAATTAAAATTAAAGATGTCGATCATATAGTTTTCTACGATAAACCTTTCGTTAAATTCGAAAGAATTCTTGAAACTTATTTAACGTACGCACCTAAGGGATTTATAAGTTTTTCAAAATCTATTCCAATTTGGGTTAAAGATAAATTATTTCAAAAAAAATTATTATTAAATGAAATTCAAAATATTGATAATAATTTAAATTTAAAAAATAAATTACTATTTAGTAATCATCACTTAAGTCATGCTGCAAGTGCTTTTTTCCCTTCTCCTTTTAAACAATCTGCTATTTTAACAATGGATGGTGTGGGAGAATGGTCTACTACTTCAATTTCCATTGGTAATCAAAATAAAATTGAAATGCTTAAAGAAATAAATTTTCCTCATTCAATTGGATTATTATATTCAGCATTTACCTATTATATTGGTTTTAAAGTTAATTCTGGTGAATATAAGTTAATGGGGTTAGCGCCGTATGGAATGCCAAAATATGTAGATATTATAAAAAATAATTTAATTGAGATTAAAAATGATGGGTCATATAGACTTAATCTTGATTATTTTGATTATTGCATTGGTCTTAAAATGACTAACAAAAAATTTGATAATCTTTTTGGAGTAAAAGCCAGAAAGTCAGAAGATAAAATAGAGCAATTTCATATGGATGTTGCTGCATCAATTCAAAAGGTAATTGAAGATGTCATAATTTTGATAGCAAGAAATATCAAAAAAGAAACAAATCAGAAATATTTATGCCTAGCAGGCGGAGTTGCATTGAATTGTGTCGCGAATGGAAATTTATTAAGAAGTAATATATTTGAAAACATATGGGTTCAACCGGCCTCTGGAGATGCCGGAGGAGCTTTAGGAGCTGCTCTTGCCGTAAATTTTTTAATTCAAAAAAAAAATCGTAAAATAAACAATTCTAAAGATAGCATGAAAGGGAGCTATTTAGGTCCTTCTTATTCAAACGAGGAGATTGAAAAAACTCTTATTAATCATGGTGCAACATATAAAAAACTAACAGATCAAAAAATTGTTGAAATTACAGCAAAAGAAATATCAAACGGCGCAGCAGTTGGTTGGATGCAGGGAAAAATGGAGTTTGGCCCAAGAGCATTAGGCTCAAGGAGTATAATAGCCGATCCAAGAAATAAAAATATGCAAAAAATACTTAATTTAAAAGTTAAATTCAGAGAATCATTTAGACCTTTTGCTCCAAGCATATTATCTGAAGATGTAAGTAATTGGTTTGAATTAAATACAGATTCTCCCTACATGCTTTTAGTAGCTAATGTAAAAAAAAATAAACAAATAAATATTAAAGAGAAAAATAATAATTTATTTGGTATTGAGCAATTAAATTTATCAAGATCAATTATTCCAGCAGTTACGCATGTTGACTTTAGTTCTAGAGTTCAAACAGTTCATGAAGATACTAATAATTTATATTATCAATTAATAAAAAAATTTAAAGAAATTACAGGATGCCCACTACTTATCAATACATCATTTAATGTTAGAGGTGAGCCTATTGTTTGCAGTACAGACGATGCTTTTAGATGTTTTATGGGAACAGGACTAGATTTATTAATAGTTGGGAATTATTTATTATATAAAAAATCACAACCAAAAAATCTTATAAAAAATTATAAAAATAAATTTGAATTAGATTAAATTTTTTTTAAAGTAGTTAGTAAACTCAATATCTTAGAGTTTATAATAATTATACTAACTGTTTTACCGCGTAATTGACACGTAATTTTTGTTATAGTTTTTTATTTAAGTAAGTTTTCTGTAAAAAATTTTAAGAATGGTTTTTTGAATGCGGCACCCTTATTACCACCAATAGTTGCGCCCCATTTAATACAATCTGGATGAGCCTTTTAAAGGCTGAAGATTAAATTTTGAAAGCGTTATATTCTTTAAAGATTTTGGACTAAATGAAGGATTACTTAGAGAGATAGCAAAGGAATTATTTTTCTTTAATTTATCAATATCTTCTTGTAGAGATAAAGTAATGGATCTAAGTATGTTAATAGAATTAATTTATTTATTGAAATAATAAAATAATAATCTGTTAAATTCATCGTGATTTTCATACCTACAATAAAATAATATTTATTATATAAAACAAGATACCGTAAAACATGAACATTAGGATTTTGTCCTTACCTGATTTTTCTTCCTAGTTTAATTTAAATAATACCGATGGAGAAGAAGCTACTAATAAGATAATTCCAATTGCAATTACAAGTATTGATAAAATCATATATACATTCATTTTTTTTCTCTTTACTTATTCACGCAGCATATCTTAACATTTTCTTTGTATATTTCCTAAATCTCTATCTTTCAGGAATACAATTTGGATTAAATCCAACTAGTTGGTCTACTCCTTCCTGCATAGATTTTTTCCTCCTCGAAAGGTATACAGGATCATGTGCTAGCTCTACATCAGTTACAATTTTCATTAGAGTGTCTAAAGCAAATGCCATACCGTGTGTGTTTTTTATAGCATTTGCTGGGTCTTCAATTGAATTGTGATTAGTACCAGCATACTTTCTACTTTTAAATTTATCCCAATCAGTGATGGCCAAATTTACTACTTCTGAAGCTTTAACTAATTTATTTTGTAGTTTTGTTGGCACTTCTGCACCCCAAAGTTTAGCTATATATACATATCCCAGTGCAGAATTAAGTCCATATGAGTGATACCATTGACCTCTGTATCCTCTAAATGAATTGTTATTGATATAACCATCTTCATAAAAGAGTCTGTCAATTTCTTTAAATCGATGGGTTATTTCTTTTGCAGCTAGTTTTTTATCATTTGTCCAAGATGCGTAAGCTAATATTGCCATTCCACCATTGGCCATTTGATAGAAACCTTGCTCTTCTTTTTGAAATTCTTTTGGCTTAAGAAACTTTTTGTACATCTTTTTAATATACTGGTTTGCAATTTTAAACTGTTGTTCGTTTAATTCATCTCTTAACCATAATGCAGTAATCATGTAATTTGCAAACACATCACTTGCAAATGCATATTGATGATACCAACAGGGCGCATTAATATCTCCACCAGCATAACACATAGGTTTCTTTTTTACTTTGATATAACCAATACTGTCATACAAGGTATCTGCTTTAGCTAACTCTATTAACAAGTTTTTGGCTATTGTTATGTTGGTTTGATTGTCATTACTAATTGCGTTGTGTGTTGCTGACATTAACATAGTGATTGGAACAGTAATGCCTTGATGGCGGATGTTCATTGAATTACTATTTGCCTTCCAATCAGCAGGCCAATCGTAACCAACTAATTTTTTAACTTTCTTTACAGTTTGTTTTTTATTAAATGTTGGGGTGTAATTCTTATCCATTGCTTTACAAGATTGAATTGAATCTTTATAAAAATGATTTGCAAAAATAATGTCTGTAGATTTTACTTTTGCTTGTACATAACTTGCAATAAAAAGAGCAAGAATTGATATCCCTAGAAATTTTTTCATTTAAAGTACCTATACTTAAACAATTTGTATGAAATATAAATACATAAAATACTGATAGAGGTAGTTGGACTGCAGAGTAATATTTTTATTGTTAATTAATCTGAAAAAGTAATGGAATAAGCCAGTACTATAAATTCATATATAGAGATTAAAAATACTGTTTAAGAGAGCTAATAAATGCAAATACAGGAATTAATATTTAAATTAAAGTGATTGTAAAAAATTATTTAACTAAGAAATTTACAAAGTCTTAGTAATTTTTGATAAATATCTAGGCTTATCAGGATTTAAACCTTTTAGTTTAGTATATTCTATGATCCACGGGTAAAATTTAGCCATAATTACTATGGGATCTAAATCCATATGTGGAGAAATATTTGAGTAATAGTTATTATTACTTTTTGATAACGTGGAAAATTGGTAATTAAATTTTGATAATGAACTAATCTTTACCAAATCTTTAGATATAGAGCGACTGCTTTTATCTCTCATTATGATAGAAAATATTTTAGTTTTTTTGTCAATTAAGGACTGCGGTCCATGTAAAACCTCTGCCGCACTATAGGGAATTATATATTCTTGTGATAATTCCATAAATTTTAGAGATATTTCATTTGCAATAGCTAGACCTACACCTCTACTTATAATAAAACCCCTATCATTTGCATTTTTTGTATATTTGACAGGCCATTTTATATTATCTTTTTGTAATAATTTATATGAAATATTAAATAAATCTTTATTGATAATTTCTTGATTAATTGGTGAGGTAATTTTTAAGATTACTATTAAAGATAAAATAAAAGTTTTAGTAGCAGCTATTCCAACTTCTTTTCCTGCATTTAAAAATAAAAAATAATCACAATTATTAACTATAGGACTTTTCTGGTTATTAGAAATAAATATTGTTTTAGCGCCTAATGATTTAAACTTTTTTGAACATTCTATTAAATCATGACTCATACCTGATTGAGATATGATAATAATTAAACTTTTGGAAAAATTAATAGCTGATTTTTCTATTGTTATTAAAGATGGAGGGAGACTTGAAACAGGTAGTCCCGTATACTTTGTAATTAAATAAGAACTGTATAAAGCAGCATTATCAGAAGAACCTCGAGCAACAGTAATTACATTATTAATATTTTTTGATAGTAAATGCTTAGAAATAGATTTGTAATTGTTATTATCATGTTCTAAAAAATTAATAATTTTTTCAGGAATACTTATTGCCTCTTGATATACTTTAAAATTATTTAACAATTTCTTTACCCTGGAGAAAAACTGATTGTATCTCAAAATTTTTGTTTAAAATTAAAAAATTAGCAAATTTATTAATAGAAATTTCGCCTACTAAGTCTAAATTTAAATATTTAGCTGCATTATAACTAGTTAATTTAACAGTTTCCTCTAAACTACAACCTAATTCTAGTATGTTAAGAAATGTTTGATGCATGGTAATAATACTACCAGCTAGAATATTACTATTTTTTTGACATACTTTTCCATTTTTCTTTTCAACTTCTACGTCAGCAAATTGATAACTACCATCAGATAATCCACTCACACCAATAGCGTCAGTAATAGTATATAACTGTGGTATAGATTTTTTTGCTAATAAAAAAGAAGCAGGACTTACATGATGTCTATCAAAGATTATTTCAGCAAATTGAGCATGGTTTAATGCGGCAGTAGCAACACCTGGTTCACGATGATCATTGCCACTCATAGCGTTGTAGAGATGAGTAAAACCTATGTTGTATTTTTTCATCAAACTTACACATTGGCTGTAACTTGCAAGAGAATGACCAATTTGTATTTTAATGCCGTTAGCGTCAAGAAAGTCTATTAAGAAACGTATATTTTCTAACTCTGGAGCAAGCGTAACTATTTTTATATTAGCAATATTTATAAGATCTTTAATGAAATCCAAATCTGGATGTCTTGTTTTTGCAGGCTGCGCTCCAAGTTTGCTAGGATTAATAAATGGTCCTTCTAAATGGATACCAATAATATTTGGATAATTATTAATTTCAGAGTAATAACCTTGTAACGCTTGTTTAGTATTTATTAAACTTTCTGTCCAAGTGGTTGGTGCTATCGATGTCGTTCCATGAGAAAGGTGAAATTCGGACATTTTCTTTATAGACTCCCACCCTTGCATAACATCAAAACTATTACCTCCATGACAGTGTAGATCTACAAATCCAGGTATAATATAGTTATCATGGCTGACATCTAATTTAGTAACATTTAAAATTTTATCATCAAATGAGATTTCTCCATCATAACTAATATTATGATTAATTATTTTTCCTTTTATTGATTTCATTATTTTATTGCCCCATCAGTAAGACCACTCACAAAATATTTTCCCACAAATAAAAATAAAATAATAACTGGTAAACTTGCAAGAGTCGCTCCAGCTAAAAGAAAACCCCAATCAATTTGATATTGACCAACAATACTAGCTAAGCCTACCGGTAGTGTTTTAAGATCATTACTATTAATCATAATTGAAGCAAACATGTATTCTGTCCAAGAAATAATAAAACAAAAGATAGATACACTTGCTATTCCAGGCAAAGCTAAAGGAAAAATTATTTGAAATAAAATAGTTATTCTAGAAGCTCCATCAATCGCAGCAGCTTCTTCAATTTCTGAGGGAATAGTTTTAAAGAAGGCTTTTAACATCCATACAGCAAATGGGGTAGAGAAAGTTACGTTAATTAAGATTAAAGCAAAATAACTATTTAATAGTCCAATTTTTCCTAACATTAAGTACATTGGTATAAGTAAAATAACACCAGGAAAGGCATAGGTGATTAAGAGACTTCTCTCTACATATTTATTCCCATAGAATTTTAACTTATGTAGTCCATAAGCAGCTAACATAGAAAGGATCACGGCAATAATCATTGATGAAAAAGAAACTATTAAGCTATTTTTCAAATAAATTAAAAAGTCTGAAGAAAATAATATTTTGTGAAAGTGCTCTAAAGTAAAAGATCTAGGTATAATTGTAGAGTGTCTTTGAATAATTTCTTGAGGAATCTTAAAAGCAGAAGTAATAATCCAAAAAAATGGAAAAAAAAATATAATAAAAATTATACCTAAAGATGAATAAAGTAAGAAATATTTTTTAATCTGCTTCATCTTCTTTGCCCATAACTTTAATAAAAATGATTGAGAATGTGAGTAAAATGCAACTTGTAATTACTGACAAAGCCGCTGCTTGACTTAAACGAAATTTTGTAAAAGCTGTTTCATAAATTAATAATGGTAGAGTAGTTGTAGCGCTTGAAGGACCTCCTTTTGTAATCAACCAAATTATATCAAAAACATTAAAAGATAGAAGTGTCCCTACAAGTCCCAAGACAAATAGAATTCCTTTTAGTTGAGGTAATGTAATATAAAAAAACTCTGAAAAAAAACTTGCTCCATCTAATTTAGAAGCATCATAGATTTCTTGATTAATACTTTTCAAACCTGACAAAATAATTAAAGCAAGGAAAGGACTCCATCTCCATGAATTTATTAATACAAGGGACAGGAAAGCTCCCGTGGAGCTACTGAAAAAACCAATAGGTTTGTCAATTATTTGAATTTGAATAAGAAGAGAATTCACTATGCCACTGCTGCTGCTAAGCATTAATTTCCAAATTACAACGATTACGACAGTTGGAATAATAAAAGATAGTATTATCCAGTTAGTTGCAATTTTAACTCCTTTAAAATTTTTATTTAGTGTCAATGCAATAAGAAAAGCAAAAAATGTTTGAGTTATAGCGTTAGCTAATACCCATAAAGCGCTATTACTTAAAGCTTTGAAAAAATTTGTAGAATTAAAAATCTTAATATAGTTTTTAAAACCTACAAACTTACCTTCTGTACCTATAATTTTAATGTCGAAAAAACTAAGCTCTATGGCAATATATAGAGGAATACAAATTGATAACGCTAACCAAAAAAGTAGAGGCATCACGTAAAACCAACCCTCTTTATTTTGATAATTCATTTAAAAAAAAAGCACCTTTAAAAAAAGGTGCTTTTATAAATATTCTTATTTATTCTATGGACTCAGTCATAATTTTCTGACCACCAGCAACTGCAGAAGCCGCATCTTGGTCATCGATTATAGTAGATTGAAGAGTTTGAGATAATAGATTTTGTGCTGAAATTGATGAAATACTTGTAAAAGTATTACCATTTGTAAAGCCAAACAAACTACCTCTCGTTGAATTATCAAGCATAGTTTCTATTTGAGATTTATATTTAACAGCCACAGGGTCATTCCAAAAAGTCTTATCTTTACTTCCTGCCTCAGTTATAGGAAGGAAAAGACCTGGTTCCATATTTATAAAACGACCATAATTACCTGGTTCCAATAAAAAACTAATAAAACGCTTTGATGCTTCCATCTTAGTCTCATCGTCTGTCATTATCATTGCTGAATTAACATAAGAAACTGTACCAGCGGAGTTAGCCATACCATCAGCATAAGGAATTTGGATAACCCCTAGATCTCCGGCATCACCCTCTGCTTGTGAGTCATATGTCGAGATGACACTAAACTGAAGTATCATCGCACATCCATTACTTGCAAAACAGGCTTCAGCTTCACCCCAAGTCCAACTAGCAGCATCGGGAGCTGAATACTGATATAAGTTTTTATATGTCTCATATGCTTTAACTGTTCCTGGATTGTCAAATCTTAAACTACCATCAGAATTATAGATTTCTGAAGCACCAGAATTTACCATAAAACTATAGATTGTTTGATCAGTGTAGAGTTGTTTATTGCCAGGGAGTCCAATTCCATACATTCCATCTTTAGTAAGAGCTTTTGCAGCAGCTTCTAACTCAGACCAAGTTTTAGGCGGCGCAATACCAGCATCTTCTAAAACACTTTTTCGGTACCAAACTGAAATAGCCATATTCCAAAGTGGAACAGCCCATGTATGGCCGTTATAAGTATATTGATCTAAAGCTTTACTATAAAAACCATACTTTGAGTCTAACTCTGAAATAAAATCATCGACAGGTTGAGCTGCACCCATTTCAGCGAGAATTGGTGTGAAATCAGGAATTCCAACTAAGATTTCTGGAGATGTTCCAGAAGCAACAGATGCTGGTGCTTTAGCGTAAATTTCTCCCCAATTTTGAACCTCTTGACTAACCGAGACGTCAGGATTTAATGAATTAAATTCGTCAATTAAACTTTGAATTCTGTCAACACGATGTGGAACACCTTCCATATGCCAGAATGTAACTTCGGTTGCCGCACTAACAGGTGAAATATTGAATGGCAAAGCGAGAGATACAATTAAAATACTTAGTAGTTTCTTCATATTATTCTCCTCCTAATTATAATTTATGTAAATATTAAAATATAAAAATGAATATAAATCAACTATTATTAAGAATATTTTAACTGTATAATTATTATTTTTTAAATATGATATGGTATGATTTACATACTTGTAATACTTACGTTCGCAGTAAGTAAAAAATATATTTTAAATATATAACTTCATCAAATAAGACATTTAATAAAGTAATAAAATTGTCATTAATGTATAAATAAAATTAATAAGAATTAACGTGTATGTCAAAATAAATATTAAGGTACTACCATATATTTGTAAGAGATTTTCTCAAATTTATATATTTTTTGTATTTAGTCGAATAAAAGTTTTTTAATTTTTTATTTGGAAAATAGGATTTTTTTATTTTACTATTTTTTTTAACGATTTGATTTATAGATTTATATTTGCCTAGAGAAATAGCGGAGAGATAGGCAACACCTTTAGCTCCAAATTCTGAGCCATCAGGAATCGTAACTTTAACATTAAGAATATCTGATATTATTTGAGGAAGAATTGCACTACTTGAACCACCTCCTGACAAATAAAGGTTCTTTATTTTTATATTCAATGAGTCATAACAATCTCGAATAGAAAAACCTAGTCCTTGATAAGCAGCAAGAAGTATATCATCCCTTTGATGATGAGGTAGGAGGCCAAATATTTCAGCTTTTGTATTTAAGTTAAAATATGGAGAAATAGTGCCACCATAATTCATATAAGGAAGAAATATTAAATCATTTTTAGAAATATCGTCAAAAGATATATTTTTTTCAAAATGTTTTATTACTTCAATTTTATTTTTTAATTGCAATTGATCTTTATAAAAATTTTCAATTACCCAATCAAAGTTAGTAGTCCCTGCAACATTAATCATTGTTTTTAACCACTGATTATTTGGTGAGTAAAAAAGTAAACCTGCATTTTTTGGCCTAAACATTGGTTTATTACAAACTAGAAAATTATGACATGTAGTTCCTATAATTGTAGAAGTCATACCTTTAAAAACAGCACCAACTCCAACAGCTGATGCAGGCACATCCCCTGCACCTATAATCACTGGTGTGCCTTCTTTTACACCTATAATTTTTGAAGCTAAATTAGTTACATAACCTCCAATCTCATGTGATTTTTTTACTTCAGGAAATTTTTCAATCAATTTTTTGTCTAATCCGAGTAATTGAAAAACTTTCAGACTATGTTCTGCATTATAAATATTACCAGGACTTACAGCACGTTCTGTATGATCATTGTAAAACTTATTAGTTAAATTATATCTTATCCAGTCCTTACAAGTCAGGAAATATTTAGTCTGATTAATAGTTTTTTTTTCGTATTTATTTAACCATGCAATAACAGGAATAGTACATCCAAATTGAACTATGGAGCCAGTTAAGTTGAATATTTTTTGATAGATTTTAGAATTTGTTTTTTCGAGGTTATCAAAGATTTTTTTGCTTCTGGTATCATTCCATAAAATTGCATTTCTGACGCGTTTTCCATTTTTGGTAACTGGCCATACCCCAACCATATTACCAGTAATACCAATGGACATAATATTTTCACTACTTATTTTTGATGTTTTCATTGTAGTTTTAATTAATTTGGAAGTTATTAGCCAAAAAGAATCCATGTTAATTTCTGATTTTCCTTTAGAGTCTGAGATAATTATATTCTTAGCAGTCAATTTAGATTTGATTTTAAAATTATTATTGAATAATAGAACCTTAATGACACTTGTTCCTGCATCTATAGACAGATAATACTTCATTTTATAAATGTGGAATTTTTTTAGAAAACTTATTAATTAGCTTTTGATTATTTTTTTTTGAATTAGGCATATTTGAACTTATATAAAAAGGTATATTTTTTTCTTTTGATAATTTGCCTGCCAGTTCAGCTAAAATACTATTTAAAATAAAGGCCCCTGAAATTGTAGAACCGGGAGCAACTTTCAATTGTTCATTTATAGTTACCAATGAATCTCCTGCCGGAATATGATTATCAATGAAGATGTCACTAATTTCATAAAGCTTTTTATTGATAGTTGATAATGGAGCTATTTTACTAAAATCGTGAGAAATAATAGATACTACATTTACTTTTTTAGACTTGGCATATAAAGCTGCTTCAACAGGAACTTGATTTACACCGGAGTTTGAAAAAATCATTAATATATCTTTGCTATTAAACTTATATTTACTAAGAATTTTATTAGCTAGTTTACTTGTTCTCTCTAATGAAGTTGCCTTGCGAGCACCTGAAGTAAAATCAATTCTTTTATCTATAATTGGACAAGCTCCAGCATAACCGCCCGCACGAAAAAAAGCTTCAATTGTTAACATATGAGAATGACCTGTTCCAAATAAATATAGTATTCCACCATCTTTATAAGATTTTTTAATTAATTGGGCAGTTCTTGAAATTTTATTTTTTTGATTTTTTTGGATATTTTTAATTATTTTAATAACCTCTTTATAGTAATCAATTTGATACTTACTCATAATTATTTACTACTTTATAGCTATTAATAATTAATTTACAGCATTCTTTAAAGAAGATTATTAACATGCTCTAGGAAAATTTAAACCTCCTTATATTTATATAATCGATAAGAAATATAAAAACAAATAAGACTTATATAAGTAGTAAATAGAGCCAAATTTAAAGTAAAGTTAATAGAACTCATATTACTGATTAAATTATATGTAATTTGTATATGAGCAAATCCCATCAATACGTTAATAACTGCTAGAGGATTGTTTAAAATAGTAATTTTTTTAAGTAACATATAAGCAAGTAGCAGACAGGCTATAGGCATGTAAAGAAATCCAATACCCATTAAGTTCACTTCTAATCTTTGAGATACATGCTCAGAGGTTGAGAAAAGATAAATTAGCAGCAGCCCGAAAATTAAATTAAGAGCCACAAAAGGTATTTTTAATTTATTCATTTCTTTTTATTTTTCTTTTTTACCATAAGTCCCACAATAATTATACTCACGCCTAAAATCATTAGTACTTCACTAGAATTCCAAAGCCATTCAATAATATGCATTACTAATTATAACTTAATTAATTTTTACCAGTATCATTTTTTATACCTAAATATAATTGATCATTTAGGTATTAATTTTTGATACTGTGAAGTGTTATTAGTTATAGACCTAATGTTAATCCTGTTATTGATCTACGATTGTGATGACCAAGAAAAAAATACTGCTTTTGTAGTATTTAAGTTAAGATTTACATGGTATTAAATATTATTTAAAGCAATAGAGTTAAGGATTTAATAATGAGAATATTATTTACTGGTGGGTCAGGTAAGGCTGGAAAACATTCTATAAACTATTTACTTGAACATGGTCATTCACTTTTGAATTTAGATAAAGTTAATCTTGAGAATCCAAAAGTTTTAACTCGCTTTGCCGATATCGTTGATGCCGGGCAGGTATTTGATGTCATGGGTAGCTATGCACACTACGATGAACTTGATAAAGGTATTGGCATTCCCAAATTTGACG
>Ga0209710_1002447_pt1 | contig 13096 bp, 11 predicted proteins | sample ArcticOcean_MG_C_5_FD_187436 | JGI IMG/M metagenome (GOLD analysis project Ga0209710, IMG submission 187436) | Marine microbial communities from western Arctic Ocean - ArcticOcean_MG_CB4_138 (SPAdes) (version 2) | ecosystem: Environmental > Aquatic > Marine > Oceanic | place: Arctic Ocean...
AATATGTATTGATTCACATCTAGCCCATAAACCCAGTAAGTCATCATTTGATATAAATGTATTGGTATGTCTTTTAGATCTTCACCATTATTTAAAGCATGATAAAAGTATTGAGCAATAAAAGTATAATAACCACCATCAGATTCAGGGAGACCTATAAAAAGTTGTAGCCTTAAAAACCCAGTAGTTAAGATAGCTACAGTAAAGGCAATAAAGAAAGGAAATGATTTATTAATAAAAATAATCCTTTATATTAGGCTTAAGTTGTTTAAACTTTGCAAAATACAGTTAAACCACCGGCCCACTGTTCAGAAACTTGTGTTGTTTTTTTTGATAGCATTTGCGTCATACACCAAAATTCCATATGTGGGCCATAAGCTTTGAGGAGTAGGACCAACCTTTCATCACTATGGACAAATGAGGACATACACAGAATTGGCGAGTAATGATCTTTATTTATAAGCAACTCAGGCGAACCGACAACCGCAGCTCCTATATCCATTCCTCCGCTCAAACACATTTTTATATCATTTATTTTTGGAAGTTTTGATATTTGATTTCTTTGTGAGTCTATATCAAATTCCTGAAATGCTTGAGGGAAATACCAACCTATAACTCCATTAAGACTATCATCTAAAAATTCATCGTAGCGTGACTCCGGGTGAACTTTAATATTATTCTCTAATTCAGAATTGCTTTGGAGAACAGCTTTAAAATGTGCCTCCGGAAATTTTTCAGTAAATGATTTCTTTAGAGCTGGAAGAATTGTTTCTTCCAGATTTTTTCCTAAATCAACTCCTTTAGAGGGGTTGCGATAAATAAAAGGGACATGAACTCCATGAGTTAATGATAAAAAATGTTCATTGTCTTTTAATTTTTCAAGTAATAAGTTGGCTTTTGATTCAAAATCAGCAGAAGACAAATTATCTACATCCACTAAATTCTTTTTTGTTCTTTCTAGTATTAAATTAAAATCAAAATTTGGTTGATTTATTTTGTAGTAAAAACTTGGCTTATCACGAAAAACTCTATCGTTTAAAGTTGGTATACGACGGCCATGTTCATCAAACAGTTTCAAGCATACCTCATAATTAAATTGTCTTTATAGCGAAGATAGCCCTTCTATCTTTTGATAAAATTTCTGGCGGGCTGGGTGGATTATCATTGTTATTAATCTCAGGAGTTTTACCAAAGCCATGTTCGTATGTTACTGGAAGTAAGTGACTTACATTTTTTTGGTAGTCAGCAACTGATTGATTATGGAAACGAATAAAGTCCATATGTTCACCAATTATGCACTCGTCTCTATAAGGGCCAAGCCAACTATTCATCATCCCCCTACTAAGTACATCCTTAAGAGGCTCTTTAACAATATTACCTATAGATAAATCCATATAAGGACATGGAACAATTTCTCCATCATGGTTAACTGTATTGATTCCTTTTACCGTAATACATCTTCCAGGTTGACCGTATGAAGGGCTCATATGAGTAAAAATATCATATTTATCTTCTAAATATTTCAACTGGTCTACGTCTTCTTTAGTACAAACCCAGGTATCTTGCTCTCTAGCTGTTCCAACAGGTTTTGCTAGTGTTACGTAAAGAGGTATATCCTCATCCTTACAATAACTACAAAGCATCTCAAATTCTTCAGTGAAAACACGATCTTTAATAATACATGTTGATATAAGTAGTTCAAGGTTTGCAGATTTTGATGCCTTTAAAGCTTTTAAAACTCTTGCATAAGAGCCTGGCTTACCCCTAAATTCATCGTGCTCTGCCTCAATCATGCTGTCTAATGATATCTGAACTTTATACCCACCTAGCCCAGCAAACCATTTTGCTTTCTCTTCATCAAAAGTCCAGCCGTTAGTGTCTAAAATAATTAAATGTTTTTTGGGGTCTATAGCTGCAATAAGCTGGTCAATACTTGAGTCTAAAAGAGCTTCTCCTCCAGTTAGAACAAATCTAAAAATTCCAGCTTCATCCGCTTGCCTAGAAAGCTCCCTATAATCATCAAGGTCCATTTGGTGTCTTGGATCTAACTTAACACCGGTTTCTTTTTTAATATCGCGCGTCATGTAGGGCTCTTCGCAACAGTGCATACAATGAAAATTACATAATGAACGATTTATTTTTATTCTTAAAATCGGACTAATCTCACCATCCAGCATATTTTTAAAATATTGTTGAATTTTTTCATGAACCCTTGGGCGGTGTATGCTTTGATCTTTACGTTTATTTTTTTCAACTAAAGATAACGCCTCTTGGTCTGCTAAAATTTGAAGTGTGTCAGTCATAAATAGCCCTGAATTTTGAATTATAATTGTATTGTAATTGCTTCAAATTCTAGCATACATATATGTTTTAATATATTCTTAACGTTAAATATAAGATGTAATTAACTCTACCTTTAAAGGTATATTGAAATTAACGAAAATACACTTGTGAATTTACTTAACAATAAAAAAAATAAACTTAAGTCTAAGCCCATTAAAAAAAATACTATCAGTGTAATCATTCCTGTTTTCAACGATGAAAATAGAATAGCTCGTTGCATTCAAAGTGTTCAAAATCAGAAGTATATTAATTTTGAATTAATTATAATTGATGATGGATCAGATGATACGTCTGCTCAAATTGCAGATTCATATGCATCGACTGATGGAAGAATTAAAGTAATTAAATCAAAAAATAGGGGGCCTGCTGCTGCTCGTAACATTGGAATTAAAAGCTCAATTGGGGAATTTATTTTTTTCTTAGATTCTGATGACTATTTAAGAAAAAATACCTTAGTGTATTTACTTGATAAAATTAAAGCCCCCAATGTAGATTTAGCCATTGGAGATTTCTTAATAACTAATGGCTTGTGTGATAGTGCAGAAATTAAATCAAAACATACTTTAAAATTTTCTAGAACAGTGACGCTTAACAAGTCAAAAATTAATGATTACCTTAATCTTTATTTAGATAGGCCTAATAAATACCCATTATTTGTATACTCATGGGGCCGTTTATTTAAGGCATCTATAATTAAGGAGAATAAACTATTTTTTAATGAGAAGTTATGGACTTTTGAGGATGTTGACTTTAATTTTAGATACTTAATTTGGGTTGATAAGCTCATTTTTGTTAAAAATAAAATTATAAATCATACAATTGATAATATTTCTCTATCAGCATCTATGCGTCTTCCAAAAGACCCAGGTAGTTTTTTTGGATTTAAGCAAGCTCTTAAGAGTTTGGACTTTTATTTAAAAAAGATGAAAATTAATAATAATATTTCACATACATATGTTTGCTACACTATTATTCAATTAATTCGTCTTGGCTTTCAATATGAAAGGCATAACAAAAAAGCGATACTGAAATTAGTTCGTGGGTGTGTTCGAGATGAAATGCTCCAAAAAAGCCTTAATCACTACACTCCATTTAGTGATGACAGTAAAATAATTCCGTTTCTTATTAAATTAAGACAGCCTTTAATTCTTCTTTATGCTTGTAAAATTAGAGGTAGAATTAGATACAAGACATAAATAAGAGTAAATAAAAACCTAATGTTGTTATAATTTAATTATAAAATTAAATATTGAAGAATATGAGCTCTCTATTAATAAAATCAAAGCAAGAACTAACTAAAAATCTATGTCTTGTCAAAGAACCCATAGTGATTTATGGTGCCGGAGTGGCTGGCCAGGTTTTGCTATCAGCATGCAAAGAGGCTGGAATTAAAATCCAATCTTTTTGCGATAATAATATTAAGAAAAAGGGCGATACTCTAAACAACATAGAGATTATACATACGGATGACATTAAAAAGAGACATCCAGAAGCAATTTTTTTAATATCTTCAGCAGATATAAATGATATAAAAGACCACCTAATTGAATATGGTTATTTAGAAAATAATTTATACCCAGGAGGAGTAATTCTTAAGGGTTATGATTTTAGTGAGTTTAAAAAACACTTCATTCCTTATAATGATGAGGATAAAGATAAAGGATTTATTGAGTTTGCAATTTCAAGCACAATTGAGTGTCATGATGGATATCTAGACCCTAATAAAGTATTTATGAGGAGTGTTGATATTGTTGTAACGGAGAAATGCACAATGAAATGTGTTGATTGTTCAAACTTAATGCAGTTTTTTGAAAAACCAGAAAGTTATGAGCTTGATGAAATGAATAAAGCAATAGAATTGCTTTGCTTATATTCTGACCAAATATTCGAATTTAGAGTGATTGGTGGCGAGCCATTTGTAAATAAGAATGTTCATAATGTAATTGAGAAACTAATATCAGAGCCAAAAGTAAAAAGAATTGTTGTTTATACAAACGGAAATGTAATCCCAAGAGAAAATCAAATTGAATGCTTAAGGCATGAAAAAGTTCTTATGAATATTACTGATTATTCTAGATCTGGTGAAAAAATTGAAGACGAATATACAAAGAAATTATCTAGATTTGTAAGAACTACAGATAAAGTTGAGCAACTTTGTATCGATAATAAAATTGATTACCGCCGACATCCACCAGAAAATTGGACAGATTGTGGGCGTATAGAAAATTTTAATAGGACATCAGAAGAAAATCAAAGAGTATTTGATGAGTGTTGTTGCAAAAATCTTATTACATTGTCAAAAAATGAATTACATCGTTGTCCCTTTTCTGCCCAGATAACAAGGTTGGGCGTATGTGACGAAGAAGAGGATTATATTGATTTAACAAAGAACTCAGACCCAATTGCCAATCGAAAAGAAATTAAAAGTCTTTTAAATGACAAAAGTAGCCTTAAAGCCTGCGATTTTTGCCCAGGAAGAGCACTTCATGACCCACAAATAATTCCTGCAAAACAAATTAAAATGCCATTACCATATAAGCGTAAAATCGAATTCAGTGATTCTTAATTATATGTAATTAATTAGTAGTATACGAAAAAAAGTAAGGTGAATTTATGAGGTAAATTTAGCAGTTTTTGAAATTGCTTCCTCAAGAGATGTCCATTCCTTTACCCCAAGCGACTCTCTAATTTTTGCTGTATTCGGAAGATATATATCTCTTTTAAAGTTTCCTTCATGCATCTCTTTTTCTTGGATGATTACTTTCTTAAAGGGGGCAATAATGTCTCTTACCATCTTGGCTAATTCAACAATCTGTATTCGTCTTTCAGAACCTACATTAAAAACACCTTCTTCATTTCCAACAAGAAGTTTTATAAGCCAAATTAAAGTATCTGATATATATAGGTAAGATCGATATGGTGACCCATTACCATTGATTAGAATCTTATCCTTAAAAGCAGCATCATTAATAAAATTTCCAATAGCATAATGAATGTCTAATGGTAAATATGGTCCAACAAACGAAAAGCACCTAGCAATTTTAAAATTAATATTATTATCTAAACTCAAACTAGAAATTATATCTTCGGCAAGCATTTTTCCTTTAGCTAATCCATTTCTTTTTTCTAAGTCTAGAGAATGACTTACATCACCCTCATCTTTCTTATCCTTTGATGATGAACCATAAACAACACCAGATGAAGTAAACAAAATTTTAGAAATGTTGTTTTCTATTGCAATTTTCATAATATTTTTTGCACCATTAAATAAAGTACTTGTTTTATTAGCATCTGACTCACCATTAAAAGTTTCTGTAGCTGATGTTGCAGCCATGTGCAGTAAGAAGTCAAATTTATAGCTAATCTTTTTAAGATCTAAAATATCTATTTGAATAATTTTTAGAAATTTATTATTTTTGAAATGCGGATTTTCTAATAAAAATCTATTTTCATTTCTTGTTATTAAAGTAGTTAAAATATTCGTATTATAATTTTTATTAGCATAGAAAATTAACTCTAAAAACCATTTTCCGAAAAAACCAGTTCCTCCTGTAATTAAAATAGACTTATTTGTTAGCAAATTGAATTCATTTTTACATTTATTAAAAATAAAATTCAAATCAGATTCGATATCATATTTAATCATTATAATTCCCATTAATAAATGACTCATAGCTGGCATGTTGTTTGATAATATTTTCTGGTGATTTATCATGCCAAGACCATTGGCCACTTTTAGGCTCACCTCCATTATATTTTCTTTTAATATCAGGATCGCTTTTTGGCAAGCATTCATAAAGAAATGTTATGAAGTGGCCTCTGATATCTCTATTTTTAGCAAATAATTCTTTTATTATTATTGGATCTTTGATATGGCTAACAGACATGCCTAACTCAGACTCTGCAACTTTGTGAATTCTAGAAGAAAAAGTTTCTTTAAATCGTATAATTCCACCGGGAATATGCCAGCCAGGGCCATAGTATTTATCATCCCTCCATATAAGTAGAGTTTGTTTTTTTTTATTTTTAATTAATAGGTCTACATTTGCCATTGCAGTTATTGAACTAGCAAAATGAAATAATTCTTCAGGTAGCCCATCTCGTGGATCAGAGATAATCTCTTTAATTTTCATTAAGTAGACCTCTAAAATATTACTCACCCAATAATCTCAAGATGATCTTCGCGAACAATTGCAATATTTTTAATAAAGGAATATTTGTTTGATATTATTTTTTTCACTTCATCAGAATAACCAGCAGCGATAATAATTAGTGCTTCAGGTTTGTTATTTATTAATTGCTTAGGGGATTCAATTTTTATATTAGTTCCAGAAGTATATTTATTTTGCTTGAAGTCTGCAGAGTCTACTATATAGCTTATATATTTTTCTATTCCTGATAAGGAAATAATAGCTAATGCCTGATGACCAGCTCCCCATATAACAATATTTTTATTGTCAAATTTTTTAATATAGTTTTTTATCTCATTATTTAATGAATTAAATTTATCTTTAAAATTATTAACTAGAAGAGGGGCTCTTTTCTTCACTTCAACTGATAAAATATAGTCATGCCAAATAGTTTTGATTGAGGTAATTTCAAATCCATTGCTTTGTAATATTTGTGAAAGTGAATTCTTGTCGAAATAAAAAATATGGTCAGTAATGAATTCTGTATAGAGTCCTTTTTTTTGAATCATTTCAAAATTAGGTACCTCAATAATTCCATATGCTTCTTCTGCTAAAATATCCCATAAGGTATTTAATGCTTCCGAGGGATTAGGCCAATGCTCCATAAAGCTAAAAATGCCAAATGCATCATAGCCTTCATGGGGCTGATCTTGAATTACCAAATCACTATCTAAATATCCTTTACTTACTTGTAATTTTTTTATTTTACAAACAGCAACATTTTCATCAGAGTACTCCAAGCCAAATGCTTCTTTGATACCAATTTTTTTTATAATTTCTAGGTAATCTCCAGCACCACAACCAATTTCAATATAATTTTTATTAGTTAAATTATTTAACTCTGACCATTCTTTAAATTGTTTTATTCTAAATTCCTCCATTTCTTTTGAAACAGAAACTGCTCGAATTACTTCTTTATAATATAAAACAGGGGCCAATACGTGCTGGACTAGATTGCATTTTGTACATTGGTAAATATCAAGATTTACAGTATTATTTTTTTGATTAGGATTGTTATGAAAACCTTGTGCAGAAAAAGGAGAATTCTTATAGCTTAGAAGAGGGGGGTTGAATAATGCCCCATCACATGCTCTACATTTAGTTTTAGGCTTCATTTAATTCTTAATTTTCTCAGAGGCTGGATCTAGAGGGTAAAGCATTTCAGCTCTTAATTGATCTCTTGATAATAGGGGAGACATATCCTCTAAAGGCATCGATAACATTGAGCCATTCTTTTGAGGTATTGCGGCAGACTTTGGCCATAAAACATCATCTGATTTTAAAGCAATATCACACACAATTGATTCCTTACTTTTTAGAACTCTTCCAATGCCGTCAGCCAGGCCACTTAAATTTTTTACCTTAATCGCACTAATACCAATCGAATTAAATATTTTAGATATATCAGGTAAAAATAAATTTGATTTTGGGTCAGTCGCAATATATCTTTCATTAAAATAATTTTTTTGCGTATTTCGGATTGATGCGTAACCATTATTATTAAGGATGAATAATTTGAATGGTTTTTTAGATATCTTTAGTGTTAAAATTTCTTGAAGGTTCATCAATAAGCTCCCATCACTTTCAATACATATTATTTCTTTATATTTATTAGAATTTAAAGCGCCAATCAATGCAGGAATTCCATAACCCATAGCACCCAATCCTGAAGTCAAAAAAATTCTTTGGCCCGGTTTATTTCTATATGCCATATAAAAAGACTCAATAGCTAAGCCTGAGCTTCCTGTAACGATTAATGAGTTTTTTGGTAAGAGGTTTGACAAAACATCAACTAATTGAAGGTGGCTAATTTCTTTGTTTTTAGTAAATTCTTTCCCATCATTAATCGCATATCTTTTTTTCCAGTCATTACATTGATTTATCCAATCTGAAAAACTTTTTATTTTACTTTTAACTGCTATTTTATTTAAATTTTCTATAAACAATTTTGCATCTAAATTAATTTTAAAATAAATTTTCATTTTAAATTTCTTTAGCTCATTTAAATCAATGTCTATAATTACCTTTTTAGCATTTTTAGCAAAGTTTTTTGGGTTGTACGCGGTAACGACATTATCTAGTCTTGCTCCAATTGAGATTAATAAATCAGAATTTTGAATTGCGAAATTAGGGGCCCTAAGAGCAACTGACCCAGGTTTCCCAATGTTTAATTTGCTTGTACTTTCTAACAAATCCATTGCATTCCATGTTGTGACAACGGGTATTTTCAATATTTTGCACATTTTTATAAAATCTTTAGATGCTTTCGACAACCTAATACCATGGCCAGCTAAAATAATCGGTCTTTTTGAAGAATTAATTAAAGTGATAATTTCATTATATTTACTAAACGACCTAACAGGCCCTTTGTTGCTTGGTAATTTCTTAAACCCAAGAAGCTTGCTTGGCTCTATCGTTGAAGCTTGAATATCAAGTGGTATGTCAATCCACACAGGTCCTTTTCGACCTGTTGTTGCTAAATAGTAAGCTTTTTCTAGTTCCGATTTAATTTTTGATGGGTCTTTAATAGTCGTAGCATATTTAGTAATTGATTTTACAATTGTTACAATATCGACTTCCTGAGGGCCCATTTGCCTGACCCCTGTTTTCCCTTTTAAATCCGATCTTTTAACTTGACCAGAAATAATCATTAATGGAACAGACTCTATCCAGGCACCTGCAACTCCAGTAATAGCGTTAGTTGAACCAGGACCAGTTGTGACTATGGCAACCCCAATATTTTCAGTTACTCTTGAATACGCTTCTGCAGAAATTGATGAAGCTTGTTCGTTATGATTTGCAACGTAATTTAAACCCTTTTTGCATTGAATAGCGTCATTTAAAAACATAGCACCACCGCCAGGAACCATGAATACACAATCTACGCCAATTTTTTTGATAAATGATGCTACAAAATCTGCAACTCGAATTTTTTGCATATAACTTTTAATAAACTATTATAAATCTTTATAAAAATTTATAATAGTTTTCCTGTTTGTATTTTGAGTTATTTTATCATCAATATAAAATGAATCATTTATGTGATGAGTGTCAGAAATCTCTTCAACAACGGAGCCCTTTAAACTTGTGAACTGATGAACCATTCCTTTTTCAATTGTTATAATTTCACCTAATTTCATGATTAAATCTTTGCCATCAATCGTTAATTTTAAATCTCCGTAAATTAAACGAAATGACTCCTCTTTTTTCTTATGAAACTGTGCAGGATGAATTTGCCCAGGTAACGACACAAGTAATTTCTTACAGTAAGTTCGATTAACTAAAGTAAAGATAACCATCCCAAACTTATAAAACTCATCAAGACCATAATGATGTGAAATCTCCATCTCAATTGGGGATGGAAGGTGTATATTAGCTACAGTAATTAATTTATTAATTTTTTTAGTTATTCCCTCTAAAATAGACCTTCGCTCTAAAATATTGGTATTATCGTGGGAAATTGCTTCATCCAATTCAATATTTTTCTTTGTAGTAAATAACGAATACTTCGAGTAATCATTTGCTGTAAACTGATTCTGAGAGGGAGGAAATGCAAAATAAATATCTTTTCGAGAAATAGCTTCACCTTTTTCAATTCTCCTATTTACAAACATACCCCTTCTAAGTGAGATTAAACTATCTTGCTCGGCTTTGTCTACCGGAGTCCTCTTAGAGCCTTGACCACATACTGTTAAAGCCAATGAAAGCGCTTCCAACCATTTTTCAAATTGAACTGGAGTCACTGAATATTTATTGACTGGGTATAGCTCAGTTGGCAAACCAATGTGTTTTTCATAAATCTTAGCTCCTTTTGCAGCGGCCATCAAAACAAAACTAAAGTTGCTAGGATCCTCATGTGTAGAATACCCAATTGTTGTATCTGGATAGCGATTAGTCAGATAATCAATTTGGGATAAATTTAATTTCTGATTAGGTGTTGGGTACTGTGCAACACAATGCATGATTGCAAAATCTTTACTTCTATTTTTGAAGAAAGAAATTACTCTATCAATATCAGCTTCAGATGCACCAGCTGTTGATGCAACAATTGGCTTATCCAGCTGAACCATCTCTTCTAATAATGGCCAATCAGTGAAAGAGCAGCTCGCTACCTTTAAAATATCAATATCTTGTTTTATTATTAAACTTACGGATTTATTATCGAATGGGGTAACCATAGACAAGTAGCCATTCGATTTTATTGTGCCTATTAGTTGGTTAAAATCTTTTTCAGCCAGCCTGGTTTCGGAAAATCTTTTAACGTAATGATTATCAAAATCATTTTTTACTGACTTATGAATGAAGGTATCTAAATCCCTGTATTGCAATTTAAAAGCGAAATTAAGATGTTTAAACTTATTGCAAATTTTTGAGTAAGTATCAATTAGATTGATACCATGACTCACATCTCCCATATGGTTATTCGCTATTTCAAGGACAATTAAATCTTTTAATATACTAGACATTTTTAGACCTTAATTCCATGTAAATTTAAAAAGGTTGCCCAATGCAATTAATTTAGACATTTATCCGTTCTGACTCAATAACTAAAGGTTTTTTACGAACTCTGGTGTGGATTGCCGCAATATATTCGCCAATTAGCCCTAAAAAAACCATTTGTATTGAGCCAAAAAAGAATAAGCCAATTAGTAATGGTGCCAAGCCAACAGAAAAAGAATCCCAATTTAAAAGTTTTAAAACTAAATAGCTGACTCCAAGAATGAAGCTTAAAATGGACAAAATAAATCCAAGTACAGATAAGAGCCTTATCGGAACTTTTGAGTGATTAGTAATACCCACCAAAGCAGTGTCATAAAGACCATAGAAACCCAAACTTGTATCGCCCTGTTTTCTTTTAGATTGTTTGAAGAGTACTTTTCCAATAGGAAAACCAATTTCTACTAGATAACCCCTCAAAAATGGGAGAGGATCTTCGATTGTTTTTAAAATTTTTATTACTTCTTGATCAACCAAGCCATTACCAGTAGAGTTTTCTATAGGGGGCGTCTCTGAAATTATAGATAAGAAACGGTAATACATCTTTCTTAAAAGAAACATGAGCCATGATTCTTCCGAATCACTTTTAACAAGGACTACTGTTTTAAAACCTTCTTCCCATTTTTTTATTAAATTAGGAATAACTTCAGGTGGATCTTGAAGGTCCGATGCTATATGGATACAAGCATCTGATTGAACTTGTTTCAAAGCATGCATCACAGAGGCATTAACCCCAAAATTTCTAACATTTAAAATAACCTTAACTTTCTTATCTTTTTTAGCTATTTGTTTAATTTTATCAATAGTCCCATCAGTAGAAGCATTATCAATAAAAAAATGTTCAAAATTGTATTTGTGATTATTTTTAGTTACTTTAGAGACTCGTTGATATAGTTCATCAACGTTATCTACTTCATTAAATGTAGGGGTAAGTATGGTTATTGTTTTTTTCATTTTTTAGACACTAAATGTTTATTAACACTAATTATTATAATCCATAAACCTTGCAGGTAATCACATTACAAATTATATTTTAAAAATATCTCTCATAACAGTTACTTTTTTTTGGATTCATTATGTGTTTCTTAACATAGGCTAACTAAAAGTATATTAATTCATTTCTTTATTTTATATAAGACTAAATACTCTTAGATAAGATAAATATTATAATTACTAATATAATCAATAACTTAGATAATTATTTAGTATCTATTTTTTATATGAAAGGTAGTTGATTTATTATTGAGTCTTATATAAGATATATATAAGTTAATAATAAAATTTCAAGGATATTTTTGATGGATCCTCTCTATATACAAGTAAAAAAAAGAATTACTGAAAGTTTAGTCAGTGCTGAATGGGGCCCTGGGCAATCTATCCCAAGCGAGATGGAGCTAGCAAAAAAATATAATGTAAGTCAAGGGACTGTTAGAAAGGCGATTGATGATTTGGCTGCAGATAAAATTCTTATCAGGAAGCAAGGTAAAGGTACTTTTGTTTTAACGCATAACGAAGAAAATATTCAATTACGATTCTTAAGACTCACTGAAAAATCAGGGAAGAAAGAAAAGTTAGAAAATAAGTTAATTTCTTTCGAGAGGGAGAAGGCAAGCAATCAAATTGCAAAAGCTTTGGGCATCAATACTTCATCAACCCTTATTTCAATAAAAAGATTACTTACTTTTAATGGGAAGCCACTCATTTTAGACTTTATTAAGATTCCATCAGTTTTTTTTCGTGGTCTGACATCTGAAAAGGTTGTTGAAAAAAAAGGGTCGATGTATCGGATGTATGAAACTGATTTCGGCATTCAGATGTTACATGCAGATGAAAAAATTAAGGCTGTTGCAGCTAACAAAGAATCTTCATCAATCCTTAATATATCTGAGGGCTCGCCATTATTAAGTGTTGAACGACTGTCATACACTTATGATGCTAAGCCTATAGAGTGGAGATTAGGTTTGTGTATAACCCTCGATCATTATTATAAAACAGAACTCGAATAGGAATAAAATGAATAAAAAAATAAAAGACGCGCTTGATTATCATGAATTTCCATTACCCGG
>Ga0209710_1002453_pt1 | contig 13060 bp, 15 predicted proteins | sample ArcticOcean_MG_C_5_FD_187436 | JGI IMG/M metagenome (GOLD analysis project Ga0209710, IMG submission 187436) | Marine microbial communities from western Arctic Ocean - ArcticOcean_MG_CB4_138 (SPAdes) (version 2) | ecosystem: Environmental > Aquatic > Marine > Oceanic | place: Arctic Ocean...
AATGTTAAACCAACAAAGTTAATTTTAGTTGGCCCAGGTGGCTTAGGGGCAAAAAGAGGTGCAATGGTTGAGATGATTGCAAGGCATTCTAAAATGACAGAAGCTGAAGTATATAACGCTCATAAAAAAAATCTTGGTATCTTAATGATGTATGATCATACAAAAGTAGATGAATTATCAATTCATATTCAAAAACAAAATACTGACGCTCATAGAATTAAAAGTAGGCCCATATCAGGCACTGATACTTTAGCAAAAATTTTAAACAAACAAAGTGTTCCACTTTATGTTCTTTGGGGAGAAAAAGATGCCAGTGTTGGGGTCTATCTTGAAGATAGAATGGCTATTTTAAGATCAATAAATACTGACGTTCGTTTTCATGTTCAATTTCAGACTGGTCATTGGATTATGTATGAAGATGAAAAAGTTTTTAATGAACTTCTCAAAAAGATTATTCAAGATTAATTCCGTTATCTTTAAGCCATGCTTTAAAATTATTTCTTTCCGGAAGAGATAACTGTCTAGCAATATTTTCAGACCAAGTTCCTTTTTTCGCCACGCCATAAACGTCTACATGCCTTTGCTTTTTTTCCAAAATTGGGGCAATTTTAAAAACTCTTTTATCATAATCATTAATTTTTCTAGTAAGGTTGTCTTCATTATAGAAGTCATTATGTATCATAATATCTTGGGGCATCCTAATTGAAATAGGTGCTTTTTCGTTTGGCCATCCCAGGGCTAGACCAGCTATTGGAAAAACACCTTTTGGTAATTGACAAATTTTTTTTATCTCATCAATAATATTTCTAATCATACTTATAGGGCAGATCCCTAATCCACTTGCCTCAGCTGCACAAATTAATGATTGCATAGATAAAGCTGAATCTATAACTGCATTCATAAACGTATCTACATTATTATTTTTATGATCATAACCCTTGTTATTTGTAATATTTATATTTCTTCTTATGTCAGCTAAAAATAAAAGAAATACTGGGGCTGAAAGAGCCCATTTAGTATTCCCAATTAAATCTGCCACCTTCATTTTAATTGTTTCGTCTTGCATTATTAATATTGAATATTGTTGAAGATTAGATTTTGAAGGGGCAGATTGTGCTGCTGTTAACAAAATAGTTAATAACTCTTTAGAAATTGGTTTGTCAGAAAATTTTCTAACACTCGACCTAGAGATAATAGTTTTTAATAAGTCAGGTATATAAATATTTGAAAAATCTAATATTGAACTTTTCCCATATCTATCTTCGTAAAGTTTTGATGCATCAACCATTGGTTATCTCTTTAAGAAAATTGCATTTTATTTTATTATTACTAATATAAATAAATATTAAGTTTTAAGGAAATTTTTTATGCTAAACCTTGAAGGTAAAATTGCTATTGTTACTGGATGCGGATCAATTGGTGATGGCTTTGGTAATGGTAGAGCCATAGCTACACTATTAGCTCGTCAGGGCGCAACTGTTATAGGCACTGACATTAATGAAGAAGCTGGACAAAATACATGTGATTTTATTACTAAGGAAGGTAATAATTGTAACTTTTATAAAGTAAATATGACAGATGAAGAAGATGTAAAAAACTTTTTCAATATAATTGAATTAAAAAATAAAAAAGTAGATATATTAGTTAATAATGTTGGTCAATCTGAACCCGGTGGCCCTGTTGAGATTGATTCAAAAACTTGGCGACAACAATTTGCATTAAACTTGGATGCTGCTTTTTTTTGTATTAAGTTTACAATTCCAATTATGGAAAAAAATCATGGCGGATCTATTGTAAATATTTCTTCGGTTGCCGGAATAAGATATGTAGGTAAACCTCAAGTTGCTTATAGTGCTTCAAAGTCTGCGTTGATACAAATGACTAAGACAACTGCAGTAATTGAAGCAAAAAAAAATATTCGACTTAATTGTGTCATTCCAGGATTAATGCATACTCCTTTAGTAGATAGACTTGCAAAAAAATATGCTGATGGAGATTATGAAGGCTTTGTTAGTCATAGAAATAATCAAGTGCCAATGGGTAAAATGGGTCAATCTTGGGATGTGGCGCACGCTGTATTATTTTTAGCATCTAATGAAGCTAAATATATAACTGGAACTGAGATAATAGTAGATGGAGGCCTAACTGCTTCAACTCCATAAAAAATTACTGTGTAGAATTTAAATCCAAGTTAATTTTCTAATGTTTGATAGGTAAAATATGTACGAAAGAATTCAAAAACGTACCAGTGAATTGTTATCAAAAGGCAGTGTCTCTGACAAACCCAGTCAATACGTAGATATGATCTTATTTATATTAATCATTCTTAATATAACTGCAGTATGTTTAGAATCAGTTAAATTTATTGGAGACAAATATAAAGTTGCTTTTAATATATTTGAATTAATTTCAGTAATAATATTTAGTATAGAGTATATCTTAAGAGTTTGGTCGTCGCCATCACGACATGATTTAGGTAATTCTTCTAGTTTAATAAAAAGATTAAAATATATATTTAGCTTTACTGGATTAATAGATTTTTTAGCTGTTATACCTTCTATTTTACCTTATTTTTTTGGAGGCGTAGATTTAAGATGGCTAAGAGTGCTAAGACTTTTAAGACTTCTAAAAATATCAAATTATAGCTCAGCACTCGAAGATTTTTTCTCTGCCATAAAAGATGATTGGAGATCATTTAGCGCTGCATTATACTTGATGATGATTGCTCTATTTCTATCAAGTGCCCTCATGTATATTGCTGAACATGACGTACAACCTGACAAATTCAGTTCAATTCCAGAAACAATGTGGTGGGGGTTAATAACATTAACTACTGTTGGATATGGTGACGTATCACCAATGACCCCTCTTGGAAAAATTATAGGGGCTTTGACTGCAATTATGGGTGTATGTACAGTTGCTCTTTTAACTGGAATTGTTGCATCTGCTTTTGCAAATCAAAGAGCTCAAAGAACAGCAATATTAGAAGCTGAAATAAATCAGGCTTTAAGCGATGGTATAATAACCGACGAAGAAGCAGAAAAAATCGAAAAATTAAGAAAAGAACTTAATCTCTCTCCTGAACATTCAAAAACAGTTATGGATATATTGTCTGATAAGAAAATATAATTAAATGTTTTACAATCGCCTTGAATATTGAGGAGGAACCTCAATTTCTTGATTTAATGCTTTTGCAGCATCCCATACCCATCTTGGGTTTGAAAGAAATGCTCTTGCCATTGCAATCATATCAGCTTCTTTGCTTTTAATGATTTCATTAGCTTTCATAGGGTCAGTAATCATTCCTACTGCTCTCACGACCATGCCAGTATTTTCCTTTATGGTTTTAGCTAAGTGAACTTGATAATGAGGTCCAATTGGTATTTTAGGATTAGGTGTGTTTCCACCACTGGAAACACATACATAGTTACAACCAATTTTTTCTAATTCTTGTGAAAAGATTATAGCCTCTTTCTCATCTATTCCATCTTTATCCCATTCAGTGCCAGTTATTCTCATACCTAAAGGGAATTTATTTGGAAGAGCATCTCTAATTGCTTTAAAAACCTCTAATGGAAATCTCATTCTATTTTCTAAGGTGCCACCATAATTATCATTTCTTTGATTTGAAATGGGAGATAAAAACTGATGGAAAAGATAACCATGAGTACCATGTATTTCTATTAAATCAAATCCAACTTTGACTGATCTAAGTGCAGCTTCCACAAACTTATTCTTAATCCGTTCCAAGTCTTTATTTTCTAAATAATCGGGAATATGCCACCCTTCGTCAAAGGCTATAGAAGAAGGTGCAACTGTTCTCCATGGGTTCTCTTCTTCAGTTAAACTTTTTCTTCCTTCCCAAGGCCGTTGAGTAGATGATTTTCTGCCTGCATGTGCCAGTTGAATTCCAAAAGCAGTATTTTTTGGGGATACAGATTTTGCCTGATCTATAATTTTTTTGATGGATTGCTCACAAAAAACATTATATATTCCTGTACAATGATGAGTTATTCTCCCAATTCTTTCTACTGCTGTAGCTTCAATCATGACTAACCCAGCACCAGAATAACCTAATTGCATTAAGTGCTGGGTATGCCAATCCGTCATAACACCATCTACTGCAGAATATTGACACATAGGAGCAACAGCTATTCTATTTGACAATTCTAAGTCTCCTATTTTAATTGGAGAAAAAAGCATATTCAACCTCTCTAAAATTTAGTCATCCAGGTGTTTACTAATCGTCTAGCAATAGAATCAACTCTTGGTAATTTAAAGCCACCCTTTATGGATGGATGCTGTAAAGATTTTAGCTCTTCTATCGAAAACCAGTGAGCGTCTTCAATTTCATCATAGTCAATTTTCATATCTTCATGCTTGGCTTCAGCAAAAAATCCTAACATTAAGGATGCTGGAAAAGGCCAAGGCTGAGAGTCAAAATACTTTATATTTTTAACCTTTATTCCAACCTCTTCAAAAACCTCTCTCTCTAAGGCTTGTTCTAAACTTTCGCCGGGCTCCACAAATCCAGCAAGAGTGCTATACATACCTTCAGGAAATCTTGGAGACCTACCTAATAGGATTCTATCCCCAGAAGAAATTAATGTTATAATAGCTGGATCAGTTCTTGGAAAGTGACTTTTACCACAAGATGTATTTGAACAAACTAGAACAAATCCACCTTCAGTTGAAATGTTACTGTGCCCACAAGAACCACAAAACTTGTGGGTGTTCTGCCAAAAAAACATGCCACTAGTTAAGGCTAAGAAGGATGCATCTATTTCATTTAAAATTGCTCCATACTTTCTTAAGTCGTCAATAACTATTGAGTTTTCTTCACACCATAGATCTATGTCTAAATGGCTTTGATCAATATTGAAACCTACATAACTGATATTATTTGCAACACCTAAAAATATTGGATTAATTATATTATTAGGCAAAATTATTTTTAATTCTTGATTGTTTAAAATCAAAGCTTCAAAATTACTGTTGATTTGCTTAAATAAATTTTTACCCTTATAAAGGGGAACAAACTTAGTGTTTAGATCTATCATTATTTTATTAAGAATTTGTGGATCGCTTCTATAATTACCATGACGATTTATTTTGGAACTAGCATAAAAAGTTTGAGCCATAGATAATACCTTTATATAGGTTATAAATAGATTTTAAATTAACTTATTAAATATTTATAATGTATATACTGATTCTCTTAATTTAAAATAGTTAAAATATCTTCTTTTTAAAAAATATTAAAAAGTTATATTTTTCAGCCCCTTACAGATTTGTGTTGCCGACACGTTCATGAAAAGAGATTATTATGAATATATAAAGGATTTTATTATGATTAAAATTAGTCGCATATCATCACCCCTCAAAGACAAGGTTAAAAACCATGACACATGCTCTCAACTAGCTGGAGATGGTGTTTTTGAAGGTAAGTATAATACTTCAGGCTCTATTCTTATAAGAAATAAATTTATAGGTGAATTATCAGCTGATCAAGTTATAGTTGATGAAAAGGGTCAAATAGAAGGTAGCATTAAATCAACTGAGCTTATTATAAGTGGCAAAGTGAATGGCCAAATACATTCCGACAGTATAGTAGTAATGGATAATGGTATTTTATCAGGTGATATTACATATAAACAGATAGCGGTTTTTGAAGGTGGAATTATTAATGTGGCTGGTATGAAACAAATTGATCTAGCGTCAGATAAAGTTGTTGAAATAATGCAAAAAGTATCAGACTAAAATATATCTAAGTTTTTACCATAAACTCTAATCCAGCCATTGAGCCTACATAAAGATTAGGTTTCTGTTTCTTAAGTTTTATAATAGCACCTGATACTTCAACATCAATTCCAAGGTTGCTCATTCTTATTATCTTACCTTCATTAGTAGTATCACTATCAGTGCAAAACACAGTAACTCTTTGGTCTAAGTGCATAATAAATCTCCTAACTTAAATTATTTAATAGAATGTTTTTTTAAATCACCTAATTCAATTAATGATAATGTGGCTATATTAGTTGATACAAGAATAACTTTGGGAGCTTTTCCTGCTTGGAACGCTTCAACCCATCGTGATGCGCACAAGCACCATAAATTCCCTTTTTTTAAACCAAGAAAACTATATTCCGGAATTGGAGTGCTTAAATCATTTCCAACAGATTTTGAATAAATCAGGAATTCCTCTGTCATTACACAGCACACTGTGTGAAGGCCCTGATCATCATACCCAGTATTACAACAATTATCTCTATAAAAACCAGTTACTATATTATCATTTTTTTCATCAGAGGAATGACAAGCTTGAAGATCTCCACCCAAGACGTTTAATTGTTTGTTATTTCCTTTTCGTGGTATAAAACCATCCATGATTATTTTTCCATATTGATCAATTTATTAGATGTGTTTTCAATAGCTTTTTCTAATTGTTTTAAAAACTCTTTTTTTGGGAGACCAGGTGGTATTTCTGGAAGAATTTCTAATGTAATAGCTTTAGAAGAAACTCTATCAGGGTATTTCATAAAACTATTCTTTGGCCATACTAAACCTGCGTTATGGGCTACAGGAATAACTGGCACTTTACTTTGTGAATATAGAAAAAAAACACCTGGTAAATAAGGCTTTTCTTGCGAGGTGACACCTGGGTTTACTCTAGTTCCTTGTGGGAAAATCATCATAGACCTTTTTTCTTTAACCGCTAACTTAGCATTTCGCCCCATTTTTTTTAAAGCATTAATGCCTTGATCTCTACTAATAGGAATAGCGCCTGATCTTAAAAAATATAAACCTATAACAGGTAAGAAAATTAATGTTCTTTTTAAGACTATTGAAGGCATGGAAAAAAAATCAGTGCAAAAAACAGTTTCCCAAGCTGATTGATGTTTAATTGCATATATAACTACTTTATCATCTGGAGGCAATTCACCAATAACTTTAATATCTAGATTAAGCCACCATTTCATACCTTTTATCATTATAAGGCACCATATTCGATTTACAAATAATACAATGGGTCTAGGAAATAGTAGACATGGTAAACATAAGGTAACCAAAAGGCTTGTACCTATATAAAATTGAATATTAAACATTAAAGATCTAAAAAAGTTCATAGCAAACTATTTAAAACTCCTATAATAAAGGTTTAGATAACGTAAAAAAATGCTTACCAAATTCAGATGTTGTTATAGAAAGATCATAACCTTCATTTTCAGAAAAATGTGAAAAATCAATAGGGCTTGCGGGATCATCTGAAATGAAAACAACTTTTTCACCTTTTTTCAGTTGTTTTAACACCCTCTTTGCTTTTAAGACGGGTAAAGGACATTTCAAACCTGTAAAATCATGTTTTAAAATCAGTAAAATCTCCATGTAAATTACTTTTTATAATTACTTTTAAACATATTTAGAGAAGTATTCCATTTTTATTTTACTTGTATGCAATGAAACGACTCTATAATAAATAAATTATGAGTATATGGGGAAAAATCATTGGAAGTGCTACGGGTTTTACTTTTGGAGGCCCTTTGGGAGCACTTGTTGGAGGCATTGCAGGACATGCAGTAGATAAAATTCATCCTAAAGATAAATTATCTGAAGAAAAAGCATTGAAGCAAATAGGTTTCACAATTGGAGTTGTAGTTCTTTCGGCTAAAATGGCTAAAGCTGACGGAAATGTAACAAAAGAAGAAATAATAGCTTTTAGGAAAAAAGTTGATGTTCCAATTAATGAGATAAAAAATGTCGGTCGACTATGGGATCAAGCAAGACGCACAACAGATGGATTTGAAATTTATGCTCAACAAATTGCTAACTTATTAGGAATAAAATCACCTGTATTAGAAGAATTGTTAAACTTATTATTATTTATAGCAAAAGCAGATGGAATAATCTCATCTGAGGAAATATTATATTTAAAAAAAGTTAGTCTTATTTTTGGATTTTCAGAAAAAGATTTTGAGAGAATATATTCTACAAATATGGGGAATCAAATAAATCCATTCCAAGTTTTAGGAGTGTCTGAAGATACTCCTATTAAAGAAATAAAAAGTAAATGGAAAAAGTTAGCCATCAATCACCACCCAGACCGTCTAATTGCAAAGGGTATGCCAGAAGATTTTATTGAAAAAAGCACTTCTAGACTTCAAGAAATTAATAATGCTTGGGATATTATTCAAAAAAAATAAATAAGGTAAATATGACAATTCCTCTAATAACAGTTCAAAATCTCCAAATCTCTCAAGCAAGTAAAACGCTTATTAATAAAGTAGACTTTTCAATCCACAAACAAGATCGTATTATTTTAGTTGGAGAAAATGGATCTGGTAAAAGTACTTTGTTAAAAACTTTAAAGAAACTTCATGAACCTGATAATGGTACAATTTGGACAGCACCCAATATAAAAATAGAGTATTTAGAACAAAACCCCAAAATACCATTAGTAAATAATATTTCAGAATTTATTTCTGAAAATAATGAGCATCCAAATGTTTCTAAAATTGCTGAAATAATGGAAGAACTCAATTTAAAAAATATTGATTTTTCAAAAAAATTATCAGGTGGAGAAATTCGTAAAGTATTTATAGCAAAAGCTCTTTTAAAAGAACCAGATATTATACTTCTTGATGAACCAACTAATCATATAGACTTGCCAACAATAGGTTGGTTAGAAAAAAAGTTATTAAATATGAAAACTACTATGGTTATTATAAGTCATGATCAAGAATTTCTTAATAAAATGGGTACTAGAATGTTTTGGTTAAATCATGGTAAATTAAGAAAGCGTGATGGAGAATATAAAGGATTCTATGAGTGGTCTGAAGAATTAATTGAGATTGAAAAAAATCAAATTCATAAAATTAAACAAAAATTAAAAAGTGAAACAAAATGGTCTGTTGAAGGAATTTCAGGTAGAAGAAAACGTAACATGGGAAGAATGCGAGAATTAGAAAAACTCAATGAAGATTATTCAAACAAAAAAATTGACGAAAGTAAGTCAATTGATATCTCTTTAAATCAAACTAGTAATACTGGATCTAATATAGTTGAAGCGTCAAATTTATCATTTTCATTTGAAAAACCAGAAACTGATATAAGAGAAAATAAAGAAATAATTAAAAATTTTAACTACAAAATTAAACGCAAAGACAGAATAGGTATTATAGGAGCTAATGGCAGTGGCAAAACTACTTTAATTAAAATTTTACAAGGTATCTATATTCCAACAAGTGGTAAAATTAAAATTGGAGAAAGACTTAACATTAAATATTTTGATCAGAATAAAGAAACTATTGATTTGGATAGTACGCCATGGGAAACATTAGCACCGAGTGGTGATCATGTTGAATTTCAAGGCAGTAAAATTCACATCCTATCTTATCTTAAAAAGTTTTTATTTGATGAAAAAAAATCTTTGCAAAGAAACTCAACTTTATCTGGAGGAGAAAAAGTAAGATTATTGTTATCAAAGTTATTTTTAAATGAACATAATTTTTTAATTTTAGATGAACCTACAAATGATTTAGATTTTGAAACTTTAAATCTTTTAAAAAACAGTATTAAAAATTATGATGGAACAGTTTTAATTATTAGTCATGATAGATATTTTCTTGATCAAACTATTAGTAAACTTTTAGTTTTTGAAAATGACAATTCAATACTGCAACATTCAGGAAATTTTTCTGAATATTATAATAAATATGGATTTTCAAAATTAAAAAATTTAAAATTTAATAAAATACAAAAAAGTAAAGATAAAGATTTAAAGAAAAATAATCTATCTAAACACGTCTCTTCTAAAACAAAGTTAAGTTTCAAAGATACTTATAATTTAAAGGCTTTGCCTGTTACAATAAAAAAGCTGGAAGCTCAATTATTAAAATCAGAAAGTTTATTGAGCAAAAAAGATCTATATAAAGAACATAGAGAAATATTTGATAAAACTATTAGCGAAATATCAAATATTAAAGAAGAATTATCTTTAGCTGAAGATGAATGGTTAAAATTACAGATATTATATGAAGAGATTAATTTTGAATAAGCAATAGATTTATCAATTTATTTCTTGACCAAATTTAATATCAATATATCAGTTATTTAGTCAGAGAGTTGAGTAGTTGCTATTTTAAAATAGAGGAAAGTCCGGGCTCTACAGAAATAAAGTGCTGGATAACATCCAGCAGGGGAAACCCTAGGGAAAGTGCCACAGAAAATATACCGCCATTTTTTTGGTAAGGTTGAAATGGTGCGGTAAGAGCGCACCGCATTTCTAGCAATAGAAATGGCATGGTAAACCCCACTTAGAGCAAGACCAAATAGAAGAGACAAATTTTGTATTTCTGCAAAGTTTCTTGGGTAGGTCGCTAGAAAAGTTTGGTAACAAACTTTCGAGATGAATAACTACTATCAAAGTTATAGATACAAAACCCGGCTTATAGACTCTCTGACGCTTTATCTGATTAAAATTACATCAATTTCCCATTGACTACCATATTAACCCATGATATCCCATATATATGTATAATTAGTTATTTTGAACATAATATAAAAATTATACTTTAATTAATATTGCTTTAAAGCCTATATTTTTTAATATTTTACTAAGGATCTTGTTAGGATTATGTTTTTATCAACCTCGCATAATAAAATTGATCTAAAATGTAGAGTGTCTATTCCAGCTTCATATAGACTTAAACTTGAAAAAGAAGGTGAGCAGTTAATTCTATTTAAAAGCTTACGATTTAAATGTATTGAAGGCACTACCTCTAATAGAATGCAAAGATATATTGATGCAATAGATGAGCTAGACGCTTTGTCAGACGAAGCTTTTATTTTAAGAATGATGATGGCCGACTCATTTGAAATGAAATTTGACTCAGGTGGTAGAGTTATTATCCCCGAAATATTGATAAATTTTGCTCAATTAAATGATAAGGCTGTTTTCATGGGCATTGGAGAATCTTTCTATATTTGGTCCCCATCTGAATACCAAAATCAATATAATCATTCACAAAAAGTTTTGAAAGAAAAAGGACCTCCAAAATTAATTTTAAGTAAAAAAAAATTATTAAAAGATATTAATAATGATTAATAAAACCCCTCATATTCCAGTTTTATTAAAAGAAGCTTTGAATGCTTTATCAATTAAAGATGAAGAATTCTACATTGATGCTACTTTTGGCTTAGGTGGTTATACAAAAGCAATTCTAGAAGAGAATAATTGTAAGGTGCTTGCAATAGATTGTGATCCAGAGGCGGAAATTATAGCGGCTCAACTTAAAAAAGACTTTAAAAATCGATTTTTTTTTATAAATGGAAAATTTTCTCAAATAATTAAATTTGCTAAATCTCTTGGAATAGTCAAAGTCGCTGGTGTAATTTTTGATTTAGGTGTGTCAAGCCCTCAACTAGATCAAAAAAATAGAGGGTTTTCTTTTAGATTAGAAGGCCCGCTTGATATGAGAATGTCAAAGGAGGGAGCAACAGCAGAGGAGTTCATTAACAAGGTTGATGAAAATACTTTAGCAAATATTATTTATGAATTAGGTGACGAAGTTTTTTCTAGAAGAATTGCTAAAAATATTATCAGGGAAAGATCTCTAAAGACTATATCAAATACAGTTCAATTAGCGTCAATAATAAGAAATTGTATTCCCAAAAAAAACCATAAAATAGACCCTGCAACTAAAACTTTTCAAGCAATAAGAATATATTTAAATGATGAAATATCTGAATTGGAAAATGGTTTAATTGCCGCTGAACAAATTTTAAAACCAAGTGGTGTTTTAGCAGCTGTCTCGTTTCATTCTATTGAAGACAGAATAATTAAAAAATTTTTTTTGAAGTCCTCCAAAAATAATCCAATATCAAGACATTTGCCACATGCCAATATTAATTCTCATAGTTTAAAGATAATTACAAAAAAACCAATACTCCCATCCTCAAAAGAAATATTAATGAATAAAAGATCAAGATCAGCTAAATTGCGTGTTGCAGAAAGAACTATTTTTCCATCATTATATGGAGAGGTTGCATGATAAGATATCCATCTTTTTTATTTGTTTTTTTTATTGTTTTTGTAGCAATATCTTTGTATCAAATTAAACACTCTATTTCAAAAAAAGAAATGGAGTTCGCTAAAATTAATAAAGATATTATTCAAACTAAATCAAACTTACATATTTTGAAAGCGGAACTAAGCTATTTAAAAAGACCAGATAGAATAGAGCGAATAGCTCTAACAAAGTTAAAAATGAGACCTGTTCTTCCTATTGATATTTGGAGCCTTGAGGATTTAGTTAGTTCTAAAGTATCTAAACATAAAGAAGGTTTATGATGACATTTTTATCTTTTAAAAACAAAAATCAAGGTAAAATACAATCATCTAACTTAAGAAAAGCAAAACTATGTGTATGTGGAGCTTTTTTAGTTTTGTCCTTTGTTACAATAGGATACAGATCTGTAACTCTTGCTACCCCCGTTAAAAATGGTAATAACCTCACTGTTACAACAAAGAACAATCAATTATTAATTAAACAACGAAAGACTAATCGAGGAAATATTTTTGATAGAAATAACAATCTATTTGCTACAACAATTAACGTTTCTAGTTTAAGCATTAATCCTTATGAAGTTTTAAATACAGATGAAACTATTTCAAAATTAAAAGTAATTTTTCCGTCTATTGATAAAAAAATATTATTAAAAAAATTAAACTCTAAAAAAAATCATGTTAACTTAATAAGAGAAATAACTCCTAAAGAATATATTGCTATTCTAGATCTTGGAGTTGAAGGTATTAAAGTCGAAAGTGTAAACAAAAGAATTTATCCCAATAATAGCTTAGCTTCCCACGTTTTAGGAAACACAGATATAGATGGCATTGGCATTGCTGGCATTGAAAAATCGTTTGATACGACTTTACAAATGGGAAACGATGTAACTTTATCAATTCATGGAGGAATCCAACATATTTTAAAAACAACCCTACTTAAGCAAATTAATAAATTTGAAGCTGAAGGAGGTGCTGGAATAATTATGGATGCAA
>Ga0209710_1002456_pt1 | contig 13055 bp, 9 predicted proteins | sample ArcticOcean_MG_C_5_FD_187436 | JGI IMG/M metagenome (GOLD analysis project Ga0209710, IMG submission 187436) | Marine microbial communities from western Arctic Ocean - ArcticOcean_MG_CB4_138 (SPAdes) (version 2) | ecosystem: Environmental > Aquatic > Marine > Oceanic | place: Arctic Ocean: Canada...
TTTTAGTTCTTCGCAGATAAGTAGATCGCGGAGTATTTCTTACACAGACCGCGACAGGAGCAAGAAGAGGTTTCAGGTAATCTCTCTTCATCTCTCTCTTCTTCATCTCTCTCGACTGAAAAAACGATTCGAAACTCTCGCGCACACAAAAACGATTTAGTACACACACAGTAGTAGTAGTAAATAAATGCGATACGAATCGAACGAAGATAAAAAGAGTACGCACGACCGAGTCGGAGTGATAGAGTTCCGAGCGATCACTACAGATCAAGTCTTTTTCGCCGGGCGAGAGAAACGAACGAGTGTCAGTGTAGTCGAATGCGATGATCAGCGTTCGTCGTCGTTCGTTTCGAAGTTGAAGGAGTTCAGGGAGTTAGTTTTAGTGGATATTAAGGAAATGATGCAGTTGGAAGGGGAGCGGATGATGGAGAAGGATAGGGAAGAAGAAGAAGAAGATGATGATGATGATGATGATGATGATGAAAATGTAGAATGATTAGGGAGTTTCTTAGTTTGTTGTATAGTAGTAGTATGCTGTATATTATGTATGAATACAAATGATGATACAAATTTTAGTGCGTTGCTTGAACGAATTTACTTTGGCAACGGCGACGCTTTTCGAAACGAACACGGGTTCCTGAACGAATTTACTTTGGCAACGGCGACGCTTTTCGAAACGAACACGGGTTCCCATGCTTTTGTACGTGCTTTACGAACTCGCACGCTACCGCGGCGATGAATAACGCTAAGGCGATTGCGTACGTAGTCGAAAACGGTTTATCGCTACTGAAGAAAATGAACGACCCGATTACGGTTAATAGTTTTCTCGTCGTCGTAATCGCGACTGCCGGTACGGCGCCGAAGTATTTAACGATGATTGTGTATAACCAAGCACCGAAAAAGAACGAAACGGATCGGAAAGTTAAAAGCATGAAATAGAACGGCGTTTGCCAAAAGAACATGAACGCGTGCGGCTCAATCGTGACGACGAGAAAGAAAACAAACACTGCGCCGACTGCATTCGTCCATAACATGTTCTCAGCAACTGAAGCGCCATAATCTCTCAAAATTCTATCAGTGACGTTCGATTGTACGGCGCCAATAGCAATCGTGATCACAGATAAAGTGACACCTAGAGCATAATTCTCGCTCTCGTTCTTCGTCTCTTCTTGCCCTTCTTGTTCGGCGAATCCGAATTCGCAAGCGGCGGCGACGAGCAAAACGCACGCGACGTAATCAATAAACGCATATCTTCTTTTTAACCAAATCACTGATACGAACATTACTGGAATTAACTTTGCTGATTTCAAAACAGTCCCAGTCGCATAATTCACGTATTTATACGCGAATTTTCCTAACGAAGTATACAAAGCGATTAAAATGCCTCCCCATACTAAGTAATGCTTCGGCGCTTTCGTGTCAATCGAACACGACCTCCTATTATTACTACTACTATTACTATTATTATTATCTGTACCACTATTATTATTATCATTATGACCACTATTACTTCTCACAAAATCTTCATCGCTCTGTTTCTCTCTCTGAATCCTCCTCTCGTCCTCTGTCTGCCCATCAAAATCGAACCCGAATTTCGTGACTAACCAAGTGAATAAAGAGAACACGACTAGCTCCGAAAACGCTAGGAACCAAAAGAAATCAAACCCAGGAATCTGCTTAATAATATACTCCTCTGCTACGCACGATAGGCCTAACATCGCAATCGTCGCCGCCGATAACAGCACGAACGCGAACTCGTGTTCATAAACAGTCGGGACGCGTTGTCTCTTTCGCATCTCTGAAAACTCGTCGTCCGCGATAGCGCTGGTTTCCTTGGAATCAAAATCGGCTTTGACGACTGCGAAAGCTGTTCCGGTGAGCTCTATTCTATCCTTCTTCTTCGTCTTCAGTAATCCTTCTCGTTCTTCTGATGACATCACACGCGAGCGCACAATTGAAGAACTCGATGTGAAGTTCGAATGAGAAGATGAAGCAGTAGTGTAGACTTTGTGCCACTAAACCCTAAACCCTAAACTATTTAAACCCTAAACCCTTTAAACCCTGAACTCGTCTGTCTAAAAAAAATGAGGAAGCCAGTGAAACTCGAATCTAAAATTTCCCCTCCAACGAATGCTGAGGCCGCATAAAACTGGAACTTGAACGAGCAAAGAAAAGAGCGTTCGTTCAAAAGCACCAATCGGTCGTCAGTAGTAGTAGTAGTAGTAGTAGTAGTAGTAGTACTGCAGTTTTAAAAGTACCCGCGATCGAAAAAAGTTCGTTTTTTCTGTTAAAACAGGCGCCGTCCTTAGTAGTACGTTCGGCCCCTGGCTAGTTTTATAGGGAAAGCACGTTCCGCTTTGAAACAAAACGTATATCGTTCTCTCTCGATTAATTAATCACAGAGATTCGAGATCGAGAGAGAGAGAGAGAAATGAACGCGGCTGGAGATGCAGAAGTGGATGCGCAGCGCGATGAAGCACTCGACACCGCAACCGCTTCGTGGGAGTTTCAACAACGACAACAACAACAACAACGAATGATGGCAATGATGATGAATAATAACACGAATAATACTATGATGCCGATGATGCCGATGATGATGCAGCAACAACAACCGCAGATGATGATGATGATGCCACAAATGATCGGTGGTAATGCTGGACAGCTCAGTGCCCCTGCTCAAGTCGCGATGATGATGAATACTGGTGCAGGAGCAGGAGTACCTTTGCCGCCACCGCCGCCGAGACAGGAACAAGTATGGACGGCGCACGAAGCGCCGGATAAGAGAAAGTATTATTACAACACACAAACGAAGAAATCGACTTACGAGAAACCTAGAGAGTTATACACCGAGCGAGAGTTATTCGTGGATGAGAACACGAAGTGGAAACAGACGTACGATAAACAGACGAATAAGTTTTATTACTATAACCGAGAGACGAAAGTGACGCAATGGGACGAACCGAAGGAGTTTAGGGAAGTGTGCGAGATGTGGGATCATGAGGAGAGGAAGAAGAATAGTATTAATAATAATATTGCTATTAATACTAACGACGAGAAAGTTTTGTTGGGCATGAATGATGGTAGTGGTGTACCGAAGATGGTTGGTGGAACCGCCGCCGTTATTCTCCCTACGATACCTAATAATCCAACTGTTTCCAATCCACAACAAAATAACAATAGCAACACGCATAATATGAATTATGTACCGCAAACGAACGCCGATAGTAATCAAGAGAGTTGGGCTACGGAGGAGGAACGAAAAAACGCGTTTAATAAACTATTAGATGATATTAATATGCCAACATCTGGAACGTTCGAGCAGTTTGCGCAATTAGCTAGTTCGGACGCTAGGTTCAACGCGCTGAAGAAGAACGGAGAGAGGAGAAATTGTTTCAACACGTTTAGATCGAAGAAACTTAAGGCGGAGAAGGAAGAGTTGAAAGAAATTGAAAAACGAAAACGCGTCGCGTTTAAGAACGGTTTAGAAGATTGCCGTGTGAAGTACGAAATCACATCAAAATCGAAGATTATTAGAGACTCGACTTTAGAGAGAAACTTACTCGCGCAACAATGGTTTACAAACATCGAATCGTTTAAAGAACGCGATATTATGTTTCGAGAATTTTGCTCTGGCTTAAATGCAATTGAACGGAAAGAAAAACTTAACAAACGAGAGCAAACACGAGAGCTGTTTAAGAATTTACTTCTAGAGAAGAAGTGCAATTTCGATTGGCAATGGCGTCGAGATGTCATGAACAACCCGATCGTTCAAAACGATACGAGAGCAGTTCATTGCGATAGACAAGATCAACTCACCGTATTTTCTGAACTTTTTAAATCGTTTGAAGAAAAAGAAATCGATACTATGAACCGCGATAATGCAATTAGGTTTAGAGAAGAACGTAAAAACCGCGAGCGGTTTTCGGAGACCTTAAAAGAGTTAGTTGAAAATAAAATCTTGACGCCGCGAACGATTTGGGGGAAATTTAAAAAAGAACGACTTGAATCGACGGCTTCTTTTGGAATGTGCAACGGGAACGTTTCCGGGAGCACGCCGAGAGAATTATTTGACGATGAATTAATAAAGTTGGAAGAAAAAATGCTCGAAAACGCGAATAGGCTAGAAAAGTTCATTAAGGAGGAGGATAAAAAAGGCGGCGGTTTACCGAATCCGTTGGAAAACTTTGCTCAACTTCTCGATGAAAAAGAAACGACCGCGATAGCGAGCAAATTACCAGCGTTTGATGATTTAATGAAAATATTAATTGAATACTGTGAGAAGTATGAAAATAAAGAGTTGTTGAAAACGACGATTTTTTCAGACGCCGACGCTTCTGCCGATGACTTTAAATCTCTATGCGAAGTCGTCGCCGATAAATGCGTAAGAATCCAAAAACGCAAGAAAAGAAAGCTAAGAGACGCGATCGATGATTTCGAGGATGCTTTATATTCAGAAATGAAACTGTTCGACGAAGTACTTCATGAAAAGACGTACAAGGAGACGAAAAAAGCGTTTCAAAGTTCTTCTTGGTGGACGAAGTGCTCTCAAGATTTCGCGGTATCGGATGCTAAATTACAGGACATATTCGAGGACATCAAAACTGAGCGATTGAAAAAAATAGAAAAAAAAAGTTCGAAACGAACGAGATCAAGATCGCGTTCCCGATCTAGATCGAGAGACAACGCCGATGATGATAAAAGACGAGTGAGTAAAAAGAAATCCAAGCGTGCTAATGAAAGTCCCGAGTCAGGCGAACTTTAATATAATCAGTTAAAAGTAATATGTAATAATATTTAGAGCGATTCTTTTGCCATTTTATTTAAAAATTTTATGTGGTTTCCTATTTTATAGTTCGTTGTCCCGTGATATACTCGTTCTCGTGACTCCGGCGTATGTTTTTTTCTTTCTTTCTTATATTCTGCTCTTCCTACTTCTTCTTCCTTCAAACTCAAAAACACACGCATTCTTTTCTGTTCGACTCTTTGATTCTTTTTTCCCGTCTATTATAACGTTATTAAAAAAATCTAAAATCTCTCTTCCGCAGCAAGCGTGCTAAAATAATTTCTTTCTTTCTCATTCTCAGTCTCTCTCTGTCTCTCTCCATCTCTCGTCCATTCCATTCCATTCCTTCCTTAATATTTCTCACTCTCCTCTATATTATTCGAAGCGATCAATCTTAATTTGCATTGGTCTGCCTTCTAACTCAACGCCGTTAAAGCCGTTGATCGCCGCTTCCGCTTGTGCAGCCGTCTCGAACAAAACCGTACCCCAGCCTTTCGATCTGCCCGTGTCATCGTGGCACGTAGACTTGGCGTCAATTACAGTCCCAACTTGTTGAAACACTTGTCTCAAATCATCCGACGTCGTCGTCCACGGCAAGTTTCTCACCACAATTTGCAAACCGGATGAGTTTTCCGGTCTGACTTCTCTCGGCGCCTTTTCTTCGCGTCCGCCCGCTCTTTCAGCGCGAACGATGATCGATCTCGATCTGCACTCGGTGTCATGCAAGGCCTTGATGCCTTCTTGCGCCGCTTCCGGGGTTGCAAAATCAATCAAAGCCCAACCCTTTGACCTGCCGCCAGATTGTCTCGCGACTTCGCATCTTAACACCGGCTTCCCGACGGATTGGCAATGGTCAATGAGCGCTTGCTCATCAGTCTCCCACGCCAAGTTCCCAACGTAGCATCTGCACCCGTCCTCAACTTCTGGCAAATTCGTTACTCTTGGAGCCGAACTTCCACCATTCGATCGTCCACTAGATTGCTTCGGCCCTTTCGTTACAGCCTTGTCTTCTCTCACCGAGATGTTTCGGTCGCCCATCGCGTGGCCGTCCATCGAAGATTGCGCCGCTTGCGCCTGCGCTTCGGTCGAAAACGTGACTAACGCGTACCCTCTCGAGCGGTTTTGTCTTCCCTGTGTTTCGTTTTAGTATTCGTTTGTATGTATATATTTTGTATGTATCGTTCAGAGTAAAATGTTAGTCTTAAATTGGAATCGCGCGTTTATACAAAGGAAAGCGTAATCAAAACATCATGACGACACCCTAAACAGAACCAGCAAAACCCCCAGTGCCCTCTTTTATGCCGCTTTTGACCAAAATGGAAAAACTGCTGGAAGCAAAAAGGGGCAAAACAGGAACAGAGGCACACACAGCCGTCACCTGAGCGAGCTCATTAAGCGGCGAGAAAGAGGAGCACTCAAACCACACGCACGCGCGCACATCGCAATCGACTGCATCGCTCCAGAGCTCTCTGCGATGATCACTTCAATAGAGATCCCAATCTCGCTTAGCTTTCTCTCCCTTAAGTTTTTCGTTCCGTAAAAAAATGATGAACGATCTCGTTTCATCCCCAGCCGACAAAAAAACCGATCCGGAAAAGAAAAAGTAAAAGACGATATACGATTAGTGTACGATGTATATAAAGAAACGTACGGTTGGGATCTCGATGTGCACTGAATCAGTGAAGAGACCGGTGAGCTCTTCGACCGTCGTCGTCCACGGGATGTTCCCGACGTATAATCGCGTTGATGATTCGGACATGTTCTTTTTATGACGAAGAGTAAGGGGAGAAAAAGGCATTGATGGGTTTCCAAAAGGACGGTTTAGGGTCTCAAACCCTATTTTTTAAAAAATTAATTTAGGGTTTGGGAATGAAACCCTAAATGATTTGACTCCTTTTCGACCCCGTGTTTTTAATTCCATAAAAGCAACGCGCGGGCAAGAAAAGCACCAGAGCTGATATGTGGGTAATCGTCGAGAGCATGATCGCGATCGTGACATGGCTCGTCCTGTGCGCATCCGCCGACCAGGTCCGTCTCTCTTAATCTCTCCTCGTGTTTCTTCCAGTACTTAGTTCAGTTATTTGAATTAAACTTTTTCGCGTTTTTAAAATTCGCGTTTTCGTTTTTGGAAACACGCTTTAAAAAATGTACTAACTAACTCGATTGATTACTGTGTCTGTGTTGTGTGCGTGAACGCGCTTGAACAGTTCTTAAGGAAGGTTTTGTGCAGGGATTCGTCGGATAAGGTTCCAGCAGTCGTCTCCGTTTTGTTCTCAACGACGTTCGCGTCGTCGTTCTCGATGGTTCTGTTGGTCTTGGGAGATATTGGGGACGTTTTCTCGGAGCGGTTTTTGTTATTCGCTTCGTTGGTGACGATATCGTACGTAATAGCGCTCGTGATCGGGATCGTGCCGTTCTTCCATTTCTATAAGCTGTTTTCGATGATCGTTTCGGAGAGCGTTGGTAGTGCGAGGTATGGTAACGTAAAAGACGACTTCTACGACGGAGGCGGTATCGTCGTCGGCTTCGACGGCGGTAGCAATAACAATAGCGGGCGTTTATTAAAGAGGGTAGTTTCGCTCACGCGCTCGCGAGAGATTGCGCGGAGATTGAAGAACAGGAAACGGAGGAAAGTTATTTTAATGTCTATCTCGGCGCATTTCATATCGTTGATCTTTTTCTTAAAGTTCGGACCATCGGATATGTCGGATCCGATATATTCGAATTCGAGCATATTTTCATCGACGCATAGTAATAATAGAGAGAGAACGAATAATAGAAATCAAAATAGTAGTAGTCAAAATGGTCATATTTTTACGGTGAGTCGACTAATTGCGCGAGCCGGTGTAGTCGGAGTTATCGTTCTAGGCGTCCTCTCTGGATTCGGGGCGATACAATATCCTTACTCTTCGCTATCTCTTTTCGCGCGCACGGTGAGCGATCAGGAAATCGAGAGAGACGAAGAACGATTAATAAACGCTTTGGAGAGTTCGTTAGAGAGGAAGAAGAGATTAGTTTTAATGAAGCGCGAGTTATTCCCGAAAACGGCAAACGAACGGAAGCGAACGCAATCGAGCTCGTATTTTAACGTCATTCCATCATCAATGACAGAGGATGAAAATGTTATTTATAGCACTAATAATAGAGAGACTAGTAATACGATGTACGACAATAAAAATGGACTGAGTAAAGCGGCGAATAACTTTTTGAAGGACATCGGCACAAACGAAAAGAATGTGCAACCAGGAGGAGGAGGAGGGATATTGCAAAAACTTGCATCTTCCGCAATCAACTTTGTGTTTTCGCGAGGAGGAAGAAACGTCGCCGGAGCGATGATGATGACGAGTGAACAAAGATTAGTAAACGCAAAATTTGAGGTCGCCGCGTTAGATCGCGTAGTAAGATCTCTGTTCATGGAGTTGAAAGAAAGGCGCGCGTTGAAAAAGCGGTCGTTAGAATCGCGCACGGCTTTTGGTAGAGCGAAAAATATCAGCGGCGTTTTAATGTCTCTATGTTGCGCAGTGAAACTTTTATCCGTCTTTGGTCAAATCGTGCTCGGTAAATCGAAAAACGTCGACGTGGTTACGAAGACGTTGCAATTGATTCTGCTTTCTCACTCGGTGAACGTTACTGCCGAACAGTTAAGTCAATACTTATCGCTCGTATTCATTGCGTTCCTCGTTGGATCGTCGACGAGAAATTTCTTATACTTTCTCTCCAAAGCGTTTGATGCTATGGGTAGCTTCGCTTCATCCGCGCTTAGTGGTAGCGAGACGACGACGTCGTTAGTTCTATTTTGCACCGAAATCGTCGGTTTATATTTCCTCAGTTCAGTTTTATTAGTCAGAGAACAACTACCTTCGAGATACCGCGACGGCAAAACGTTCTCCTTATTCGGCGGCGATATGCACGATTTAAGCGACACTTTCTTCGGCCTCGAAGACGATGATGATGATAACGAAATAGCATTACTAGGAGGACGAGGACGACTAAACAAGAACAAGAACAACAACAACAAACCCGAGAAGACGTTTTATCAATCCTGGTACGATTTGATCTTCTTCGTGAGCAGCTTAGCTTCGTTATTGGTCTTCCTCGCGCTTCATAAGTTCACTCAAGCGAACAACGTTCATTTCGCGTCCACTAAATCGACCTGCGCGATAACGAGCACGGGCTTAGGCATTATCAGTAGCAATACCTTGACCGAAAGAGATATCGACACCGACGTCGCGGCGACGATCCTCCCAAACAACGGCGCCGTCGGCAGTAAGCGCGTTTAGAACTTAGACGTTGATCGAAAGAGATATCGACACCGACGTCGCGGCGACGATCCTCCCGAACAACGGCGCCGTCGGCAGTAAGCGCGTTTAGAACTTAGACGTGCATAGTTTTTTAAACGCGCAGCTTTGTAGAGCAAGAAGCATTCCGCGTATTCGCGAACATTAACGCGCGTGCTCATAAAATAAGTCCTGAGTGATTTCACTGCCTCACATGATCACTCAAACAAAACATACGATCGTTTTTTAAACGCGACTTGGCGTCGAGCGAGAAGAGGCATACCGCGTACGCATTCGCGAACATGGACTGGTTGGTGCTCATAATAAGCGCAAGTGATTCTATTTCAGAATCAAGCAAAACTCGAAGAAGAAAAATATCTCCTGCTGCTGCTGAGAGAGGCGGTCACTAATCAGTGCGCTCTTTTTTTTACGCAAAAGAAACACTTTTAAAACGAGTTAAACGTACGTATCTTGTTACTACTTTGCGCTCGTTTAGAAGCTCTCGCTGCGCCAGTGTTGCCAGTGCGCGTCGTCCTCGTTCTTCGCTGGTTTTGTATCGGTTCGAGAGCGCGAGTTAGTTTTCGTATCCGATCACTTTTTATTTGGATTCGTATCTGAAATGCACTTTTTTGCGATTTATGATGCGACGTTGTTATTGCGTGTTTCGTTTCATCTTTTTTTTCTTTGAAACGTGCTCCGCGGAAGAAGAAGAAGAATAAGAAGAGTGATTCCTTTCGATCGCGCGTTTCGCGAGGGATTTTTTTCTCAGCGCGAGTAATGAGATCGTGGTTTTGATTTGCGCGGTGTGCTTTGCTGACGAAGAAAAAAATATTTTTTTTTCTTTCCCTTTTTTCTTTTTAGGACAGGGCAGCAGCTAAGACAGAGAATAAATATAAGAGAATATGGCCGCAGAACTACAATTCGAGACGTTGCAAGTACACGCTGGGCAAGTGCCGTGCTCGGCAACGAACGCGCGCGCGGTACCAATATACGCGACGACGTCGTACGTGTTTAATTCTGCGGCGCATGGAGCGGATTTGTTCGGCTTACGAGCGTTTGGGAACATTTATTCGAGAATAATGAACCCGACGAACGACGTGTTTGAGAAACGAATCGCCGCTTTGGAAGGTGGCGTGGCCGCTTTGTCGGTTGCATCTGGACAGTCCGCGCAATTTTTAGCTATTGCGACTATTTGTGGACCTGGCGATAACATCGTCTCGTCGGCGAATTTATACGGCGGTACTTATAATCAGTTTAAGCATACGTTCCCGAGGCTTGGGATTAACGTGAAGTTCGCTTCGCATGAAGACCCGGCGAGTTTTGATAAGTTGGTCGATGCCAATACGAAGGCTTTGTATATCGAGACGCTCGGGAATCCGTCGTTTATTGTTCCCGATTTCGCTGGAATGAAAAAAGTTGCTTTGAAGCACGGTATTCCTTTGATTTGCGATAATACTTTCGGCGGCGGCGGTTACGTATGTCAACCGTTGAAACAAGGCTGTGATATCGTCGTCGAGTCTGCCACTAAGTGGATAGGAGGTCATGGCACGACAATTGGTGGTATCATCGTCGACGGCGGTTCAATGAATTGGAATAACGGTAAGCATCCGAACTTATGCGAACCATCTCCGGGCTATCACGGCTTAAAGTTTTGGGATACGTTTGGGCCGGAAGGGATTTTGGGTGCCAATTGCACGTTCATAATGAAGGCCAGAGTCGAAGGTCTTCGTGATCTTGGTATGGCCTTGAACCCGTTCGCCGCGTTTCAATTAATCATGGGCGTCGAAACGTTATCGTTGCGCATGGAAAGACATTGCGCGAACGCGATTAAACTCGCGAAATACCTCGACGGACATAAATCAGTTTCGTTCGTTTCGCATCCTTCGATGAGCTCACATCCGTCGCATAAAACGGCCGAGCAATATTTCCGCAAAGGAACGTACGGCTCCGTTCTATGCTTTGGCGTCAAAGGCGGCTTAGCCGCCGGCACGAAGTGCATCGATTCGTTCAAGCTCGCATCGCAATTGGCCAACGTCGGTGATGCGAAGACTTTGGTGATCCACCCAGCTTCGACGACGCACGAACAATTGACGCCTGAAGCGCGCATCGCCGCGGGTGTGACCGAGGAAATGATTCGCGTCTCGGTCGGTATCGAACACATCGATGACATTATCGCCGACTTCGAGCAAGCGATTGCCGCTTCGCAATAAACGATGACGATGTTAATGAGAACTATTTTAATACTATAAAATCACAATGTCAACAACACTTTACTTTATATGTATATATTACAAATTTCAACTCTCAATTCATTCAATGAACTGATTATTTATAATCAATTCATTTTTTACTATTATTACTATTATATAACTTGCGTTTTTTTATGCTTTTTGATTTGTTAATTCGCGCTAGTCAAAATATTATGCTGCTCTTCCGCGTATTGATCCAAAACCCATCTCGGTAATCGATGATAACACGTCTCTTCGCCACTCGCACTTCTCGACTTCATTGAATTATCACTCGAAGTCTTTTTTATCGCCGGTTTAGTCTTCATTTTCTTCTCCACGACTACATTTTCTTCTCGCCCACCGAGCTTTGATTTCTTGTTTACCTTTCGTGGTTGTTGTTGTTGTATTTTCTGAACACCGACGGCGGTGGAAGGATTCTTCGAAGAACCAACACCACCTCGACGCTCGCGGCCGATGAACTCGTACCCTTCTAATCTCTTTACTAATACAACCTCGGTCTTCCACAAACTTGCTCGAGAAAACGCTTCCGTGGGTTCAGACGGCGTTGCACAAATCGCGTCGCGTTGTCGCGTTGCGATTATACCCGGCGTACTCACGGCTGGAAAATACGCCAAACACGAAGCCGCGACGGTTGCGTTACAATCAATTGCTTGCGCATTCTTTTCGTTCACCACGTGCGGTGGATTGTTCTCAAACTGTTGCTGTTTGTCGTCGCCGCTTTCATTTTCTTTTTGTTGTTCGTTTGAATTCTTTTGCATCACCATCAAATACGCTTGGTTTCGAAATAATTCTGGTTGAATGTCCGCTCTTCTGCGATAGCACTCTAAAGCGAGTCGTTCGGCGACGTCTTTGTAAGCAAAAGGTGGATCTTCTTCTTCGTGCTGAATTCTTTGCGTGTGATAATTTTCTCTTCGTTCGTCGTATCTTTCCTCGTCTTCTTCTTCTGAATTTTCTCGGTTCGCTCTTTGATGCTTTTTCGTCGTCGTTTGGAATTGAAAAGTTGGACCGTCGAAATACTCATCTTCAGAATCTGTATTATTATTGTTATTATTTTTTCCTCTCGATGCTGCTGCTTCGACTGTTTTCTGATGATGATATTTTCGATCTTGCAACTTCGCAATGTTGTTGTTATGGTTGTTATTGTTGTTGTTATGGTTGTTATTGTTTGACGATGTATGTGCGGCAGCTGCAGTTGTTGCATTTTTCCCGCTATCGACTCTTTTAGGAGCATGCGCCGCTTTATGGGGCAACGAGGCAGTACACAAATCATCCGGGACGTGTTCTTTCAAAGCATACGTCGACGGCGCAACTCGTTGAAAGTGCGCATCTTGCGATAACGCCGCAGTGACCGAGTTATTCGGTGTTTTGCACGTCCCCCAATTATACAAATCAAGCCTCTTCGCGATTGAGACTATGTTCGCCACGGTCATCCCTACTGGACCGGCCATCGCTAACAAAGCGTACGCGGAGTGCTTAATAGTTCCGAGCTCGTACCCTAAACTGATTGCTTTTCTCGAAAAATCGTCATCGATTTCCAAAACACTGTCAGGCTCGAACGTCTTCGGATCTTGCGATATCGGAACCTTCTTTTGCAATCGCTGTTCCAACGAAGACAACGTCGCCGACGAATCTTTCGCGGTCGTATCTTTCCCCTCTCTCATTCTCTTCGCAGTAGTCTTCGCACGATCATCAACGACCGCACAATCACCCATTGTCTTTCTCATTACTTGATTGTTACTTACA
>Ga0209710_1002465_pt1 | contig 13029 bp, 19 predicted proteins | sample ArcticOcean_MG_C_5_FD_187436 | JGI IMG/M metagenome (GOLD analysis project Ga0209710, IMG submission 187436) | Marine microbial communities from western Arctic Ocean - ArcticOcean_MG_CB4_138 (SPAdes) (version 2) | ecosystem: Environmental > Aquatic > Marine > Oceanic | place: Arctic Ocean...
GTTACGACTGTGCTTTCGCCTATGTAGGCTTTGATTGTTTTGATACCTTGATACTTATATGCTTGAAGTCTGTGATTTCCATCTAACAGATATCCATTGTCGCCTATTACTACAGGTGGAAATTTTGTAGTGTCTGCTTTTTTATATTTTTCAATATTGGCCTGACTCATTCCATCGCTTTTTACTGCTGTTGGTATCTTATCAACTTGTATATCTTTAAGTGTAAACCCCTTATGGGATAGAACATATTTTGACCAATCGGAACTTGGGTCAGGTGCACCTGTATGTGTACCTTGCATCTCTTTTGACAGTTTTGCCAACATTTGCTCTGATGACATTTTTTGTTCTGCACCTTCGGTTATATCATCAATAGCATCAGGATCCTGCCCCGGTGCAATGTTAAAGAATTTATCTAGCCTAGCTCTTACTTCAGAAATAGTATTCTCATCTGCTTGGTACTTAATTCCTATGCCACCTTTCGCAGTCCATGCCGCAATGTTAGCACCTCTATCATCAATTAATATATTAGGACTACCATCTGCATTTACTGCATACGTGGCTTTTTTATCTGTAATAATAATTCCTTTGGGCTGGGTTGCTAGTTCTCTTTTAATCCAAACCTTTTTCCAGTTACCACTATTGTCATGATCGTTACGCAACGGAGAACTATTAATGTAATACTCTCCAGTATATGATTTTGCTAAATCAATTAACGTATTAGCAGTAGGAAATTTAGGAAGTGTATTAAAGAAATCAGTACCAACCATTTTATCTAATGTTGCATTAACCTGATCATCTGGAATATCCTTCCAGTAATTAACACCAGCCATGTCTGCCCATGCTCCAAAGAAGTCAGCAAGCACACCGTCCATGTCTAAATATATTTTTGTGTTTTTCTTATCCATACTGTATTTAACTAGCTTTTAGTTTTCCCCATGTCTCAAACTCCGGTTCTCCTGGAGCAATTTTATCTAATCCTAAGTCCATAGGATGAATACAAATATCTCTATCACACAATACTGGTTCATCTAATAACTTAAAATCATCTATGCGTCCTAGCTTTACAAACTTACAAACACTAGACCACACGTCACCACTGAAGTTAACATCTATTGCTTGCTGTCCTGCTCTACATTTCCAACCATTAAACCAATTTTGTCCACCTTGCTTAAATGCAGTTTCGCTAACTTGCTTAATAGTAGAAGTACTCCCATCACTAAAGTATACAAAAGAATTCTCTTGTTTAAACTTAGACCTCTCACTTTTACGAGTAGCTCTATAAACCATGTTACGTTCTTTCATCCATTTACTTTGTTCTGGACTGTATTGATAAATGTGTCTGTTTCTTATCTCGCTATTATCATGTAAAGGCCAAGCATGTATATACTTTTGAAATTTAGGATCTAATCCATTAAACATTTCCATAGTACCTTTTTCCCAATTATTAGGATCACATACTAAATTAAATTGTATTTGTACTCCTGCTGGAACAAGGAATTCCATTTTCTCATTAACCAAATTCATATCAGTTGTTTCATGATGTAATGATATATTCATTCCTGCTGGTAATGTTTCTAGCTTTTCCCAAAACTTTAAAGGACGACTTAAATTAGTTGTAATACAAACATCAGCTAACATGTCTGCTGTAAGCCTATGTACAATCTCCCCAAAACGTTTATGTATTGTTGGTTCTCCGCCTGACAGCATAATATGAGAACGTCTTCCATCTTTTAATATATCAGTTTCTAATCTATGTAAAAATGAATCAATCTCTTCGTCGGTAGGGTGTCCTGCTTTACGTCCCATATGATAATCTCCAGCCTTTAACCAAGGAGGGCAGTAAGAACAATTATAGTTACAAAAGTCTGTAAGGTGCCAGAACATAATAAAAGCATTGCTATGTTTCTTGATTTTAATAACTTTTCTGTTAGACATGTTCTGTTGTGTGTTATATGCCATCTTTTTCCTTTAGTTGGGCGTTGATATATGTACTTACCAAACCCCGTCAAGCGAGGCCCGCCTCGCTTTACAGTATTTTTACAAGCGGTAGCTCCGATTTTTAAAAGAGAAAACTACGCACTTATTAAAAAGGCTTTATAAGAACCACGGCTTCTATACCGTTACAAGTAATTATACAACATTCTTACATGTTTGTCAACCGTTTATGTGTGTATATAAGTGTTATTCTGTGTGATTTTCTTTTGAGCGAGCCTTTATGTGTTCTACTGCTATGTCATACTTAGAGTATGCCTATAGCTCTTGCCGACGAGGTTTCGCTGTCCGCTAAAATCAAGACGTTAATCCGTTTAGTGATCTAAAGTTTTAGATACTTTTGTGCTATATCTGGATAGTGTTCTAGTATATGCTTGTGTAGTCTAGCTATTGATTCTTCGGTGTTGACAAAGTAATTTGCAAGATCTTCTGTGTAACGCATTGCATATTCTCTATTTGTCTCAATATCAAAGTACTCTTTTAAATTGTATTCTACTTCGTTGATACAAATCTGTTGTTTAACAAACAAATCATCTTTGGTTATTATATTACTTGATGTGTCTTGTGAAATAAAATTGTACAAGCAATCCAGTTGTAGTAGACGCACTTGCATAAAGTTTTCTTTTATTCTTTTACCTTCTTCAGGGGCAACAGGAGGTTTTTTATCCTGATAGTTATGTACTGTACCTTCAGTTTTGTATTCAAGTAGTAAGGCAAGTGAAAGTACACTTCTACTGATATCATTGGCTATCATAATAATGTCATCCCTTTGTGGTGTTGCCACTAACATGTGTTGTTGTAAGTTTTGCTTGACAAAGAATGGACGTTCTGTATTTGGAAATATTTTTACTACAAAAGGTACTCTGTGCTTTTTTAGTTTTTGTATATACTGCACACGATGATTATACTCTTCTATTATACTGTACAATAAATCTTCTTTGCTGTTGAAAGTTCTAGTGACTTCTTTTAGAGGATGTCCTACGGGATCTCCGTGTGCAAGTCTATCTCCCTTGCTCTCCCAACGTTCTTCGCTACGAATTAGAAAATCCGGATCGTCAAAGTCCAAGTCAAATACATCAGTGTCTACAACGCAATAGGTATGCTCAACGGCTTCTGTGCGTTCATCATGTATAAAGTGCTGAACTAGACTTTGGTAAAAGGGTCTCCATTTGTGTTCGCTGTCTCTGCCTCTGTCTAACCATGCAAGCAATCCTTGTTCCTGTTTATTATTATGCATAGCACCAAAATTTAACCACTCTCCTAAATCAAGAACCTGTGGTGTACCATGCACATTCTTTTGTAGCCATTTGTATATTTTAAGTAGTGCCGTGCTACCGCTTCGTGGATGGGAATATATTATCATACTAAAATCTTAGATACTTTTCTGCTATATCTGGATAGTGTTCTAGTATATAATCGTTAAGATGTGCTGTTGCTTTTTCACCATTAGTAAAGTAATTGACTAAGTCTGTAGTATAAGGCATTGGGTATTGTCTAATTGGTACTTTATCAAAGTAGTCGTGTAAGTCGTAGTCTACATTATCAATTGTAATGCTTTGTGTGTTAAACAAATCGTCTTTGGTTATTACGTTATTACATACATTATTTTTTATAATGTCGTAGCATCTAGCATAACATATAATTCGAGACTTCATAAAGTTTGGATTTAGTGCTATATTTGGTTGAGGCTCTACCGGCTCTCTTTTATTCTGATAGTTATGTATATTACCGCTGTAACTATATTTTAATAGTATACCTTGTGATAACAAAGATCGTTTTACATCATTTGATATGAGAACACAATCATTACTTCTAACAGTAGGATCGCCGAATATTTTAGGTATGTCTGGATAGAATGGTTCAGCCCATTTTTTAAAGAATTCTTTATATCCAGGAAAGACTTTTGCAACATACGAAACATTATGTTCTACCAACAAGTTAATAAAATGCATTCTTAACTTTTGCTGTAATATCATAGCTGGAAATAATTCATCTTTATTAAATGTTTTAGTGACTTCTTTTAAAGGGTGTCCAATTGGATCGCCATGCGGTATTGCTTTACCAACACCAGGAAACATATCAATGAGATGTTTAAGAAAATCTGGACTATCAAAGGGTAAATCAAAGACTCTTTGATCTATCTCGCAGTGAGTGTGCTCCTTAGGAGTATCTTCTCCGTTGTGTACAAAGTGTTGAACTAATGGTTGCCAAAAAGGTCGCCAACAATGATATAACTCTTTGCCTTGAAGGTCTTTTGGAAGAGCCTTTACCCTATTTTTACTTCCCTGTTGTACGTTCAGTAAAGCAGTTGAATTAAGCATACCATCATGTAACGTACCAATGTTTAAAAACTCTCCTAAGTCAAGTGTATTTTTATTATGGTATGTTTTGTTAATCCATTTGTATATCTTGAGTAGTGCTGTACTACCACTTCTAGGATGTGTAAATATCATCATTCGAATGTTATCCCATACTTGTCTACTATGTCTGGATATCTAGATGTTACAATATCTTTAACTTGCTTACTTATCTCTGCAGAGTTACTATGGTAATCTTCTATTGGATTTGAATAAGGTATAGGAATTTCTTTATAGGTATCTCTCTGTTGATACTCGTCAAAAGATATAACTTTACCTTTGTGTGAGACTGCATTGTCTTTGAATAATTGTGTGTTTGTAATTACATCTGCATCTGGTGCGTTGTGTCTTAGCTCATGATATAAAGACAGTATTGCTCCTAGTCTGTTTCTTACTGAAACTTGCTTTATCTCAGGAGGATTAATATCTGGTACTAGTGGCTCATAATCTATTGCTTGAAAGTTATGTGCTCTTGCTTTTAGTTTGTAGTTGTTTAGCAATGCTCCGCTTATTACACTCCTTGCAGGATTAGTTGCTAGAAGAAAAATATGATCGTATTTTTTAAAGTCAAAACAATCGTCTAACAATGGAGGATATCTTAACAGCTCAGGTTGCGGGTCTGCTCCAATAAGTCCTATCTCATAGTACTTGCTTCCTTTATCTATAAAATGGCTAGTTCCATTACGCAGAAAATGTTTACATGTAAAAGGTATTTTGTTGTCATGTAAAAAGTCTAGATACTTTACTCTTGCTATAAGTTGTTCTGAAATTATACTACGCCAGTTGCTTTGTGTGAATAGTATTTCTTTTTTAATCATTGGTGACTTCCAACGATCTTTTAAATAATCATTAATTGAATTCTGCCAGTTATTGTCTACTGGTATGTCGTATACTTTTTCATCTAGTACATTTAGATTCCACAGAAAAGGTTCTTTGTTTTTGCCAATTACAAAATGTTGTATAACAGGAAATGTATTAAAGTGCCAGCCATTATTGTTGCCGTCTCCATTAGATCCGTAGTTTAAAAACTCTGCAAGTCTTGTTCCAACTCCGCCTTTGTATTGTGGATTAATTGCATAATGTAGCATTCTACAAAATGCACTACTACCGCTTCTTGGATGGGAAATCACTATCATGCAGTTACTTATTTCTTAAAGTTCTGACGATTCCATAAGCTAGTAATACACCTGCAAAAAGAATTAATGTAAACGCAATAGGACGTTCTACAAAGATCATAAACGATCCGTCGCTAAACATCATTGCTCGTCTAAAGTATTCTTCTAACATAGGACCTAGTATAAGTCCAAGCATCAAAGGTGCTACTTCTAGTTTTAACATTAAACATATGTAACCAGCAAAGCCAAGTACTGCTGTTATTACAATATCGTTTACGTTACTATTAATTGAGTAAATGCCAATACAACAGATTGCAATTATAATAGGATACAATGTGTTGTAAGGAATACGCAATACTGTAACCCATATCTTAATAAAAGGAATGTTTAGTATTACTAATAGTAAATTACCAAACAACATACTAATTGCTAAACCCCAAAACAGTTCTGGCTCTCTGCTAACAATATCTGGTCCGGGTACAATACCTGTTAATAGCAATGCACCAAGCATTAATGCCATTGTAGCATTTTCTGGAATGCCTAATGACAGTAATGGAATAAAGCCTGTTTGACTTGCGGCATTGTTTGCTGACTCAGGAGCGGCAACTCCTTCAATAGCACCTTCTCCATAATCGGCATCTTTATTACCATAACGTTTATCAATAGCATAGGCGGCATAAGAACTAATAGTACTTGAGCCTCCTGGTATTAGTCCAAGGAAAGATCCAATAAAAGATCCTCTTATACTTGGTGGAATAATACGTTTGAATTCTTCTTTACTTGGGAATAGTTGAATTGTTCCTTTATATAGTTCCATTACATCATCTTTAGTTATGTTTTTAATGATCTCTGCAAATGCAAACAAACCAATAGCAACAATAGGAAACGATATACCGTCTTCTAGTTCATCAAAGAAAGCAAAACGTATTACACCTGTTTGTATGTCTGTTCCTATAGTTCCTATAAGCACACCAATAAAACACATGCCTAGTCCTTTAACAATATCTCCTGTTGTTAATATGCCTACACTTAAAAATCCCAAGGCGATTAATGCACAATACTCTGCAGGTCCAAACTTTAATGCAAGTACACTTAGCATAGGAGATAATGTTACAAGCAGTATTGTAGCAAACACACCGGCAATAAAAGAACTAAAGCCAGCCGCAAATATTGCAGGACCTGCTTTACCATTTTGTGTCATCTTGTGTCCGTCTATGCAAGTCATTACTGCACTAGACTCGCCTGGCGTGTTTAATAGGATTGCAGTTGTACTACCTCCGTATTGTGATCCGTAATATATTCCTGCTAACATTATAATACTTGGAATTGGTCCTAGTGCATATGTTACTGGCAATAGCATACTAATTGTAGCAGTAGGGCCTAGCCCTGGCAACACTCCTACAAGTGTTCCTAGTACAATTCCGTATATACAATACAGCCAAGTGTAATTAGAGAATACTGTTTCAAATCCTAAGTATACTAAATCCATAATGCTATACTCATTCCTAATCCGTATTTAAATAATAATAGCAATGCAATAATAAAGAGCCAACTTACTAGAAACCATTTAAGTTCATATTTCGGATTAAGTAATCCACTAGCACTCATTATTAATCCTAAAGCAGTTACGGCGCCAATATAAGGCCAAGCATACGACATGAATATAATTAGACACATAACAAATATAGGTCTTGCTAATTCAAAGTTAACTGTTTTCCAAAATTGTGTAGTAAAAGATCTTATAAATTGTATAAAGCCTAAACACATTAATCCAAAACTAATATAGAATGGAAACCATCCTGGACCCATTTCTTGTATGGTACCTGCTTCATAAAACAATGCTCCGTATATTCCAAAGAAACATCCTATTACAGAAAATACCATCCCAACTATAAAGTGTTCAACGTTACGGATTATCATACAATTATATAGCTAAGGATTTACATCATTATAAACCAGATATAAATATTTGTATGCACTTGAGTATAGCCATTGAACATGTAATTATTGTCTACAAATTAAATAACAATCCTGTTGCAAAGAAGTTTGCACACATAGCCAAACTAATGAAAGGGCAACCTGTTCCAGATTGGACTACATGGTGGCGTCCTAACTTAGCTGATTTAGATTTAAATGAAGAATGGGATAAACTAAAAGTACTTGCCAGTAAGTGTGGTTTACCTATATCTGATCTATACGATGCAAAAGTATTAAATGACTTACATCGTGACTTCCATGCAAACTGCGAACCTAGTAATAATGTAATGGTAGACTTGGCCTTAGTTAATACACAAATACATTTAGTAGAAAACATTGCTAAAATACAAGTAAAGAATACATGGACACCAAAGTTTGGTGCTTATCAATATAACTCTAGAATGCATCATCAATTACCATTAGACGATAGCGACTTTCAATACTTTAAAGAGTCAGACTATAGTAAATTACATATGGGATATAATACTGTAGGAAAGAATATTGGACATTGTGCCGCTGACAATGATATAGATACAGTAAAGAAAAATATGGTACGTCCACAAATACATGCTAGTTGTGAAATTATTGCTAATTTAAATAAGCCTAGTTGGATACCAGATAGCTATAAGCCTTGGCCAAACGATACTGTAAAAAACACAGACGAATGGATTCAAAAGAATAACTTACAAAGTTATATTGATATGAGTTTACCTTGGAATAAAGTTGGTTCGAGAACTGCTGAAATAGGTGACTTAGTTAATGACTTAACTGATGAAGAATTATCTTTTATTTTTAAGAAACAGAGTATTGATAATATACTAATTACAGATTAAAGGCGGAAACGGGTTACTAACTGTAACTGATAGTTCGCATGCATATTTTACTGCTTCGTTTTGTTCTAAGGAACAAAATACTGCTACTGAAATAATGACGCAGAATAATAGATATCCTATTGTTACTTTATTGATATAAGTTCGCAGGAACTGGGGTGATGCCATCTATAAGCCTTTGCATAATATCCTCTACCTCAGAAGTAGAGAGATAACGAAGTACATCGTCATCATTATTATATATGCCTGCAATCCTAACAAACTGACCCAGTTCGTCTAAGATGGCTACCTCGTATAGATGTTCTCTGTTAGGTTCTTGAACAACAGATAAATTAAACCCATTAATGTGCATGTTTGCTCTTGTTAATGGCAACCCATATTCATCTGGTATAAATTTTAACATACTAAATTCCAACGTCATCCTCCTTAATATAATGAAATGGTAATACTTGTGGCTTTACTCTGCCAATGTAATCCATATGTGCATCTGCTTCTTCTTTTGTTTCAAAAGTAGCAACAACTATCTCATCCTCAATTTTAGGAATATAGATAACATTAAACATCAGCACCCTCTTTCTTTTTTACTTCTTCTTCTAATTTACTAATAACATCTACAGCCATGTTTAATTGATCGCCTAGGAATCTAGTTAGTCCTAATATACTAGAACCTTTACCTCGCAATCCAGTCCAAAACTTTCTATAGTCACTTGGATCTCCACCCCTAGGAAAGTTATCAGCTTCCACTAATAGCTCTTGAAACTCTTTAATAACTTCTGCTTGTCGTTCTGCGTTCATTTGTTTATCCTTCTATAGTCATCATGAACTTTAAGTCTAATGTTTTTAATTTCGTGATCAGCTAAATCCAAACCATATTCTTCTCTAAAAGATTCTTTTACCTTTTCAATATACTCTTCTTTACTACCTGCTTCAAAGTTATTACCGCCAAACACAACTTCAACGTTACAGACGTATTCCTTTACGTTCTTTATTTCTTGAATATCTTTAAACATGAGCTCCTCCAAATAGTTTAAAATGATCGTTTAAATTAAATTGTTTTGTATCTATATGTTTGCCGTCATGTGTTTTAAAATTGCCGTCACAAACAAATGCCTTTTCGTATCTTCTCCAAAATTTATATATACTCGGTGTGCTACTTACTAAGCCATTCTTTCTTAATAATAAATCATTCTGCTTAGATAATAAACATGTAGGCATGTTACATGCTTGCCAAGGTGTAATATACTCGTCTATTAATAGATTCCTTATTGTGTTTACAGGAACCATATGTTCAAATATACCTTTTTCAATTCCTACTTGTTTATAGTGAGCGCCAATAGACCCTTTAATGCTATATCCGTGATAACGTCTTAAGTTATGTTCTATCTCGTCACGGATAAGCCTAAGCACCTGTAAGTCGCTTTGAGGTACTGTACTCATTTCTGCTATTAATTTTGTTTGTTTATAATCAAATACTAATCTTTTAAGTCTAGATGTAATATACTTTGTTGTAGCATCATACGTTTCTGCACTTCTTTTAGTACGTTCGTATACAGGCTCTTCCCAAGTATCCATCTTCTTTTCATTTAACTTCATTTGCTACGCCAATTACCAATTATAACATAAGCTATAATACCGGCTACTAGTAAAAAAGAGATTATTGCTTGTAAATTTAAAGGTTCATCAACCAACATACTGCATCCATATCAACCATGCTACTATTAATCCAATTAAAGAATAAGCATAGCCTTCATTAAGGTTTGCTTTTAATGCATATATGCCTGCGACAAATGCCAATATTGCGATTATAGTAAACATGCTTGCTCCTATATTTTTATTATGTTAATACTATAACATATAAAGATCCATAAGTCAACCTTTTATTTGATTATCATTAAAATAGTTTACCTAGTTTAGATAATACCCAAACAAAAATGGGTGCAACTAATGCTTCTGCAAAGGTTAATTCATACCAACAAAGAAAGAAACTTGCAATCATTAATGTATATAATAGATATGTTTTCCAATTCCATAATATATAGAGAGCACCTTCCCAACTTAACATCTTTTTAGGCTTATCTGGTCCTATCTCATCTTTAGCATATAAGTGTGCATAGTCTTCTGGGCGGTCTCTTTTACATCTATATACCCAATAGATTGCAGGGACAAATATAATTAATAATCCTATTATAGAATATAGTGTTGTATCCGGCCCGTCATGCATCTTCTAAGTAATCTTCAACATCTTTAATACGATGCATATTAATAAAGATAGGTGTATCTTCACCTACCCAACTTCCAATTACATTATACTGAAAATGTTCTACTGCATCTTCTTCATTCATATCTTGTTGTATTAATACAGCAATACATTCTTCGTAATCATATATTGCTACTTGTTCTCTATTAAAGGCACTAATAGAACTACCTACGAATGCATTTTCAAATCCATCTGCTAACTTCATATTACATATCCTATAATTGGTACAGTTATTAATAAAAATAATACAACGTACCAAGTGTTAACTTTAAATGGTAGTAATGCTTCTTTACGTTTAGGGTCTAATTCTTTCTCATAATCAAATTCCATTACTTCCTCCGTTATTGTTATTCTTTCAGGTATTGGCATTATATGGTCTCCTTATTAGTAATTATATACTAAATATATGTACGTTCATCCATACTAATAGGACGGAAGTAGGCACCTAGCCGAAGGAACGCATTCTTTGTAAAAGGAGGATGTGATATGGATTCATTTACACTATATCAATTTAAGAAACTTTATAAGAAGTATCGTCATGATATGATCAATAAAATCTTAACGTCGAGACGTCGATCTCATTACAGAACAATATAGATTTTGAATAAATTAAATATACAGGCGGTTTAGTTATCGCCTGTACCTTTGTGTACTTCGAAACGTTGTAACCCTCTACGGTCTCTAGCCCGATCCCATTGCCCTTTCCACTGTGTATAAAATTGTTTAATTACATTATATGTTTCTTGATAGTTAGGTGGTTTATCTGTTATAATAATTCCTGACTTGTTACACATTGCAGTAGCGCCTGCATGCATAGGATTGGTTTCGTCTAACTTGATTACAGGGTTATTTGCTTGTAGCTCGTCTATAATGTCTTCATAGTAATACTCAGCATCAAACGCCATTGAAGGAGTGCTAGTGCTACTTAAATTAAGTAAGTTTTGATTGGTATGTGTTAAGTACCAGAACTGAGCAAGTTCTGCTACTTCAGATAAATCCATTTCGCTATAATCAGGAAACTCATATATAGGTCTTGTCATTCCTGCTTTAGCATGCCAATGACTGTCGTCATTCTTTACTTCTAGTCCAACCTCTAGTTTTGTTTCTCTTAGATCTAATTCTAAATGCGACATTATAGTGTGTATAATATCTCTTCTCGCTAGTTTAATTCTATATACACTAGGATCGTTATAAAACAAATCATCTGATAGGGATTGCTGGAATAATCGCTTTTCAGTAGCATTAAAATAGTGTTCCCAGGAACGATTAAGCATTTGTTCTTCAGTCTCGCCATTTTGAGGTAAAAGTCTATCACCGGCGTAAGAGGATTTATTAATGAGACCAGTTATACGTCTAAAGGTTACATCTTTTTCTATAGGTGTAACCTGTTTATAAAGTACTTTGATTAACCAAGGATCGTCTGGTTGTGTTAATACATAACGTAAAAACATTCTTGCATTCTTTACTTTTTCATTTTTAAATTTATTAGTTGTATAGTTAAAAGGCTCAATCCATGTTCGCACAGGTTTTCCGTCGATGCCATCTTGATAATACTTTGCCCAAAGGTATGTCCATAATGCAGTACTGCCTGAACGTGCTTCGCTAATAATTAATACCTTATCTTTATTAGGTTTTACAATAGATCCCAAAGTTTATTTCCTTTATGCATATAAATTTTATTTATATTAGACTACTGCTTCACGTAAACCCATTCCTAAACGGGCTAACATTAATGCTTCTTTAAATGAATCTGGCAAGTAGTCGTCCATTTCTGCATCTAGTACTGGTACATAGCCTTTATTAACTTTGCTTTGTTTGGCTTTATATGCTGAATTAGGAACTGTATAGTTGTCAGCACGTTGTCGTTCTATATGTAAACGTGGAGCATGTACACGATGGAGATGCTCTATAAAACTCATAGTGCCTTTGGTCCTACCATAAAACACTATGCATTGTTCTGAGTTAATAACATAACCCCAAATCTTATCTGACTTTTTATCTTTATAATGATAACACTTTAAACAATCCACGACTGTAACCTCCCTGCTCTTGCAAATCTATTATGATAGTATAATAACACAGTTTATATACAAAGTCAACCTTTTAATACCATTCATATATACAGCCTAAAAAAATACTGTAGCAAAAAAAAATTCAATACAAACCCGGACGGGTGTGCCGATAAGTATTTGTATGAAAAGATTAATAGATACACCACCTCGTAGAATCTTTACTTTTGGTTGTAGCTTTACAAGATACCGGTGGGGTACATGGGCTAATATAATAGGTGCAGAGTTTCCAATGCAGAGTTCTATAACATAGGAAAGAGATCAGCAGGTAACCAATATATACACAATCTTGTTATGCAAACAGACGCAGTTTATGATTTTACCACAAATGATCTTGTTATGATACAATGGAGTAATCCGCATAGAGAAGATAGATTTGTAGAAGAGTGGATGTGTACAGGAAACATATACACACAAACAGTATATCCAAAA
>Ga0209710_1002466_pt1 | contig 13028 bp, 7 predicted proteins | sample ArcticOcean_MG_C_5_FD_187436 | JGI IMG/M metagenome (GOLD analysis project Ga0209710, IMG submission 187436) | Marine microbial communities from western Arctic Ocean - ArcticOcean_MG_CB4_138 (SPAdes) (version 2) | ecosystem: Environmental > Aquatic > Marine > Oceanic | place: Arctic Ocean: Canada...
CACGAACACAATGCGCTCTCACGCCGCTCTCTCTCTCCAGTGATTCAATCTTCGCGCTTCTCGTAACCGCTTCTAGGACTCGCTCAACGAACGTCCACGAAACGTTTTCTAAATCTGATCAGTGTCGTATACATCCGCGCGCGATCAACGGACCGCGCACTTCCATGAACCTGCGAAACGCTCGCAATCCATCGCTCTCGCTTTCTCGCTCTTCTTCTTCTTGACGATCTCCACTAAATCGTTCGTTTAAAAAAACGTTCATGGTTCCACGCATCACATCTTTAATTAAAATAAGCTTTCCTTTAAAAGTTTGACCACAGCAGCAGCAAATGGCCTCAAAATCAAACTTCCACAAAAGCAGCAGACGGCAGAAAAAGAAGCGCGTCACAAAAACGAACAACACGAACTACTCTCGCAGTATACGCACTTTATTTAACGCACGCGATGCATTGCTTCAACCTTAATCGTTCCGTTGCGTGCGTAGTACAAAATCACTACATGGCCGTAACAGCATCTTGCGTGCAATCATCACGCGCTTGTTCTTCGTTCCAAAGTATTGGAACCAGAGGCTGTGTTAACAAAGACAAACAAAAATGTTTCTCACGAATACGATCGATTGATGACAAGAACAACAACAACGAGGAGAAGAAGAAGAAGACGACGACGAAGACGATGAACGTAAGCAACGTATCCAAAACGACCAGAGCGAAGGAAGTTAAGACAGAGCGAGAGATAAAACAAATGTCACTTTTACAGGCGAAGTGTTTTTATACGCAAATCATATCCAAGACGTCGATCGTTGACCAACTGTCGATGTTCTTGTTCAAACAGGACGTTCGGGATACTTTATTGGAGAAGTTAGAGTTCGTTCGGGAGAACAGGTTTAGGCCTTTATGCGTGAAGGAAAGTTTAGGGGACGAAATCGTCGCAGTCGCGGAGGTTTCGGTGCAAAGAGACGTCTTAGTCGGTAGGGCCGTGAAGAAGTTTAAGAACTTATCGGAAATGGATTCTGAATATTGCTACGTCTCTTGCATGTGCGTCGCAGATGAGTATAGAAAAATGGGATTAGCTACGGAATTAATGAGAGAATGTGAGTGCGTCGCGAAAGCGTGGGGCTATCGATTGCTTTTGTTGCATTGTTACGAAGACAACGAGGCAGCGTATTTGTTATATAAAAGGTTAGGCTATGAAGAGGTATTGAACGATTTATCTTTTAAGACGCCTTTGGATTTGATTTTACGTAAAAGGAAGGTCTTGATGGCGAAAGATATTTAGTTTATTTATAGAATACGGTAGGTTAGTAATGTAGTATAGTGTAGTAATTAGTTTCAATCATATACCATTATAGATGTATAGATTTCCATCGCGATATATATCTCAAAAATTGATTTAAAGTGTTGTTATTTAAAGATAAACATCTTTCTCGAGCGCTTTGACGACGTCTTCTTGTTCGTTCAATTTCGCAACGTCCAATGGCGACTTGCCGTCGATGTTTTTTGTCGTAACGCTTCCCCCGGCTTCGACTAACAACTCAACGATGTCTACTCTGCCATATCCAGCCGCGTAATGCATTGGCGTGTTATTATTCTTATCTTTTGCCGACGCATCTGCTTTCGCCTCGATTAAGATTTTCAAGCACTCGAGTTCGCCGTAGCCAGCCGCAAAATGTAAAGCCGTTCTGCCTTCTGCGTCCGATTTGTTCACGTCTTCCTTATCCGCGATCATTTGCTTCAACATCTCAACATCACCAGCACTCGCGGCAGTCAAAACACTATCTTCTTCTTCTTCTTCTTCCTCTTCTGCTGCTTCCTCTTCATCGTTCTCTACGTTTAATTTACTCATGCGATCTTCGACGTCGCCGCCCATGCCAGGAAACCCTCCTTGGCCGCCAAACATACCGGCTGGCATGACGTCGGCCATGGCCTCATTAATCTTCTTCAAAGTCTTCGGATCGTTCCAATACTTCATCATAGCCTGCGGCCCCCCTTGCTCGATCTCTCTCATGATATCTCCCATTTCCGGATCCTCCTTCAACTTATCCATCTTCTCCTTCATCTTCTTCGTCGTCTCCGGGTTATTCATTTCGCCCATCATCTGCTGCATGGTCGGATCCTGCATCATTTGCTCGCCTAACTTCTGCGCCATCTTCGCAAAAGCCGGGTTCTGCATGACGCCCTCCATAGCCTTCATGGCCTGCGCCGGGTCCACTCCGTTACCCATTAACCCCCCTGCCGGCACTTGGCCAGACATCATCATCTGCCGTAAATCCATTCCATCCGTAGCTACCCCGGCTTGGCCTAACATCCCTGGCATCATCTGCCCTTGTTGCATTTGCGCGATCATTTGCTCCTGCATTTCCTTAAACGCCGGGTCTTTCGCGATCTGCTCGGCCGCCTCCTTAATCGCCGGATCCTCCAACATTTCCCTTATTCGCTCTAAATCGAACGGAGCTTGTTGTCCTCCTTTAGCCTGTTGTTGATTTAACAACGCGCTTTGGAAACCTTGATTGGTAACGCCTCCGAACCCTGGTGGAAGTTCACCGGCACCGGCCATTTTTTTGATCAAAAAAGAAGAAGAAGAAGAAGAAGAAGAAGAAGAAGAAGAGGAGAAGAAGTAGTTTCGTGTGCTTTAGTGCGCGTTCACTCTATCGATCGATTGATTATTAAAGTGTTAACCCCTGCGTCTATGACGTCTTTCAAAAGTGTTAAAAGGAAAATTATATCCTAAATTTCACTAAGTAGATTTTGTGCCCTACTACTTTATTCCTTTTACGTCCTGCTGAGTATATCTTTTACAGCGCAACCGCGAGAGAGCGAGCGATGTTCAGTATGGATACTTTTTAGTGTAAAGAAGTGAGAGTAGGGATGGAGAAAGAGTAGGAGCGTGACTCGTAATAGTTTGTGAGCAGTGTTTTAGAGATACGACTCTGCTATAGAGTTCTCTGAAGCGGCTGATGGTAACGAAAGCGTCCATCGCGCTTTTCCTTTTATGAATATTTTATACCCATTTCCAAGTAGCCGTAGTGCCGCACGATTCAGTGCTCACGAAGGACTCTTGGTCTGGTAACCCACGAACTTTAGCCTTGATTTCAATGAACGCATATTCAGTTTGAAGGTTGAAATACGACTGCGAACGTTTCGTTTCCGTTCTTACGTTTGCGGAGGAGGACGAGGAAGTGATTTCAATCGCTTCGAGAGATTTGTCGAGCATTGATGGGCCGAGCTCTTCTATGATACCGCGCTTCGCGGCTTCGATTGGCGTTTCACCGAACATTATTTTCTCTGATAAGAACCTGTTTCTTTTCCGTTTTACGCCGGACGGTAACGTTTGTTCGATTTCGACTAATTTCTTTCTTCTTCTATTATCGTCGTCGTCGTCATCTTCAGCTCTGGTTATTTCCACGACGACGACGGAGACTCGCCGTTCACACGTCAACAGTGCCATATTAGCACTATCATCATCATCATCATCATCTATTCTCTTCTCGACCAAAACCGTCTCCCCTCGCTCGAGTTCTTTCGCTAAATCTTCAACCGTCTTCGCGCTCGTAACGACGCATACGCTATCATCGCCCTTATCATCCCCCGATCTCAAACGAACGCCGTGATTAACCAACCATCTCTCTAAATCATCCAATACATCCTTTTTCGTTTTCGTTCTATCGTATTCATAATAAATCTCAGAGTTTTCATTCCTACTACTACTAGCGCTCGTTCTCGACGACGTCGACTGCGTCGTCGTCGTTCTCCGCCGCTCGCCACTACCGCCGCTCATCGCAGACGACGGCGCAGACAACGTAAACGTAAACGACGACGACTGCGTCATCGCAACACCTCTCGAGCGCCAAGCTCGCACTGACGCTCGATCGTCCTCGTTCCTCTTCTTCTTCTTCGCTCTGTCTTCCCTCGAACTCGCCTGTTGCCATGGCTGCCTAAAACGAGCGCTCCAATTAAAGCTCCGATGACCGCTCTTACTCGCAGTCGCTTCATTATTTCCTCTCATCAGTTCTCTCGACTGATTACGATGACTATTATTATTACGATGATTATTACTGCTATGACTATTATTACTGCTATGACTCACAATTGTTCGAGCAAGAGTAGGAGCACTATCCATTCGTAGCACTACACGCGAAGAAGAAGATGCTGATAAAGAGATCATCGTGCAAATCATGAAGCGTCGAAAACTACTGCTCTCGCGATTACTCTTTTGAACTGCGAAAAAGTGATTTAATGCGTTCGCTAGCGCATGAATCGATCAGCGTTATAAGGAATTCCATATCTCGTTCCTACGAACATTTTTATAAAGTGCTGAAACCCTAAACCCTAAACTATTCCAATTCCACACACTACAAAATTCCCTCTCACATTCGACTCCTACAACTACAAAGAACACGGACAGTAGTACTAAGCGAGTGATTAATAAATAAATATAATAATACGCACGCACGCACGCACGCACGCGCGGCATTCGGTATCTTTTTCCTGCGAGCGTTTTCATATGAATGACTTTGTTTATTTATTCATTCTTTATATAATAAAATAAACTGAAACCCTAAACCACTCCACTCCTCCAAATCCACACCCTAAACAAAAACGAACACAAAAATAACAAAGTAGATGTACATGCGTTTGTGATAGTATACTCCTTAAAGTAAGTATAATAACGATATGCAGAACAGCGATGAAGGATTCAATGAGTACGCGACCGAAGATGATCGCGAGTATTTAAGGAATTTAATGAACGAAAGCGAACGACTGCGAGAGAATGATGATTATGACGATGATTATGATTATGATGATGCGCATAGGAACATCGTTAGACAGGGCTTAAGAAGTAGCCATGGTAATAATAATAATAATGATAATAACAGTGCTGATAATGAGCACATCGATGATGATGATGATGATGATCGCGACGATGGTTTCGAAGAAGAGCTATCGTTCGCCGAAGTCTTTCGAAGAGTGAAAGAACGAAAACTGTTAGCCACTTCGGCCGCGAAGAGATTCGAGAGAATATGTTTAATCAGGGCCGATGACTTGAGGGCTAAGATTCATCACAGAAACAGTGATCGTACGAAACAGCAGCATCGGGTGATGAGAAAAGTGGTAGTAGAGTTAGAGCGAGAGGCGAAGACTTGGAATTTAGTGAATCATTTGTTCGGCGACGCGATGTACGAGGACAGACGAGCGTTCGAGGAAGATCGAGTGAGATGTTTAGCGAGTAAGAGAACGATGAACGGGTACGAAGGAGATGTGATGATTCCATGTTTGAGCGTGCGAGAGCGCTTGATCGTGAGAGATGAGAAGAGAGATCCAGTTTTGTTCAGGGCGCAGAGGATCTTGGCGTGGTTGGAGGAAAATCAAGCGCAAAAGTTGAAACGAGAGATGTTTTCGTCTTCTAATAATAATGTTACTGCCAATAAAACAGCGTCGAATACTGGTACTAATTTTATAGATGCAAATTGTGGAACTTTTAAAGAAACCGCTTTAGCAGTTGAACAAGGCTCGACGCAAGATTACGAAGGAAGAGAGTTATCTGAACGATTAGATATGGACGGCGTCGTCGTAGGTAATAATAGTATGATCACGAGCGACATAAATAATGACTATTATTATTATAGTAAATCTAATAATGATAATAATAATAATAATAGAAATAGAAATGGTAGTCACGGCGGCTCTGGTAAAAAAGGCGCATTACATCCAGTCGATGCAATGAACGAAACGAAACTTTTGAAAAAATTGTGGCAGATTTTACGCTCCGGGAATATCGAACAAGCGAGAGATTTATGCATCAAGTGTGGTCAACCTTGGCGTGCGGCATCGCTAGGTGGTGCGAGTGGATGGTCGTTCGTCCCAGTCGGCGAGAACTGCGAGCGAGAACGCTTAAGAGATGACGCGAGAGTACACGCCGTTTTGAGAAGAGAAGAACGAGGATTGAATAAAAATGGAAGTTTTGATGAAATTCCTTTACACGTCCAAAACGAACTCGATGCAGTCGATGAGCGCGTAATCAGTGAATGTTTAATGATGAAATCAAAAAAAAAAAGCGGTAATAATGCAAATAACATTGACGACGACGAAGAAAACAGCGGCCTCGTCGACCATCGCAGATTATGGAAATGGACCTTGCACAAAGCGTCGCGGCAATTATTGAGCAAACTTGAGGATGATACTAGTTATAACAATGGCGGTGGCGATGATGCATTGACGCGAACTGAACGCGAACGTCTCGTTTACGAAGCTGCGATATATGCAAGTCTCTGCGGAGACGTTGATGGGATGATGCACGCAGCCGTAGCAGAGTCCGACGATGACGTTTTAGGTTCTGAGATAAGCTACACTAACGGCGATAGTTACGATGCAATAGCTTGGGTATTATTTCGGTCAATTATCGATCATTGTATCGATAAAAAGCTCATGAAAAAATGGGATGAATCCGTCATAGGCGAATATGTCGACGATTTTGTGAATAATAACGACTGCGACGGCGACGACGACGACGGTATCAATAGAGCGACGCAGTGCGCTGATTTTTGGGCTTCTGGATTTGATGTTGGAAAACCCATTCGCGAAGATGCCGGTGACGACGACGACGACGACGACCACGATGATGGTGATGATGCTGAATTCAATAACAATGATAATAGTAATAATAATAATGCTCATGTTTTTGACGATTACGGACCGCGATGGCCAACGCAAGAAGTTCTTGAAAGTTGTCCAACGAACCCGCAAGCGGCTTTTGAAGTATTGGAAAAACTACAAAGCAGAGAAGGTTTTGAAACGCATCGAACAATACAGAAAGATCTCGCGCTCGGTAGTATTGAAAACATCATCAAGAATGTCTTGTGTGAGAGGATATTCTCTTCCGCCGCCGTCGCTGCCGGTCGTGACGACGAGAGTACACCAAGGACGTTTCAAAGGTTTGCCGCTAATTTTGTGTTGAGCTTGAAAGATGTACTTCATGCCGAGAACGATATTGAGCGTAAGGAGATCGAAGAAAAAGGCGATTTCTTTGCATCGAGAGGCTTGGACTATGAGTGCGACAAAATTGTTGGAAAGTACGTCATCACGCTCATTTCCGAACAGCGATATTCTCTCGTTTCGTTATACGCGTCGCAGCTCAACGCACATAGTCGCGCTGACATTCTTTCAAAGTTCTATTGCATAAAATCATCATCAATGTCTCCAAAAGCGAAATTAAAACGTCACGAAGAGTGTATGGAATGGATTCCTTTAGAGGGCGAGGGGAATAGAAGAGATATTGTTAGAAAAACACTCGAAAGGTCAAGATTTGAAGAATTTTCTCACGTCGAAGCTAAATGGCTGAACGAAGTCTCGCAATGGGCTACTAGAGATGTAAATAAGGACTTTGCGAAAGAGGCGAGATCGTTTGCGTGTAAATTACTTCGCGAACGCGCGCTTAGGCGTACTTTCAGGGCTGTCGAGCAAACATTCATCGATGCAAATGAAGGTGATAATTCCTTTGCTCAGATTGGAAACGACGAATACTTCAACGGAGAGTCAGATGCCTTGGATTTGATAAACTCTGAGCTTAAAACATTTCTATTAGACCCTGCGACGATTGATTTCGATAATCATGAACAACAACAACAACAGCAAGAAGAAGATGAAGAAGATTCTTATGATTCTAAAAACACTCGCGAACTTATCAAATGGTCTAAATACTTTGAGTGTTGCGAAATGCTCAAGAAATGGCGCGCGACTGCGACGAGAAATTTCGTTCCTCCAGAAGAAGAAGTATTATATGAAGTAGACGGCGGCGGCGGCGAATTTAACAACATTAATAAAGCGAAGAGAAAAGAACGAGAACTTCGTCAACGGCCGTTTCATGACGAAGAAAAACGCGAGTCTGACTCTGCGTTGGCCTTAAAATGCGTCGATAAAGTGTTCAATCTTTTCAATTCTCCTCAACGCTCGTTCATATGGTTACATGATAAGGATGATGTCGATATTCTTCTCAATGATGACGATGATAACAATGACAATGAAAATAAAGAAGACTTTTTTTGGTTCCGTTTGACCACGGATGTTTACGGTTTTGATGAGGTTGAACAAGAACTCATTGCCGAGAAAACGGACTCGTTTAGCGAGGCTTTAAGAGAAGCTTTGACCGAAGAAAATATTAAAGAAGAACAAATTGAGGAATATAGCGTACAATGCGAGGCGAAAGGCGAAGAGACCATTGGCATTCGCGCGTTTTTGAAGCTGCGTTATTTCCAAAACATGTCTAATAATAATAATAAGAAGGAGAATAAGAATGATGTGAAGATGAGAACTATGCGCGCTTTATCAAAAGTCATCAAGGCGCTTTACTTGGATGTGAATCAGTTCGAGACGTCCGAAGATGATGACGATCATAATGGTAATTCATCGTCCTTTTTCGCATCAAAGCGATTATGCGAGTTTGTATGCGTGCCAAGTTTACTCATACAAGCCGCCGAATGCGAAGCGTGGATATTAACAACAACAACAACAACAACAGAGTCTGCTGCTAATAATAGAATAACCAAGCTCGTCGCGGATTTATACGCCGAGACTTTGTTCACGAACGACGAGTTACGAAGAGTGCTCAATTTTCGAGCGTTGGGAGCAATGAGAGAAGAGAATAATACATAATACAAAGTTGTCAATAAATAAGCTATATATAGATAGATATATAGCTAAACGCGCATCTCGAAAAGCTTACATTCGGAATCTAGATCATCGAAAGAAAGCTCTTCGTTCGGAACTCGTCTGAACATAGAAAACGTCTCCATACAACGCTCTTGAAACGAACCAAACGCGTTCTCATCCCTCGGTTGCGCGCACACAAAACAAACCCCACTCTTCTCATTTAACAACATACGAATACACTTAATCAACGGGTCTACAAGTCGCTCCGCGAATATGACATCAGTAGCGACTATTAAATCAAACGTCCCCTTTTTTTCCCTCAAACGTTCAACGTGTTCTTCGCGTTCCCAATCGAGCTCGAAGACGTCGCATAAACAATCTTCGTTTTCATTGAAAAGCGAATTCCTTTTCACGTTTCGTTCCATTAACTCAACGCAATCGATCGTATCCGTCACAGTCGTTCGATGCTTGAATTTTTTCGCGCAATAAATCCCAAGGAATCCAGTGCCGCTGCCCAGATCTACGCACGATAAAATCTTTTTGTTCCCATCAACACCAAAATCATCGTAATCATCAAAGCGCTTCTCTAAATAATTAGCTAAAGCAAACGCGCTCTCCCAAACGATTCCACCGCACGAATTCTCCATGTTCTTGTTTTGTTCAATTTCGATAATCTCTATCTCTTCCTTCTTCTTTCCTTTATCATCATCGTCATCGTTATTAGGTTTGTCGTTCAATAGCTTACTTCTATGACGAGATATTTTGTATCCAAAGATATCTAAGTTAGCGAGTTCGAAGAAGCATTCGTTCGGACCTATTCGATCGAGCAGATCTTGATATATTAATACGGTCTCAGTCACTACCATTTTCTGCTTTAATCAAACATTTTCGTTCAAGGAATTCGTTTTCCGTGCGTGCTCTGTGAGCCGAACAATACGTGAATATCGTTGAGTTCTTCCTATTTTTATTTTAGTACTGATGTGATGATAGATGTGAGGGTACGGGTTCGCGCGACGGCATAACGCATACACCATATATTAGCGCGAAGAAACATTTTAAGTATATTACAGGAATCAAGGGAAAGTAAAAAGAAATCTAGATCAAATCAATTTCGGGCGTTTCGTCACCAATGTCTCCATCGAAATCGATTTCGCGATAGAACGATTCGTTGAAATCTCTCTTATCCAGTTCGTGTTCCCATTGGGTCTCGTTCTCCCAGTGCCTGATGAGTTCTTCGTATCCGGGAACTTGCGTTTGTGGGACGACGGTGAGTTCGCCTTGTTTGATGACTAATAACCCATCTGGGTTTTCCTTCGCTCCAGAGATGTTTTCGTGGACTTTGAACATTTCGGTACCGCGTTCGCCGTTTGAGAGTACGACTACCGGTTTCTTGAAATCGAGCGTCGCGTGTACGTCGTTTGCAATAGAGCTATTCGATGGAACGAGATATAATTTCGTCGTACGTTCCCATTCTCTCGTATACGTGGATAGTGCTCTTGGATCCGGGTTCGTTTCGTCCCACCCTTCCTTGAGCTCGTGATGTTGTTCAGTCCAATGTATTTGCACGTATTGTAAAGGCTCTTTGATATGCTTCGAAGCCTCTGAAGTGTTTACGCGTTCGAGCAAAGTCGTACACTTCCCAGTTTCTTCATCTCTCCTTACCCTTAAAACCTCTGAGAAATCTAAACGTCCATCTTCGAATTGTAAGATTAAAAAGTCGACGCCTGCTAAGCGAATGAGTTGCCATTTTTTCGTCGTCGGCAAATCGTCGGGGAATTTTTGCCAGAAACTTATTTGATCCTTATTATATCGCTTCGCCAAAGGAGCATTAGCGGCCTCTTCAGCGGCTTGCTCTTTAAATAAAGCCATTCTATTAGGAAACGTTTTCGGGCTCTCGAGCGGTGCAACTTGTTCATCTCGTTTTTCATAATCAACAAAAGTAACCGGTTTTGGCACGCGCTCTTCTTCTTCGTCATCTTTTTTCGTTTCATCTTTCAAGTCCATTAACTCATCGTCATCGACTTCGGTACCAGACGAAAGCACTTCATCGGAGTAATAATCGGGAATTTGCTTCAAACCCATTTCTTGCATAGTATCTTCCTCGCTCCAATCGTTTCGAACGAAAGATAAATATCCAGCCGATCGAGAGTAAAAATCTGAAGCGACGGGTTGTCCATCGAATGTTTCACTACTATTTGGACTATCGGCATCGAATCCTGGGGGTAAATTCGTTTCGCGTTGTTGATTTTCTAAATCATCATCATCATTTTCGTCGTTTTCGTTATTGTTCATGTTGTTCTCGATTCTACTTTTTTCCCTCGCTTCGCGCGCCATGGCTAAAATCTTTTCTTCTCTCGTCTCTGCCACAGCATCTTCTTCGTCTTCTTCGTTATTATTATTATTATTAGTAGTAGTAGTAGTAGTAGAAGTAGTAGAAGTACTTTCTTTCTTACTCTTTTCCTCTTTCGTCGAGGCTGCTCTACCGAGCGTTGCTAAAAAATCAGAGTCTCGCAAAAGAGCGGCTTTCAAACCAGGTGGCGGCGGTTGCGATTTTGCCGCCGCGACGGCTGCTTTTGCGACGTCTTGAACGGATACGCCAGCAATTTTAGACTGGTTGTTTTTTAACGCGGCACCGAATGTGTAATACTTTGCAGTTTCGGGGACCCATACGAAGACTTGTGGCATGTCATTTGCTGAATTTTCATATGTTCCAGACGCAGCAGAGGAGCCAATCCCATCGCTTGCTCGACGTCTTCTGCGTCTTTCATCGTCATCGTCGGCTCTATTTTCATTACCGTTATCGTTATCACTATTATTATTTCTTCTATTCTTCATGGTGATATTCACATCATCGTCGACCCAGCAAAGTTTCCATCCACGACCACATTGCGATATCGCGGCGTGCGAAGACTTGTACGTAATCCCGGCCCGTTCGGCGGCTTCGATCCATTGGTATTTCGGCCAGCTTTCATTTTGTGAAGTTGATATTCCCTTGCGTTCCGAAGCCGCTTTGACTACGGCGCGGTTCACAAATCCAGCCGGACCATGGAAATCAAAGTTTATGTTATATCGCAACCAAAGCGAAGGCGCGTCCGCGCCTTGGCCTTCTGCCCATGCGTTTTCTGGTGATCCGTACTTCTCGTTCGTCGAGACGTTATTATCATCATCATCATTTGCTTCGTGACCTGCGTCATTAACAGTATCATCATCATCATCGATATCATTATCGTTATTGTTGTTGTCGTCATCGTTGTTGTTATTTACATCTTCCTCTGTATTATTTTTATTATTATGTTCTTCTTCGCCTTCGTCTGATACGTTTTTTATATTATTATAGGACGACTCTGCCCATGAGTTACTGCTCGACCCTTCCGCGAGCGCCGCAACGTCAACTTTTTCCCCATTCTTTGCAATGCGTTGACGAATAGTAAACATATGTTCGTTCACTCTTGATAATTTCTCCACGGCGTCTAAAATATCTTTCGCCGATCTGACGCCTAAGATTTTCTTCTTCTTTTTCTTCGTCGTCTTCTTCGGCCCTCTCTTTTTCTTCTGCGGCGGAACGGTCACTTCAACAACCTCTTCCTCTTCCTCTTCTTCCTCTTCTTCCTCGTCCGCGTCATCGAAATCATCATCGCTCGAGCCTGGGATAGCCCTTTCGGCGCCGAACAACCCGCAATCGAACCCTTTCCTGAAATCCTCCTCTCTATGAAACTTCCTCGTACTCGGTACGAATATTAACAACAAATCGCCTTGCTGAGAATCGCCCCCGAATTGCACCGAAGTCTGCCAACACACTCTATAGCCTCGACACCCGGGCAAGGGCGTGTGTTGATTCTTGAACTTCACGTACTCCTGCGCTGCTTTTTCCCATTGCGGTTTCCTCCATTGCGATATGTTCTTCAACACGACCCTGTTCTGCTCGGCCGAAGCTCGAATGATCTTCTTACACTCCTGCGAAGACGGCGTCATGAAATCAAACACGAACCCTAACGCGTACCACACATCTTGTCCATCGAACCCTTTCGGTTGTTTCATTCCCTGCTGTCTTTCATAATCTAGATCGTTCATTTCTACTCCTCCGTATCCATCGTCGTCTTCTTTATCGTCGTCGACATCATAAACATCATCATCATCAACAAGAGCTAAAACGTGCTTCTTCTTCTTCTCGTTCAAACTCCTCCTTTGCACCGTTAGCTTCTTCGAACGTTTCTTTGTCGCCAATGTGTTCGTTTCTTCGTTTCTGTTCTTCCTGAACCAATCGATTGAACGATGAACGTATCTCTGACTACACGTGGTCGAAATCATGTTTGAAACAGCCGCCACGCTACTAAGAAGAAGAAGTTCGAAAGTATGCTCTGTAGACGAACACAACTTTTCTCTATT
>Ga0209710_1002469_pt1 | contig 13024 bp, 5 predicted proteins | sample ArcticOcean_MG_C_5_FD_187436 | JGI IMG/M metagenome (GOLD analysis project Ga0209710, IMG submission 187436) | Marine microbial communities from western Arctic Ocean - ArcticOcean_MG_CB4_138 (SPAdes) (version 2) | ecosystem: Environmental > Aquatic > Marine > Oceanic | place: Arctic Ocean: Canada...
TATTATTAATTAGTTCATTCATTTCAGATGCCACCGAAGAAAGGAAGCAAACGCAAGGCAACTGCTCAGACCGCGGTGCAAACGAAAACAAAAGCAATAGCGGCAATAGCTGTAGCAGCTGTTACTGATGATAACGAAACCAATAACGATTCAACGCGAGAAGAACTGACGACTAAGGAAGAAGAAGAAGCAGTGCAACGACAAACACGTACTACTCTCACTGATAAAAGTAATGCGACCGATGCAGATTTTGATGACTCGGGCGAAGAAGGCAGTGCTGATATCACTAATAAGGCGAAAGTACAGAAAGTGAGCGATGATCGAGACCGAGAGGAAACACGCGATAACAGAGAAGACGCGAAGGAGGAAGAAGATCGAGCAGTAACTGATACTACTCTCACTGATGTTGCTCGTGATGATCATTTTGATAGTACGAACAAAGGACAACAAAAAGAAGTGTTTGAGTTTTCGGCGAAAGAGTGCAAGGCGTACATCGCGAAAGTGACGATGGATTTATTCATGACGAAGAAGAACAAGAAGAACGATAACGAAGAAGAGATTTTGAACTTGTTGATAAAGTTCCCAGTGAAAGATCAATTGAAGTTCTTGAACGAAGCAGCGCAAACTAACGAAAATTCTGACGACATTCTCTTGACGCAATTGAGGAAATACGCGTGCAAGGTTTCTGAACAAAAACCGGCGAAGGACTTCTCGAATATGGGACAAACTGAATCAGTCGCGAATGAGTTGAAGACTTTGTATGAACGAAACGATTTAAGAGATGATTGTTTAGATAACAGAGTGCTCACGTTCTTATCGAAAATGAAAGAAGACGCGGCTTTGCAAGCGATTGAGGATTTATCAAAAGTACCGAATTTGAAATCGATCACGAATCTTTCGGCGTATTTCAAGGGCGTTTGTAGTAGAAGGCACGATAATAGTTTGAATGAGAATAATATCGTTAATGGCGCTTCAGCAGTAGAAGTAGGCGCCGCTTCAGGGAAACAATCAAACTTTGGCGCCTCTATGTTAGGCGTCGTCGGTGGCGCACATAATAACCTGGCGTTTGCTGACGTTCAAAACATGCTCATGCGTGGTGTTATTACTCCAATGATTGGAACGGCTTTGGAACGACTTTTTACGGCAAATCCGTCAGTTCAATTTGATGCTCAAGCTTGGGAAGAATTTACGCAGCTATCGGAACAAATGGGCTTAAACGTCATCGATGAAACCTTTTTAGCTTTGCAAACTCAACAAAAATACGGAGGCGTTCGTAACCATAACGGACTTTTCGTTTCGAAAATCAGAAAATTTCTTTCTCAAATGCGAGGAGTTGATAATAATCATCAAGGTGGTGGTTTCGGCGGCGGTGGAGGCTATAATAACAGCTATGGTCGTGGTGGTTACGGCGGTGGTGGAGGAGGAAACTTTAATGACAGCAACAGGGGCGGAAGAGATCAATATCAACAACAACTGGGCGCAAATAATTTCAACAACGGTCAATCCGTCGATGACCAAACTTTACGATCAATGCTCCCAGATCAAGCGTCGACTAGAATCATCGCGTGCATAGAACGAGGTCTTTTTCAGCGATCAACCGTTGACGAACGCTTCGTTCAAAGTCTATCGCGTTTGGACGCCTCGCAGATGGACAAAGTTCTGAACGAAATGGAATCGTGCGACGTGAGTAACATTCATAACGTTACTGGTTATTTCATGGGTATTATTAAGAAAAACAGAGGTGGTTTCAATAATCACAGAGGTGGTGCAGGTAATTACGGTGGCTCGTTCAACGGCGGCGGTTATTAATCACGATTTACACTTAGTACCGCGTGTTTATCTATAGGTCGCGTTGTTACTAATTTTCTTTCTCTCTCATGTTGTCATCGATTCATCGCATAAAAAGATTTTGTTCCTCTCTAAACCGTCAGTAAACCTTCTCGTCACTTCTCGTTCACGACAGCTTCATTTTTGAAATCACAGCTACAGCAGACGGCAGAACTTATTCTCGTTATTTATTAAATTAATAAATTAAAAAAGATACGCTGATTATACTGACGATGTATTATCGCTCTCTGATGTTTAATCGCAGTCGCAAGGCGTTAACGTTATTACGCGCGCTCGCGAGATCGACGAGCGAGTGTTCTTCTTCTTTAAATCATTATTACCAGCGCGATATTCAGAGCACTTACGACGACGACGATAATAGGACTAACATGAGAGCTCTCTCGTTCTCCTCCTCGTCACTAGTATCATCGTTCGAACAAAAAAGCGATACCAACAGTAATAATAATATAATAATTAATAATATAATAATTAATAATAATAATAATAATAGTTCTATTAATGACGAGAACGATACTGCTCAGTATAACTATCACTCTCAAGAACGAGCGAGAGATTTGAACGCGCGCGATGAAGAGAAGAATAAGAATAAGAAGGAGAAGGAGAAGAAATCATCGGTCAGTCAATTGAAGTTCTCCGAACTAGTGAAACCGAACGAGTCACCTTTACAGTTATACGAACGCTTAGCGAAAGAGAACGTATTACAGAGAGATTCAAAACAACTCGAAGCTTTAAAGATTTTAGATAAGTTCTATGAACGAACCATGAATGAGAGAGATTCAATGACGACGAGTTATAATAATAGTAGTAGTAGTAGTAGCGGAGAAGAACGAGGACGACTCAGGCGACTTGGTAGAGGCGCCGAGTCATCGTCTTCGGCAACAACGAAATCGTGGTTTCAGAAGCTCTGGGAACGCACGAATAAATCGGACGCTTCAGTGCTTACAGGGGAAACGAGCGCTGGTGGGGTATATTTATACGGAGGACCTGGATGTGGGAAAACGTTCGTCGTCGATTTGTTCGTTAGTACGCTTCCGAGAGAGTTTTCGAAACGAGTACATTTTCACGCGTTTATGATGGAAACGCATGGAGAATTGCATAGATTATCAAAGAAGAAAACTGACAACGTATCGAACGAAGATACCGTGAAATGGTTCGCAGATTCTTTAGCTTCGCAAATAGACGTGTTATGTTTAGACGAGTTTCAAGTAACCGACGTCGCCGACGCGATGATTATTAGACGGTTGCTCGATAGACTATGGGAAAATAACGTTAGAGTCGTTTGTACTTCGAACAGAGCGCCCGATGAGTTGTATAAGAATGGATTGAACAGAGTACAGTTTCTACCTTGCATTGAAGGGATAAAAAATCGAATGAAAGTGCATGATATGGATTCTTTGTTTGATTATAGAATGATTGGGTCCGTAAACATTCATGGCGTGTGGAAAACGATTGGAAACGAAAACGAAAACAATAATAATACTAACAATAACAACAACGACAATTTAGAAAAATGCAAGAAACAAGCGCACGAATGGTTGGAAATGAAAACGCAAAATCTCGCTGGCGAAAGACAATTGAAAGAACTCGAAGTTGCCATTTCTGGAAGGAGTTTGAAGATAAAACAAGCCGGCGGCGGAGTAGCTCGAATAGAGTTTGATGAGTTATGTAACGCGAACTTGGGCCCGTCTGATTACGTAGCTCTATGCTCGACTTTTCACGCGATTGGTATTGAAAACATACCAAAGCTCTCTTTAGATAGAGTCGACTTAATGCGCAGATTCATCACGTTCATCGATGTCGCTTATGAACATAAAGTGAAATTGATAATAACCGCGTATGCGAAACATCCGGATGATTTATTAGTCGTAGATAAAAATGGATTTAAAGATGCGAGAGACGAGTTCTTCGCGTGGGACCGCGCGAAATCTCGCTTAAACGAAATGCAAACCGCAGAATACACGAAATCGAGTTGGCAACCAAAAACATCAAAATGGCTTCTCGAACAATCGTTCTCTTTGCGTGAAAAGATCAACGTCCACAGCTTGCGAGGTTTATGGCAACGCTACGACGTTAAGAAAAATGGAGTCTTGGACGAATCAGAACTCGCATATCTTCTCGCTGATTTGAACGAACTCAAAGCCGGTCACAGACACGTCTCTAAAGATCAACTCGATCATTCGTTAAGAGAAATGACCAGACGCAGGTGCGGCTCCAGAGGCGACGGATTCGTCACGTTTGATGATTTTTGTGAATACGGTCAAAAAGGGTTCGATAAAATTCAATTGCCACCGAATGATTTAGAACTCATCGAGAGGAAGATTGGGGTGTTGGTCCCTACTATTTGATTTTTACGTACTGACATGCGTGCTGATGGGTTAGGGTTTAGGGTTTAGAGTTTAGAGTTTTTTCGATGGATGAAAAAAAGAAATATCTAACAAAAGTGAGAACAACACGCTCACGCACGCACTAATTATATATAGAACGATAATAACAACCACTGCACAGATATATATACACACAGATATTCATTTTACTGCTTTGTGATTTTTTATTTATTTATTTTAACAACGCGTCCACTTAAATAGTAGTGGTGTGGTCCCGCGTCTCGAATTCGACAAATTCTTCGACGCAATAATCATCATCATCATCGTCATATTTATCATAATCATCATCAACATCAAATTTGAAAAGTAAGACACATGTTTACTAACAATGCACAGAAACAACAGAAACAGAGACAGCCGCAATGGAAACGGCGCAGATTCAAATTAATTAACATTATTCTGTTTATAATTCAGAAATTCGTGAACGATACAGTGTTCATATTCATTGCGAACATCGTTCTATTGGTTCCAAATTTCATAATTCGAAAATCGAGCGTGCTCTTTTTCACCAGGGGGTACGGCGATTTCACAGTGGTAAAGACGATTAGGAAGAATTTAATCGACGGGGTTACTAAGAAGAGTTTACCTCCAATGAAAATTAGGTGGGATCCATTCAAAGAAGTCGAGGAGTGGGATATCAATTTAATTGATAATAGTACTACTGATAAGAAGCAAAAGATCGCTCGATTGGAGATGGAATCGGGGACGTTTCGAACGCAAGACGTCGCGAAAACGTGCAGTAAATCGAGATATTTGAAAAACTTAATGAATGGAGAGGTTCGAAGAGTGTCTAATACAAATAGTTCTAAAACGAAAAGAGTTGCTATATTGCTTCCGTTTACTGGCGATCAGGATTACTTTTTTCGCGTAAAAGTCGCCGAAGAGCTAATCGCAAATAGTCCAGATTGTGTTTGTTTAATTCCAGAGTTGCCATTTTATGGGAGCAGGAATAGTGCGTTTCAAAGCAGTCATGTTTTGAACACAGTGAGTGATTATACTTTGATGCAATTGATAGTCGCGAGAGAGATGTGTGGTTTAATCGAGTGGACGAAATTAGAGTACGGCGACGGCGTCTCGATCGTCATCGGCGGCTTTTCCATGGGAGCCTATATTGCTACGCTTTCGGGTATTTTAGCATCGCTGAATTTTCATGACGAGAACAAAAGTAGTAACAGTAAATTAGGGGTTGTTTCCATGTGCGGTTGGCATAATTTTGAAAATCTCTCCAGAGCCTCTTTTATACGCTTGAGAGCGGATAAAAAACAGTTGCAAGTCGCGGATTCTAGTCTACAAAATTACATCTTTGATATTCTCGTATCTTCTGAAAGTGATAATTCTTCCCAATCAGGCTCGCCAGATGAAAGAAGAGCGAGAAAAGCTAAAAAGCTTTTTTCCACTGTCGATGCTACTGTTGCTGCTGTTCAACGCAATGGTGATAGTAGTAACGGGAACAGCAAACAAAGTAAGAGCAACGAGAGCAACGAGAGAGGTGAAAACATCTTTAAAAATTTAAGTTGGCTTGCAATCGTGTGTCGCACGTTACAAAAGCTATTAGGTGTTGAAATGTTTGTGAACGCGTGCGGTGGAGAAGCGTCATTCGCAAATCGATTGGATGCCATGGTTTTCCATTTTGCTAAACGCGACAAGCTCATCGCGGCTGGAGATCAGATGGATTTAATCAAGAAGCGATGCATAGATTGTACAAAACCAGGCGGTGCGATTTTCACATACGATAAACGAGACCATCTTGCAAACGCCTATGACGTGAAAGGCGTCTGGATACCATCATTTCTACAAGCGTTTGAATGCATGGAAAATTCAAAACCTTCGACGACATCTTCTCGCAAGAAGAAGAAGTGATCTTAATTATCTAGCTCTGAATTGCTAAAAGCAATTTTGCCGAGCAGCTTCACTGTCAAAAAATTCTTCATTCCTTTTGTAACAGCAGCAAGCAAAAGAGAGTGAAAACTACCTAAAGTACGCCTAAAAAGTGTTTTTGAGATATACACGTAGCCATCATATCCTCTCTCAATGCCGCCATCGCCGCTTCTCTCACTATACCTCGTAAATCTGCTCCCGTTTTACCCTCTGTTCTTAGTGAAATATCTTCGAGATTTACGTCATTCGATAAAGAAACCGTTCTTGCGTGGATGAGCAGCGCCTCCAGTCGCTCTTCAGCTGACTTCAACGTTCCAACTTCTAAAATTAAATCAAACCTACCGGGACGTGTCAACGCAGGGTCTAAAGTGTCTAATCGGTTTGTAGTCGCTATGACTAAAACTGACGAAGATGGAGACACGTTGCTGCTCAAGCCGTCCATCTCTGTAAGTAGAGCCGAAAGCACTCGAGCGGCAGAATCGTGAGAACCAGAGGATGAAGAATCTCTCGATCCCGACATACCATCGATTTCGTCAAGGATCAGTACCGCCGGAGAAGCCTTTCGAGCTTTCAAAAACGCGTTTGTGAGTATTTTTTCGCCTTCTCCTAGATACATGGAAAATACGTCAGCCGCTGAAAGCGAAAAAACTGTTGCTCCAGATGCAGTGGCTGCCGCACGTGCCAGTGTTGTTTTCCCGCCTCCCGGAGGACCGTGTAACAAAATACCTCTTGGAGGTTTAATTCCTAATCGTTCAAAGCTACTTTTTTTTCTCAGCGGCCAGTCTATGGCGCGAACTAATCGTCTTTTTACATCAACCAATCCCCCGACGTCTTCCCAGCTCGTCTTTGCGACATCTGCAACAGTGGCGACGTTTCTGATGACTGTCGCTCGAACCTTCGACGCTGCTTCCGAGAAATCACTAAATTGAATGCTCACATTAACACTGTTAGATGATGAGCACCGTTTTACGGCAACCGTGGCAGCTTCTCGGCATAAACTCTGTAAATCGGCACCAGAGTATCCTTTCGAGTTTTTCGCAATCGTTTCTACATCACGCTCTAAATCAAAGCTGCTCTCATTTAAAGGTACGTTTTGCAAGTGCAATTTTAGAATTAAAACCCTTTCTTCTGCGTTGGGTAGAGAGGTTTCTATTTCTTTGTCGAATCTTCCCGGTCTGCGCAAAGCCGGATCGATGGCGTTTGGTCGCGTCGTTGTTGCAATCACAATTGGAGATTGTGGCCATTGTTTTGCACCATCCATCAGAGTCAAAAGCTGTGCGACGATTCTGTTCTGGTGTTGCGAAGAGTTCTTTGTTCGTTTCGTAGCAACTGCGTCTATATCATCCATTAATATTATCGATCTTTTGTTACCGTCGATTGAACAAAATTCTCTCGCTTTTTGAAAGATATTTCGAACGTTTCTCTCGGCGTCACCAGCGTACGACCCGTTGCTAAAAACATCACTCGCACTGAGATTAAATATTTGAATATCTATGGCTAAATCATTTCTTGCTTCTTCGCACGCTGCGCGAACTGCCATCGATTTCCCAGTGCCCGAAGGACCGTGGATTAAAACACCGTTTGGAAAAGAGGCGCCGATGGATGCGGCGATTTTCTCATATTTTTTGGGCCATAATATAGCCTCTCGCAACGCTTCAAGAAGTTCATCGCATGCCACGAGATACGCGTCAGCGTGCCAAGTTGGTAACAATGACGACGATGACAACGATGACGACGCAGAGTTTGTATTCAACGATTTTAATAAGTTTCTTGCTTTATTTTTCTCGTCCTTACGAACAAAAGCAATAATCGTCCGATGCGTTATTCGATAACACCGCTCTAAAAATACGCCACCACCACCACTATCATCATCATCACATTCTTCCACTGATTCACACGACCGCACTCTAATAACGACCGAACTCTCGCTCTCTCCAAAGATAACACTACAATTCCTCTGAACGATCCTATGCGCGAGTAACCTCCTCGCGTCTTCCAATCCATTACTCATATTACTATTATTACTATCATCTACGAATGAATCAATCTCTATTTCACAGCGTTTACAGTTCATTACTTTTCTATTAATCTTTCTTAAGTACGCTTTAAACTCTCTCTTCTGTTCTTCTTCGTTATTATCATGAACGGAAAAACTGTAGTCGTTCAACGTTTTTATAATCTCGCTCTCTTTCCTCTCCTTGGCATCATCATCATCATCATCATCGTCGTCATCATCAAGTGCTGAGTAATTAATCACAAATGGCAAGTTTAGAAAACATGGCTTCTCTTTACTTTCAATCATAAACGACGAAGAAGATGCCTCCTGTTTAACAGTAGGGGTTTGAAAATCTTTACTATCAACGTAGTACTCCTTTGCCTGTATCTCGTGCGCATGCGCCTGTGCTATGAAGTGACAGTAATAATTAAACTCATCAGTATCAGTATCAGTATCAGTAGTATCAGTAGTATCAGTATTCGTTCTTCTTCTTCTTCTTCTTTTGACGAAGAATTCTATTTTACAAACGTCGCCGTAGTTAATGTTAAGTGCAGTGATCAATAAAGGGTTAAGAAGAACTCTGGATTGCGCGTTTGATTGTCGCTGTCGTTGTCGTTGTGATTGGATTGTGATTTCTTTTAGTTCTATTTTGTTCTTCGTCTCTTCTTCTTCATATTCGTTAACAGTCGTGCGCATGTTAAGTGTTTTTATGTCGCGAATAATAATGTGAGATTTTCTGTTCTCGTTGGGGAAAGAAGAGAAATTAGAAAAATAGACCTCTGTTTTTGACGGTGTGATTACGGTGTGATAAAAAACGTACCGGTGCGTTATGAGGAAATGTACACATTAATCACTTATTATTTTAATATTTAAGAACGATGTTTACAAAAATTCTTTCGCGGCGCGTGTTATTTTTTTACTCTACTTCTTCTTGTTACTCTCCGCCGCGTCAGTAGTAGTAGCAGTAGTAGTAGCAGTAGCAGTAGCTTTCTTATTCGTATTACGACCTTCGATTTCACGTCTGAACTCTAAAGCGATTTCATCGATTAACTCATCCGATTTCTTACGCATTTTCAACTCTCTTTGCTTTAGTTCATCGTTCAAGCGCTCTCTCTCGCGTTCGATCGAAAGCCTTTGCTGCAAGCGCTCTTCTTCGAAAGATTTATAGACTAATAGTTTCTCCTTCTCGAAACGCTCTTTTGCGTCTGCTAAAGCGCTGTTGATTTCTTTATTCGATTGCTTCTTCATTTCAGCGAAAGTTTGTACGTTTCTTTTCTCGAAGTCTTTCTTAATCATGTCCTCTTGCGCTTTAAATTTTTGTTCGACGGCGAGAACTTTCAATTCATTCGCTCTTTCAATGTCCTCTTTCGTCTTTTGAAGAAAGATTCGATTCGTTTCTTGCTCCTTGACTAAATCTTCTTTCGCTTTTTGTAATTCAATTTCCATGGATTGAATTTTTTCACTCTCGTAGTTGTTCTCTAAAGCGAGCTTAAGAACAATTTCAGCGTCCTTCTTCACCTTTTCAAACTCTTCCTGACTTTGTATCAATTCGAGCAATAAATCGTCAATCTTTTGCTTCACGTCGATAGCGGTTTTCTGTTCTTTCTCAGCAAATGTTTTCTTAATGCTCGCTTCTTTAGCGATATATTCCTTCTTAAAAAATGCAAACGCTTTTCTCGCCGTTTCGGCATCTTTCTGAATTTCTGAAATTTTAGCCTCGTATATTCGCTTCATTTCGACGTCGTTCAAGTTGGACGAAGAAGTTTCAAATAATGGCAACGATGATGATGTTAATGATAATGACGGCATCGATTGCGCCTTCATCATCTCATTCTCCATTAAGCGCTTAAATGAATTTCTTTCGGCTTTAGCATACTTCAATTGCGCAAGAACTGCTTCGATCTTAGCATCGTTCTCTTTCATGAGTTGCGCGACCATTTCAATCTCTTCGTTTTCAAAAAATTTACTCACTTTGTTCAAGAGAATATCATTTTCGGCGCGGATAGCCGCGAGTTTCGCATCGACAACGGCTGCGATATCTTTTTCCGCCTTCCACTTTGCAGCCGCTTCTTTACGTCGCACTTCCTCCTCTTCCTTGCGCTTTGCTTTGATCTCGGCAGCCATTTTTATCGCTTCCTTATCGAGGGCAATTTTCTCTTCATCCTTGAACCCGGTATTGATGAGCTTTCGAGTTAACGATCGCGGCGAGGCCGTAATGGCGGCAAATGATGCAGCAAGCATCCCAGGATATTGTCTCAAAACAACGCGAGCTATAAATGAAAACACAATAAGAAAACATACGTTTCTCAACGTATAGTCAATTGTCCCATCTTCTCGGATGATGGCGAGAAACTCCCCCGGCGCGACGTCGTCGCCTGGTAGCATGGACGCAGCTTTCTTCTTCGATAGTGCGATTTCTCCTATAGATTGGTTTATCGAAGCCGTCTTGGACGATGACGAATTTTTATTCTTGATATTGTTTTTGTTCATCTTTTCTTGTTGTCTCTTCTTCTTTTCGAGGGCGGCTTTTTCCTTTCTCGTCAATGGCATAGCGGGCTCTTTCCTGTTGAAAGAAGAAATGTGCGCCACTTTCTTGATGCAAGACGCAGCTGCCGTTTGTACAGGATTCTTTAAAACAGGCGACACGGTTTGATACACAAGAATAGAAGTTGCCATGGATAACGCGACTGCTAAAAACTTCTCCTCCATGTCCATACTCGACCACATATTCGGCGGCCCCGGTAAATCGAATCTCGCGTCTACGCGTTTCCAAGCATTACGAATCGTCTTTGCCTGATCTCTGCTCATAGATTCGGCTATGATACTCGAAGACGTTTTTGTTGTTTGTTGTTGTTGCTGCAAGGTAGATGGTTTTGCCTGATATGCAATGCCAGACGTGGAAACGATCGTGTTACCTTTGCCAATGGTTTGACCCCAAACGTTTGAGATTGATGAATCTTTCTCTTCTTCTTCTTCTTCTTCTTGCTGTTGTTGTTCATTATTTTTACTCGTTGTTTTGTTAGACGAAGGGACTACGAGAACATCCCATACGGCATCAACTGCGTATGCAAAGGAAGCATAGCCGGCGGATGAATAAAACGACGTCTTGCCAACGCGACCGGAATGAGCACCTCTCGTTTCTTCAACGTGATTGTTCTCTTCGTCTTCTTGATGATCGTGATCGTGATCGTCTTCCATTTCAACATCTTCTTCGCCGATCCATGAAAATCCTGCGTATCCAGCTGATGAATAAAACGAAGCCATGCCGGACATACCTCCATTTTTTCCTTGAATTGCCAAGTTCGGTGAACTCATAGTACCTTTCTTCTTGCGAAATTCGGCGACGATGGCGTCTAATCGAGCGCTAACATCCTCCTCCTCTATTTCTTCTTTTACTTCGTTTTCTGACGATGTGGAATATGATGTGACATTAGTTAATGCCGCTGCTTCTTCCTTCTTCTTACGAAATTCGGCGACGATGGCGTCTAATCGAGCGCTAACATCATCCTCCTTAACATTATTACTCTTCGACATCACATTTGCTTCTTCTTCTTCTTCTTCTTCTCGTTGTTTTTGCATTTGTTGCTCTTTTTGCATTTGTTGCTCTTTTTGAATATCACTCGCGATAGTAGTACTCGCAACAAAAGCCGCGCGCGCAGTCGCTTTAATTGCTTCGTTTGTTTTCAAATTCCTCGTATGTCTCTCATTCGCCTCTTTCGCTTTAAACTCTTTCTCTCGCTTCGCTCTTTCATTCTCGGCGACTTGTTTGAAATCTGATACGATCTTCGATAATCGGTCTTCTAAAGTAGACCCGCCATCGTCGTCGTCGTCGTCGTTGATATTATCATTAATCGTTGTCGATTGTTGTCGTTGTTGTTGTTGACGATTTGTGCGAAACTCTCTCGCTATCGCGTCCAACCTCTTCTGCAAATCATCCTTCTCATCGTTCGCTTTAATCACTTCATCACCTGAGGATGATCCACTCGCAGATGCTCTCGTCCTCGTCGCATACATATTCTCATTCTTATTCGTCGTCAAACTCGATCGATCGTTCTCGTTATCACTCTTATTAAAACAGTACGTCGATTGTCCATTTGCACTGTTTATGTATTCAACACAGCCATCGGGCCATACCTGTTTACTTATATTTGCACCGGTATCAGCGTTCGGTCCGAACGAGAACACGAAGAAGTTGTTCATCTCCGGTAACGCTAATAACCGCTGCTGCCGCTGCTTCGATGATCTTCCAACACTGATACCTCTCATTCTCACAACAGTACTCTTTCTTCTCCTCGTACTACTTTGATTATTATTACTACGCGCACTATTAAATAACTGATCGATCATCATCATCGAAGTCGTATTCATTGACTTCATCGCTTTGCTCTCTCTCTCTTTGCCCTCTCTTCTTAATCTCTCTCTCTCTCTGTGTAGGGATATGTTTATTATGTTATTTTTTAGTAAAGAGGAATGTAGAGGCCAACGTGGTAAGGCCAACGTGGTAAGGCATCAAAAGTGATCGATCAGCAAAACTTGCAAAAGTTGCAAAAGGGAAAAGGCACCTGTGAATGATATTTTTAGATATTTTTCTCAAAAAAGCGGCTGCAGTATTTACAAACGTACTGATACTAATAAACAAGGAATTATACACACGCACAAGCGTCGTGATCGTAACACGTAGTTTTGCTCTCCATCACTCGCGCGGTCGATACTTATTTGAACGAAAAGAAACAACTTTAGAAGAAATGAACGCGCAAGCGATTCAGAGAATTGCGCACTATAAAAACATCGAGAACGACAGTCTTGGGAGGAGTACACTTTCTGGGAGGACTTATAATGCTACTAAGCAATCGAAGATAACGAAGATCAGAACTAACTGCGTGCAAATACAACAACAACAACGACGCAGAAGACGAGT
>Ga0209710_1002472_pt1 | contig 13019 bp, 10 predicted proteins | sample ArcticOcean_MG_C_5_FD_187436 | JGI IMG/M metagenome (GOLD analysis project Ga0209710, IMG submission 187436) | Marine microbial communities from western Arctic Ocean - ArcticOcean_MG_CB4_138 (SPAdes) (version 2) | ecosystem: Environmental > Aquatic > Marine > Oceanic | place: Arctic Ocean...
GAATAATCGAAGAGGACTTAATCATGAAAAAAATCGATGCATTTAACCACATCTGGCCGAAACCGTTTTTTGACGCGCTGATTGGACATATTGGGGAAATGACCGACATCACTCTGCGCTCCGGTGCGGTCCCTATGATGACCGACCTTGATCGCCGGTTTGAGGTTATGGACATGTTTGGTTCGGAGTATTGCCAGATACTATCGCTAGCGTCGCCACCTTATGAAAAATATGCAAATCCGGAATGGTCGCTCAAGCTGGCCACTATTGCCTCCGACAGCATGGCTGATCTTTGTCGACAATATTCTGATCGCTTTCCCGGGTTTATCGGCACAGCGGTTATGTCAAACCCGCAACAAATGGTTGAAGAGGCCCGCAGGAACATTGAAGACTTGGGCGCATTGGGGATGCAAATATTTACAAATGTGGCTGGAAAGCCGTTAGATTTGCCCGAGTTTGACCCATTCTTCGAATATATGGCCTCAACGGGCAAGCCAGTTTGGATGCACCCATCGCGCGGGGCGAATGTTCCTGATTATCTGACTGAGAAAAAATCCGAATATGAAATTTGGTGGACCTTTGGCTGGCCATATGAAACCTCCGTCGCCATGGCGCGCCTGGTATTTTCAGGCCATTTTGATCGGTTCAAGGGCTTGAAAGTCATCACTCACCACGCCGGCGGCATGATCCCATTTTTTGAGGGCCGGGTGGGCCCGGGCTGGGATCAAATGGGCGCCCGCACCACCGACAGTGATCTGTCGCAGGTGCGCAAAGCTCTTGAGCGGCCGCATCTTGAATATTTCAAAGATTTCTTTGCGGATACCGCTACATTCGGATCTCGCCGGGCCATTGAACACGCGATTGAGTTCTTTGGCGAAGACAATGTTGTGTTTGCTTCGGATGCACCCTTCGATCCCGAAGGTGGCCCAATGTATATTCGAGATACCATCAAGCTTTTGGACGAAATAGATATGTCGCAAGCCACCCGCCAGAAGATTTATCAAGACAACATTGTTCGTATGACCGGACTGAAGCTTTAGGGCCCAGGATATGACCATAGCACAACATTACATTGACGGGGCATTCATCGATGCGGATGGCCCGCTTGCCGATAGCGTAAATCCGGCGGATAACTCACTGTTGGGGCAATATCACCTGGGATCTGCCGCCCTGTGTGACGCCGCTTGTCAGGTGGCGCATAGAGTTTTTTTCACCAGTGGCTGGGCGGAAAATCCGAGGTTGCGGGCGCAAGTTTTGACCGAAATTGCTGATCAATTAGAAGCGGCCAAGCAGGATCTTGTGGAACTCATTATTGCCGAGAATGGCAAGCTGCGGGCTGAGGCCATAGGTGAGTTGGTGGGGTCTATTAGTGAAACTCGTTATTACGCTGGTTTGGCCCGCAATATCCGGGGCACAATGCAGGAGCTGGCGCCTGGGCAATTGTCGTTGTTTCATCGTGAAGCTGCGGGGGTTGCCGGCATCATTGTACCTTGGAACGCCCCGGTCACGCTTCTGATGCGCTCGCTTGCCCCGGCTTTGGCTGCTGGTTGTACCTGCGTTATCAAACCTGCTGCACAAACTCCTTTGATCCATGCGCGCGTGATGGCTTGCATTGCGGCGGTACCGTCTTTGCCTAAGGGGGTGATCAACTCTGTTAATGAAGACGGCATAAAAGTTGGGCGTGCCATGGTGTCCTCTCCCTTGATTGATGTGATCAGTTTCACAGGCTCCAGCGCCACTGGGCAGGCAATCATGGCGGCCGCTTCGACGACCCTCAAGCGGGTGGGTTTGGAGCTTGGAGGCAAAGCACCAGCGATAATTTTTGATGATGCTGATCTGGATTTGGCACAGCGTGAGTTAACCCCCGGCGCGTTATGTATGGCTGGGCAAATCTGCGTGGCGGCGGCACGGTTCTTGGTGCACAAGCCAATTGCCAAAGACTTCGAAGCGCGCATGAAGGCGGCGTTTGCAGCTGTACGCGTCGGGCCGGGCTCTGATCCGTCCAGCCAAATGGGCAGTCTCATTGATCTGCCCAATCGCACGCGCATTGAGGCGTTGATCTCCCAGGCGGCCGATGAGGGGGAGCTGGTGCTGCGTGGCACGCCTCAGGGATCTGGCGCCTTCATTACGCCGAGCCTTTTTCGAATTGATGATGTGAACTCCTCATTGGTTCAAGACGAGTTATTCGGTCCGATTGTGAGTATTGAAACTTTTGAAGATGAGGCTGAAGCCGTCCACAAAGCTAATGCGACAAGCTATGGGTTGGCGGCATCTGTGTTCACAAATTCAAGTTCCAGAGCCTTGCGTGTCAGCCGTAAAATTAGATCTGGCACGGTCTGGGTGAATTCGCATTTGCGGCTGTTTGCGGAGGCGGAAACTGGTGGTTATGGCAAAAGTGGCCTTGGCAGATTGCATGGGTCTGAAGGGCTGAATGACTTTCTTGAAACCAAACATATTTTCCTAGAACCTGGAGTGCTTTAAGATAATGCTAAGCCCAAAACTCTATGACGTGATTATCAACGGTGGTGGCCCTGTAGGCGTCGGTCTTGCTATTGAATTGGGCCAACGTGGCCACCGGGTGGCTGTGGTGGAAAAACATTTGCAGCCCCAGCCCATTCCAAAGGGTCAAAATCTAACACAACGTAGTGTGGAGCACTTCAATGCTTGGGGCTGTGAGGCGGAATTGCGGTCAGCCTATGTTTTGCCTGAAGGGTCTGGGATCGGTGGCATGACCAGCTATGGCACACTGCTCAGCGGTTTGAATTATGATTGGCTCAACCGTGCTCGGGTGGCCAAGTTCTATTTTACAGCCAATGCACGCCTGCCCCAATACAGCACCGAAGCGGTTTTGCGGCAACGCGCTTTGTGCATTCCTGAGATTGACCTCTACTACGGTTACGAAGGAGTGGGTCTCAAACAATCTGATACGCATGTGAACTTTGAAATTATGAATCGCGAAAACCAGCAGCTCCACAACCTTGAGGGGCAATATTTGGTTGGAGCCGATGGCAGCAAATCGCTTGTACGCAGTCAGGCTAAGATCGACGAACAGGTTGCCCCCTATAATAAATTGATGGCATTGGTGGTGTTTCGCTCGACTGAATTGCATGACTTATTAAAAGTCTATCCGGGCAAAGCATTTTACAACGTGCTGCATCCAGATTTTAAAGGCTACTGGCAATTTTTTGGCCGGGTTGATCATGGTACCACATGGTTTTTCCATGCACCCGTTCCATTGGGTACGAAGGCGGATGCCCATGATTTTGTAGCCATGCTGCATAAGGCTGTAGGACAGGATTTTGGGCTGGAAATTGATTATGTCGGATTCTGGGATTTGCGGATCGCCTATAGCAAAGAATATCGCAAAAACCGCATTTTCGTGGCTGGCGATGCGGCGCATAGCCATCCTCCTTACGGCGGCTATGGTATCAATACTGGGTTTGAGGATGCCCGCAACTTGGGTTGGAAGTTGAGCGCTGTTTTGCAAGGTTGGGGAGGGGATGCTTTGTTGGATAGCTATGACAGCGAACGCCGCCCGGTATTTCAATCGACAGCGCGCGATTTTATTGAGAAATTCATTGATGAAGATCAAAGGTTCCTCGACAGCTTCACACCTGAGAGCACCTCAAATTTTGCTGAGCTTTGGCAGGATAGAAACAGTGGTGCCGATGAGGTTTTTGCTTTTGAGCCAAATTATCAAGGCTCGAGCGTCGTTCAAGAGGGTTCCGGTGAACCCTCCGCCATGGGCCACCATATTACCAAAGCCGAAGCTGGCCATCATCTGTCGCCGCAACCGCTACTTGGAGACATTACAATGTTTGAGGCTTTGGTTGCGGATTTTACCCTCCTGTGTGATGGATCCCATCCCCAAGCCGTTGCGAATTATGTGACTGCTGCAAGAGAGCTTAACATTCCTCTGACGGTCGTGGATAGTTTGAGCCCCGAGGCTGTTGCAGCCTATGAGACAGATCATATTTTGCTGCGTCCGGATCACTATATCGCGGTCACAGGATTAGACGTTGGGCCTACGGCGGCTCTGCGCCGGGCTGTGGGATTGGCCTGCTAGTCGCGCTTAACACTGATGGTGCTGCGACCTTCCTCTTGGAAGTCGCCCGCCCGTATAGAGAAAAAAGCAGAGGGTCTGTTAGGCTCTGTCAGACAAAACTACTTGAGATCGGATGAGCGACTTTCTAACTTCTTCTAATGACAAAAGGCTTTCCATTTCGCTACACCAAACCTGGCCCGGGGTTACTGAACCATTTTGTCTAAACACAGGCACAGAAAACCGGTTTGACCACTGCTCCGCACACCTCCATCGCTACTTAAGAGCACTCCGCCGTGCGGGCCTATGGACAAACTTAGTGCACCTCAACTGATGTACTTTCTCTCCGGCCAATGATGTAATTTTAGTCCGGCGTTGACAGGCGGTGATAGGCTCGTATTCGTGTTCCTTTACTGTAAACGGTGAGAGACACTTGGGCATTGTTGCCTCATGCATCATGCCCTGGGTAAAGTTGTACTAGTGATTTGAATCTTCAGAATATTTTAAAATCAAAAATTTTCAAAAGTTTAATTTAGAAAAAATTCAACCGAATCTCTTCCTAAACTCGAAAAATTGTATACAATTTAAATATAGGGTCTACGTATGCCACGATAAACCTATGGGGGGTTAACTTGAGCTCAAGACGGCTAAATCAACTTGAAAAGGCCCTGTTTGGCCTTAGATCCTTGATATTTGGTGGCGAGTTTAAGGTCGGCCAACGTCTACCCGAAATTGCTGTTTCTGAACAATTAGGGATCTCTCGCACGCCCCTGCGTCAAGCAATGGACCGTCTCATAGCCGAAGGATTGCTGGAACGCATATCAACCGGCGGTTGTCGTGTGGCGGTTTTTACTAAGGAAGACATCGCCGATGCCATCCAAATTCGAGGAGTTATAGAAGGCACGGTAGCGCGCATGGCCGCCGAACGTGGCGCCGATCCAGCCCTTATGATCCGTGCTAAAAAAATCCTTGCAAAGATTGATCATGCCCTGACCAGTAATACGGGCATCGACTTCGACGCTTATGTCAGCGGTAATCGTGAGTTTCACGATATCCTCGCACATCTGTCTGGCAGCACATTGATGATACGTGAGGCGGAACGGATGGCCCTGCTTCCACTGGCCTCCCCCTCTGCCTTCTTAAGTGATCAAGCGCTCATACCCGACTTCCAAGATTCCCTGCGGCACGCCCAAAGGCAGCACCGCACACTCTTGGAAGCCATCGAAAACCGTGAAGGGAGCCGCGCAGAAGCGGTGGCGCGAGAACATGCGCGCCTCGCATTGATGAACTTTAACTATCTTACCGAACAAAGACCCGCCTTGGCAAAACATGTGCCGGGGCTGGCTTTACTAACTGAAAAATAACGTCTTTGGAGAAGCCCTATGACAAGTCTAAGCATGATCATCAACCAACATAAAACCCCAGTAGAAATGCTGCGCAATTCTAAAATCGGGATGTATGTCTATCCTGTGGTGGCGCCTGAGTTTACCAATTGGCGTGACGAGCAAGCCGCATGGCGCAAATCAGCCGTGTTGTTTGACCAAACGCACCACATGGACGAGTTGATTGTGGAAGGCCCAGATGCCGAAGCTTTTCTAGCCTATGTGGGCATCAATGCCTTTGCAAATTTTGGCCTTAATCGTGCCAAGCACTTTGTCCCGGTAACCCCTGCTGGCCATGTCATCGGTGATATGATAATTTTTCGCGAACGCACTGACAAATTCATTTTGGTGGGCCGCGCCCCAACCGCAAACTGGGTGAAATTTCAAGCCGCAATTGGCAAATGGAAGGTACGCCTATTCCACGATCCACGCTCCAACAGCCGCCCAGATGGGGAACGCGTGATGCGCACTCATTACCGCTTCCAAATCCAAGGTCCAGATGCGCCAGCGATATTTGAAAAAATCAACGGTGGCCCTGTGCCTGACATTCCATTTTTCCATGTAGACTGGATCAATGTTGGCTCTAAGAAAGTTCAGTCTCTGCGCCACGGCATGGCCGGCGCGCCGGGTTTGGAAATTTGGGGGCCCTATGCGGATAAGCACTACATCCAATCTACCATCCAACAAGCCGCCCGCGATATTGGCGCGGATTTGGTGCAAGTGGGCAGCCGAGCTTATTCAACCAACACTTTGGAATCCGGCTGGATACCATCCCCCCTGCCTGGCATATACACCGGCGATGGGATGATGCAGCAATACCGTGATTGGCTGGGTGCTGATAGTTATGAAGCGGCAGGCTCCATCGGCGGTAGCTATGTGTCAGACGATATCTCCAACTATTATGTCAATCCATTTGAGCTTGGCTATGGCTTCTACATCGGTTGGAAAAAAGAGAGTTTTATCGGCAAGGAAACCTTGCTGAAGATGAAAGACGGTCCAAATCGTCAAAAGGTGACATTTGAATGGAACCGCGAAGATGTGTTGAAGGTTATTGCCAGCGGTTTGGAGCAGGGTACACCGTTCAAGTGGATAGATTTTCCACAACCAAACTATGCGTCCTCTTCGGCAGATATGATTATGCTAGGCGACAAAATGGTTGGGATGAGCATGTTCAACGGCTACAGCTACAATGAACGTTGCTTCTTGAGCTTGGGTGTTGTGGCCACTGATGTTAACATTGGCGATGTGCTGACTATGAAATGGGGAGAGCCAGAAACCACGGGCAAAACCTCAACTGAGGCACATGTGCAAACCGAAATTAGGGTCCGAGTTTCCGCAACACCCTATGCACAGGATGCAAGAGAAAATTATGCAGATAGCTGGCGCACAAGTGCCAGTTAAGACCGAAGACCGGGTTCAACACGCCTAAATTAGTTGAACCCATTATCATCATCATTGTCGAACCTGGGAGGAAAAGACATGAAATTTACTAAAATTCTGGCCGCCTCGGCCATCACATTGGCGGCTTTGCCGGTCAGTGCCGAAGAACTCAGCTTTGCAAACTTTACCCCACCGTTTCATACCGTAAACGCCTCGGTTATTGAAAAGCTGAATACAGATCTTTCTGCAGCTACCGGTGGTGCTGTGACCGTACGCGGCTATCACGGCGGTGAATTGGGCGCGGGTCCAGTTGAGCAATATGTGCGTGTTGTACAAGGCGTGGCCGATATCGCTTGGGGCCTGCCGGGCTACACATCATCTCAGTTTGAAAAAACTATGATTGTCGAGCTTCCGGGCACTTTGAGTAACGCCGATGCAGGCTACAAAGCCATGTGGGATGCCTATAATGATCATCTGGCAGGCGAATTTCCGGGCACAATCCCAGTAGCGCTTTGGACTTCTGAGCCCAATGTCTTCATCATGAAAAATCACGTGATCCGCACGCCCGCCGACTTGGCAGGTCTCAAAGTTCGGGTTGCCGGTGCGACTGCGGCGGAAGTGGCTTCTGCATTGGGTGCAACACCGGTTCAAATGCCAATCAACCAAGTCTATAATGCCTTGCAGACTGGTTTGATTGACGGTGTGATTACCGGCTCTTCAACTTTGAATGACTTCAAACTTGACGAAGTTGCCAACAGCTACACCTTCGGAGCTAACCTTGGTCGTTTGTCCTTTTATGCGGTTATGGGTGAGGCCAAATACAACAGTCTTTCCGCAGATCAGCGCACAGCCTTGGACGGCGTGATCGGCATGGGGCTATCAAAAAGTGCAGAAGATGCATGGAATAAAACAGCCGTTGAAGGGGTTGCCGCTGCGCGCCTGCGTGACAACAACACATTCATCGACCTTAACGAAGCCCAAGCTGCTGCCTTTGCTGCAGTGATCGCTCCCGTCACAGGTGCCTATGTTAATGCAGTGGGTGGCCAAGCCGCTCAAGCTGCTATGCAGGCTGATTAATCATGGTCGCGCATCTGCGCATCTGGGCGGACAGGCTGATTGGTCTGTCCGCAAACATTGGCGCCCTTGGTTTGGTGGTTGAGGTTGCCGTGATTTTAGTGGATGTGATTGGCCGCGCTTATGGCGCGCCGCTCTACGGGTCTCAAGATCTGATCTCTATGTCGATGGTCATTTTGGTCTTTGGCGCCATGTCCATGTGTGACCGCCAAGGCGGGCATATTGCGGTCGACTTATTCGAGCCACGGTTTCCAGCCAGCATGAACCACATCATTGATATTTTAGCGGCGCTCTTAGGGGCTGTTGTATTCGCATTTATCGCCTACGCTATCATCGACAGCGCAAAGCTGAGCATCATGTTGAATCTCTCAACCAACCTTTTAAGGTTACCAAAGGCTTGGTTCCAATGGGGCTTGGCTGGGTTTTCGATCATGACAAGTCTTGGCATGCTGCTGCGTGCCATCGAAATGGCCATCACCCGGCGCGACATTCGCACCGAAAAGGGACAGATTATATGAGTGTAGAAGCCATTGGCTTTACCGGCATCGCCGCCTTGCTGTCTCTTCTGGTACTGCGCGTGCCGGTGGCGTTTGCCATGTTTTTAGTGGGCTTTATTGGCATTTGGGTTTTGAACGGCTGGAATGGCGCCATGGGTCTGTTGTCGTCGGAAACCTTCACGCTCGCCTCTAGCAGCGAGCTAGTCGTCGTGCCTTTGTTCATTCTGATGGGCAATGTCGCCTCGGCCACAGGCATGAGCCGGCAGCTCTACAATGCCGCCTATGCCATCATTGGCCATATCCGGGGTGGTTTAGCTTCTGCAACCTTGCTGGGCTGCGGTGGTTTTGCGGCGCTGTCAGGTTCTTCTGTAGCCTCCGCCTTGACCATGGGCAAAGTCTCCCTGTCGGAGATGGACCGTTTTAAATATGATCCACGCCTGTCAACCGGCGTGGTCGCGGCAGGTGGCACTTTGGGCATTTTGATTCCCCCATCGACCGGTTTTGTGATTTTTGCGATTTTGACCGAACAATCAATCGGCCGCCTGTTTTTGGCAGGCGTGTTCCCCGGTATTCTTTTGCTGACAATTTTCATACTCACCGTCACCATCATCTGTTGGTTTCGTCCCGAAGCAGGCCCCCCGGGTCCGCGCACCTCATTGCGCCAAAAGCTCACAGCACTCACCGGAGCCCTGCCCATCCTTCTGGTAATCACCATCACCATCGGCGGCATATATGGCGGATTGTTTTCGCCCGTTGAGGCAGCAGGCGTGGGCGCTGCTTTTGTCATTCTCTACGGCGTTATCACCCGTAGTTTATCACTCAAGGCCTTCTGGCAAGCGGCCAGAGAGTCGGTGATCACCACGGCCACGGTCATGCTGATCTTAATCGCAGCCCATATGATTAATCCCTTCTTAGCGCTCAGTCATGTGCCGAGCTATGTGGGCGAAACTCTTGTGGCGTTGCAAATCCCAGTTCTGGCCACCCTCGCCCTGATGCTTTTGGTCTATCTGGTCTTGGGGTGTTTTCTGGAAGGATTTGCCATGCTGGTGCTGACCTTGCCAATCTTCTTTCCAGTAGTTTTGCAACTCGGCATCGACCCAATTTGGTTTGGGGTATTGGTGGTGCTGACCTTGGAAATGGGGCTGATTTCGCCGCCAGTTGGGATCAATGTATTTATTGTTAAATCGGTGGCGCCTCAGGTGGCCTTGGCAGATATTTTCCGCGGCGTTATCCCGTTTTGGTTCGCGATGCTGGTAACTTTGGGCATTTTGATTACCTTTCCACAGATTTCGCTGTTGCTTCCAAATACAATGTTCAACTAAACACGGAGCTTGCCATGCCTGCCCCTACCGACACCCGCCTGGTAGTCATATCCAGCCCGCGCCACCTGCGCATCGTCTCTTTCATCCTCGCGGCATGGTATCATGACTGACGTCGCGCATTTGGGCCATGTGGAGCTTTACACCAATCAATTTGACGCCAGTTTAGATTTTTTCACCCGTGTCTACGGGCTGACAGTCACCGAACGGGATGACAGCAGCGCCTATTTGCGGGCTTTTGATGATTATGAGCACCACAGCCTTAAACTGACACGACACCACAGCACTGGCGTGGCTCATATCGCCTACCGCGCTTCCTCAGAGCAAGCCCTGCTCACCCGCACTGCCAAGATCGAGGCCAGCGGATATGAGGTGATTGGTTGGGTTGATGGCGATGCAGGCCATGGCCGTGCTTTTCGCTTTAAAGACCCCTTTGACCATACCTTTGAACTCTATTGGAACACGCAGCGCTATATCGCGCCGGATGCAGAAAAACCCGCGCTCAAAAACATCGCACAACGCTACCACGGCCAAGGCGCCTGCCCCCGGCGTCTGGACCATGTGAACTTATTGGCCACAGATGTGGCTGAATTTCGAAGGTTTATGGAAACATGTATTGGCAGCCGCGTCACTGAAATGATCCAACTCGACAATGGCCGCATTGGCGGATGCTGGTTTACTGTAAACAATAAGACTTATGATTTGGCCTGCACCGAAGAGCACGGCTCTGTTGACGGGCGGTTTCATCACCTGACCTACGTTACAGATCAACGCGAAGACATCCTTCGGGCGGCAGATATTTTTCTTGAAAACGGGGTTCACATCGAAACTGGCCCCCATAAGCATGCCATCCAAGGCACTTTTTTCCTTTATGTGTGGGAGCCTGCGGGTAATCGAATTGAACTGGCAAACTCCGGCGCAAGGTTGATCCTGGCACCCGATTGGGAACCGGTGGTTTGGACTGAGACAGAACGCAAAAAGGGCCAAGCCTGGGGCTTGAAAACCATAGACACCTTTCACACCCATGGCACACCGCCGGTCTCGTCAGATTGAGACATGTTGAGCTCACTGCACCACCACGGTCAATCAAATCTGCACAAAGCAGAAGGTGACCCCTTGTGACGGGCCTCAACATATTTGCAAAGGCCCAGCCATCCGGTGACAGCTGGGCAAAAGTGGTGCTTTTGGTCCTTACAGGCGCCGTGGCGGCCTTTCAGGTTGGCAAAATCCCCCTCACACTTAAATACTTACAAAGCGATTTAGGCTTTGATTTGGTCATGGCGGGATGGGTGGCCTCTCTGTTCGCGGTCATAGGGGCGGGAACAGCGATTTTGCTTTCTTTTGGGGTTGCGCGCTTTGGCCTCAAACGCACCGTTGTGCTGGGTCTGTGTACCAGCGCTGTGGCCAGCCTGCTTGGCAGCATGGCCCAAGATGTCACTTTGCTGCTTATCACCCGAGTCTTTGAGGGGTTGGGCTTTATTCTAACTGTGCTTTGCCTGCCGCCCTTGATCACCCAATGTGCGCCAAAGGGCCAAACCAGCGCCGCCATGGCCTTTTGGGCCATCTACCTACCGCTGGGCACCTGTGTCATGCTTATGATCAGTGCGCTTGTTTTACAGAGCGGCTCTTGGCGGATAGTTTGGACGATTGCGGCACTCGCCTTGTTGGTAGCTGCGCTGATCATCAACCGGCTGAATCTGCCACAACCAATACGGTCTGTGCCGCGCGCGCTGCAACTGCCGGCGCTGGGACGGTTAGGCTGGATATATCTAGCGGCCCTTTCAAGCTGCTTTGCCGTCTATGCAGCGCAATATTATGTTTTTGCCAGTTTTTTGCCAAAAATATTGACTACTTCTTCCACCACTAGCATCTTCCAAATGGCCAGTATTACAGGCGCGTTCATAGCCTTAAATGCCTGTGGTAACGTCCTTTCTGGCCTGTTGCATAAGGCTGGGGCGGAGTCATGGCTTCTGATTAGCGTAGCAGCCGTGGGATTAGTGGTCTTGTGTCCCATGGTGCTTGCTGATGGCCCGTCGATGGAAATACGTTTGGGTGCTGCAGCGCTCTTGTCGCTCTTATCGGGCTTGGTGCCCAGTTCGCTGTTTGCGGCAACCCCCCGATTGTCGATCACTCTAGAAGCCCGCGCGTTTACCAATGCCTGTTTGGTTCAGGCTTCGGCATTGGGGCAATTACTCGGCACACCCTTGGTGGCCTTCGCCGTGTCGAGATCTGAGGCATGGAGCGCCGCTACGCCACTAATCTGGACCGCAGCTGGGTTGATTTTAGGGGCCGCTTTGGTCATGCGGGCACTGTCAGATTAAACTTGCTTGAAGTGGGCAGGGCTACTTTGCAACCTCGTCTAAAGACAAAACACCCCCCATTCCACTACATGAAACCTGGCACGGGGTTCCTGGACCATCTTGCCTAGGCCCGTGGACCAAGAGCCACGGCTCTAGCGGACAATAGAGCAACCAACTAAGTCCTACCTGCGGTGGGCTGTGAAGTTGCTGAGCGTAACTTAGAAGTTATGATTTGGAGTACGCTGTGTATCAGCGTTGCTAAATGGCCAGTACGATAGGCCAGCGATCAACTTAATGGAAATGATAAACAGGCTCAGCATTACGCCTATTACGGATACTAAATGCCCGTTGCATTTGTCCATTTAGCCAAACACCGTCATACTTCTCCCCGTTGGGGAGCCGCACTTTCATAAACCCTTCTGGCTTTAGGTTTTTCAATGTTCCATACCATTGGATGCCTTCGCAATCCGTGCTTGTTGCGAATTGCACACTCGTATCATCCAACCAGCAGCCTGCTATTTGGTTGCCAGCTTTACTGGTAAACTTACCGATACCGTACCGAGTAAAGTTGGTGATGTTTCCAACGTAAGTAGAGCCATCCGAATATGTTAAACTTCCACTTGCGCAGCCATGGGGATCTGGAATTGTACCAAAATACTTCCAGTCACTGCTCGTTATGTGAATATCGCCCACAAGGGATGGATCCATTCTGCCAGTTACCTTTGAAAATTCTCTGAGAAGATAATTCCGACAACTCACCTAGCCCGCAGCGCACGCCGTTTTTTACTGCGCCTTCATACCAGTCGCCGTTTTTATAAGAAATCTTTGCTGATCCTGTTTGTTCGCTGTAAGACCATTCCCCTTCATATCTAAAACCAGAAGCAGAAGTATAAACGCCAAACCCGTGTTTAACTCCAGATCTGAAGTCGCCTTTGTAAAGCCCACCGTTGCTATATTCTAAAACCCCATAGCCGTGGAAAGCACCTTTGCGCCAAGAACCTTTATAGCTCAGGACATCTGAGTGG
>Ga0209710_1002473_pt1 | contig 13016 bp, 8 predicted proteins | sample ArcticOcean_MG_C_5_FD_187436 | JGI IMG/M metagenome (GOLD analysis project Ga0209710, IMG submission 187436) | Marine microbial communities from western Arctic Ocean - ArcticOcean_MG_CB4_138 (SPAdes) (version 2) | ecosystem: Environmental > Aquatic > Marine > Oceanic | place: Arctic Ocean: Canada...
ATTATGAACTTGATAAAACACGTTCATATTCTCTGAAATTAAGATCTCCAGAAGCAATCATTCTTTTACCCATTTCTTGCATAGTTTGAAAACCTTCTTTAATAGCAATTGCTTTGAGTTCAGGTGTGGTTGCTTTTTTTAATATCGCTTCTTTAATGGGTTTTGTGACATTTAAAATTTCATAAATTCCCATTCTTCCTTTGTAGCCAGAATTTTTACATTTTGGACAACCTTTGCCTTTAGTGGCTCTTACTCTTGATGCAAGTTCTGGAGTAAAACCAATATCACTTAGCACTTTTGGATTTACATCATCGTCTGGCACTCTACAGTCCGTACAAGTTTTTCTCGCTAGTCTTTGAGCCAAAATAAGAGAACACGCAGCACTTATTAAATAATCTGGAGTACCCATATTTTGTAATCTTGTAATTGTACTTGGGGCATCATTAGTGTGCAGGGTGCTAAACACTAAGTGTCCTGTAAGAGCTGCCTTTAAACCTATATCAACTGTTTCCTTGTCTCGCATTTCTCCTATTAAAATAATTTCAGGATCTTGACGTAAAAAAGATCTTAAAGCTGTAGAGAAACTATAACCAATATCATCTTTAATTTGAACTTGAGCCACTCCATCTAGTTCATACTCAACTGGATCTTCAGCCGTTAAAATATTTAAATGAGGTTTGCTCACTTCTTTTAGAATACTATACAATGTAGTTGTTTTACCCGAGCCCGTTGGTCCGGTAACAAGTATTAGACCTTGTGTGCTGTGAATATTTTTTCTTAAAATTTTTAAATCAGTTTCATCAAAATTTAATTGTTCAAGTGTAATATCTCCTGCATCTTTATTTAAAACACGCATTACAATTCTCTCGTTGTTTGCAGTTGGTAACATTGATAGACGTAAATCAACTACTTTTCCTTCTATCTTAAAATTAATTGCTCCATCTTGTGGTAGTCTTCTTTCAGCAATATCCAATTTACCCATTATTTTAAAACGAGTTACCACTGCACCATAATTGTCATGTAAGAATTTTGTATAATGATCTTGCACTGAAAGCATTCCATCTAATCTGTAACGAACTCTTGAATTAAATCGATAAGGTTCAATATGAATATCACTCACTCCTAATTTAATTGCTTCTGCTACAACAGCGGTACTGAATTTTATAACTTCAGATTCATTTTCTAATGCTTCAATATCTTCTTCTGGGGCTTTTTCGAGAACTTCTCCAACATCACCTAATTCAGAATCAAATGTTTTTGTTTTTTCTCTATTATCTTTATTTTCTTTCCTAATTGTTGCTGTAGTTACATCCCCACTTTCACTAAGAAGTTTTTCTATAAATTCAGAAATTTGAGATACTTTAGCTGCATGTAATTCTATATTTTTTTTTGTTATAGCTTTTAAATTTCTCATTAAACCAAGTTTAGAACTATCTGGTATTGCAATATGAAGTGTTTTGCCGTCAACTTTAAATGGTGCAACAAAATTCATATTTATATAATTAGAAGGAAGTACAGTTTTGATATCATCCGTAATATTAACTTTTGACAAATCTACTACTTCAAGATTTTGTTCTTTAACGAGCACATCTAAAATCTTATCTTCATCCGTAAGTTTAAGCTCAAAGACAGCATCAATTTGAGATTTATTACCCTCGCTACTTACCTTTTTAATATTTGGTAAATCTTTACCCGATATAATGTCATGATCGATTAAAACGTTAATGAGATTAATTTCACTTTCTCTGCTGATTTTAAGCATTTACAATATCCTTGGTGCTATAAATATTAATAGTTCGTCCAATTTGTCTGATTTGCTTTTACCTTTGAACAGATTTCCTAGAACTGGTAAATTTCCAACGCCTGGTGTCTGTGATTTGCTGCTAAATACTTTATTCTTTTTTATTCCACCGATTACAACAATATCTCCGTCTGCTACTAAAAGCTTTGTTGAAATTTCCATTTTATTTATGGATGGTTCACCTGCATTTGCTCTATTTACAGTGTTATTGTTGACCATAATTTCTAATAGCACGTTACCATCTCCAATAATGCTTGGTGTAACTGTTAGTTTTAATGCCGCTTCTTTAAATGAAGTGTCTGCTCCTTCAGATCCGGTGGCTTGATAAGATATTTCTTCTCCTTGTGTGATTGTTGCAATTTGATTGTCTAAAGTAAAAACTTTTGGATTAGATATGGTCTTACCCTTACCTAATACTTCTAAGGCTGTAATTTCTGCTTTTAATACGGCTGATCCAGTTTGTCTTAAAATACCTATTCCACTTGTTGCACCAACTGCAGCAAAATCGGTTAAGGCATCTGTTACACCTCCTATAGCTGCAGCTGAAGGGCCGGGTCCTGCTGGAGGTGTAACAGAAGCCATACTGCTTGCGCCTATGCCACCTATTTTATAATCTTTTTTTGCAGAATATGCTCCACCTAACCTAGTTCCCAATGCTTGTTCAAAAGTTGAGTCAGCCTCTACGATAAACGCTTCAATTAAAACTTGTTTAGTTCTGACATCAATTTCTTTAATAACTTTATCAACTACATCTAAATCTTTTTCTTTTCCTCTTACGATTATAGATCTTGTAGTTGTTTCTTCTGTTATTTGAATTGGAGAGTAAGAAGAGTCTCCCACTGAAGTAAATAGTTCGGTTATGGTTTTTTTAGCTTGTGCAGGACTGATGTAATAAAGTCTAAAAATTTCTGAGAGAATTGGCTCAACTGAATCCTCAAGTTCCACTTTTTTCTTAACGGCCGCAGCTCTTGTTGATTTGTAAGTTTCTTGTCCAGTTAAGGTCGATGGAGTATGTACTCTTATCAGGTTACTTGATACATCAATATCAGCTGCAAAATTCTTCATGTCTAACAAAGCATTGAATGCCTTGTCCCATGGAACATCCACTAATTCTGCTGAAATAGCTCCTGCAACTTCATCACCTACTAATATATTAATTTCTCCAATTTTACCCATTAAACTCATGGCTTCTTTGTAATCTAAGTTTTGAAAATTAAGAGTTACCGTTTGTTTTAAAAGTTTAAAATCATCAGGTATAAGCAAATAGTTTCTTGTTTTCTGGGACGATATTTTTTTTCTTTTTTGTAATAAATTTGTATCCTGAATTCTAGGTTTTGGTCCCATTCTAACTGTTTTATCAACTTCAATTGTTCCAGACTTTTTAATATCCTCTTTGATTAAAGGAGTATTGTGGTCAAATGGCTTTGATTTATTACCGCGCTGGCTAGATGCACAACCAGCTAAGCTGAGTGCTAAAAAAGAAAATAAAACAAATATTTTTATTAATCTAAAATACATCAGTTTCCTTTATGTTGTTTTTAAAATTAATTGTTATGTAAGTGTCATCCGCTTTTTGAAATACTGCTTCGTTAAGTGTCATATCAACTAACTTTACTCCGTCACTTAATTCATCTTGTAATTTCAGAGTTATAATTTCACCTGAAGCATTAACTAAAGACACATAACTTTCTTCAGAGCCTGAAATAATTCCCACAAGTTTAAAATTATATAAACTCATTTCTTTACGTTCCCCTGCTTGACCTGATGAAAGGATACTTCCTCCACTTCCTAAAGAAGAGTTTCCTACAAAAGGATCATTTAAAGGCAATGGTTCCTCCGTATTTTTATTCACATCGTGACTATCAGCTATTACATTGTTTGGAGTAATGCTCATAAAGAGCAACACCAGAAATAAGGCTATAGTTTTAAAAAAAATCATTTGCTAATCCTACAATAGTTAAAGTTCCATCAACTTTTACTGTGCCAGCTGAAGTTCCTTGCACAACTTTAATTGACTCTTCGTCAAAATTGAGCATTTTTTTTGACAGAGATATTTGTCTTTTAAATTTAATATAACCCAAGAAATTACCAGTAATTTCAAAATCCACAGGAATTTTATAATAAGCTATATTGTTTATGCTTTTCTTTTTGGTTGTCTTTTTCTTTTTCTTTTTATTTAAAATATCTGATCTACTGATTGCTTCTGGTTTTTTCTTTTCTATTTTTGAAATAACTAAATTATTTTGTCCTGCAAATTCGCTTAGAGTTTGATAAAGCCCTTCAACTTCTGCTCTAGAATGAAATAATGTAGAATATTTTTTATAATCAGGTTCTAGTTTTTTTATCTTATTTTTGTTTGTTTTTATTTTTTTGGTGAATTTAATTATTTCATTTTGTTTAACGATCATGTCATCTAGTTTAATTTTTTTTGAATTTACAATTGGGTTTAAAATAGAATAATAAATAATTAGAAAAAAGATAATTGCTCCAAAAGCAATACCACTTTTTATAAGAGTCTTTTCGTCAGTAAAAGTTAAAATTTTTGCTTTTAAATCCTCTATATTTAAATTATTCAAATCCATTTTTTCTATCCTTTTTTAATTTTAACAAAAATTTTAAAACCTTTGCTTGCTTGTCCTGTTTTGTTGGAACTATTAGGTAATTGCATTGAAGTTAACGATGCTTGTTGAATTAATTTTTTACTACTTAAATTACCAATTAACCTCAAAATATCTTGATCACTAGCTGCAACACCTTGAATAATAACTTGGCTTTTTCCGTTGTAGTCTACAGACTCAAATTTTACTCTATTAGGAACACTCGATGCTATTTGCGCTAAAACTCTATAACTCATTTCTTTATTTGATTTTAAACTTTTACTTAATTTTAAAGTCTTTACGATTAAGCCCAGTTCTTTAGTGCTTTTTGTTTTTTCTTTTGTTTTAACAGCGTGCGTTGAAAGAACATTTTCATAATTATTTAATTTTTTGTTATAGGAGTGAATATTCCAAAAAGATAATGTGAAAAGTATTGCATAAATCCCTATTACTCCTCCTACTACCCCTTTAAATGCAAAATTTGAAAGAGCTTTTATTTTCTTTTCTTTAATTACACTTTTTCTATTTGGCAATAAATTGATGTTTTTGACTGCAGTTACAAATTTGTAATACCCAAAGACATCTAATTTTCTAAAAGCTAGTCCAATAACTGTTGATAAATAAGATCGATTTTTTAAAGAAATAGCTTGGTGTAATTGTTGTGGAACTTTCAACCCTTCTAGTGGATCAAATAACTTAAACCCTACGTTAATTAAATCTTTTCTAAAAATTCCTAAAAACAAATCTACATTTGGTAGGTCTGAAACTACTTTTATATTTCTAATTCTTTTTTCATATTTTGTTTCAAAGTCTTGTATCGCTTGTTTAACTTGTGCAATAAACCTTCTACTTAAAGCTTCGCTTTCTTCATGAGTTCCTGTCTCTAACAAAATTTTTCTATCCTGACCTCTTAAAAAAATATCGGTTATAATTGGATTGTTGTCATATAAAATCATTACATAATTTTCATCTAAACCGAATTCTAATACTGCTGTTAAATTAGCATCTTCTGTACTTAAAGAAATTTGATTAATTTGATCTACTGCTGATTTTAATGCAAAACATTTAACATCAATAATTACTGGATTAAGACCACTATTTTTAATTATGGAAGTGTAATTATTTATGTCAGACAACTTGGATGCAACAAATAAAATATCCATAGTATTTTCTTTTTGATTTCTATTTATTACTTGATGAAAAATAGAATAATCATCTAGGTTGTCAGTTAGCTGAACTAAGTTTTCCCAAAGTGAATTAGTATCAATTGCTTTTGCCAATTCTTCCTCAGTCATTAATGGAGCTGTGACTACACGTATTATCGCACTCGTTACTGGAATGGCAATAGCAGCATTCGTTGTCACAATTTTTGCTTTTTGTATAGCAACTGTTAATTCATTACTTACATGATCCGCGTTTTCTAAAACTGAAGTTTCATCTGGTAAATTAATAGGATGTATAAAAAATTTATCAAGAACCCATTGATTTTCTTTATTAGTTGAAATTTGAGCCAATCTAATTTCTTTATTAGTAAGTTCTATACCTAAAATTTCTTCGCCTTGAGCAGATTTTTTTCCAAGTCGTGCTTTAAAAAAACTTTCAACTTTTCCTACATAATTATTTTTTGCTAGTGCAGAAATTTTATTGGTTAAATCTTTTTTATCAAAACTTATTTTTTTTAAATTAATATTTTTAAATTTTTCAAGAATACTTAAATTTATTTTTGATTCTGAAACATTTTTATTCTCAACAGAAGTAGAAACTTTTTCTAAGGCAGCTACAGGTTCTGTTTGTTCTGGTAGTGCAGATGGTTCTTCATTTACTTCCTCTACTACTTCTTGATGAACCTCTTCTTCCTTTTTACTTTCTCCATAAATATCATCAAACCATTTTTCCAATATTGGTATAGCTTCTTCAAGATTAGGTGTTCCTGATGAAGAAATTTTTTGTTTTCCATCAAAATAAAGTCTACCAACAAAGTTTTTTGATTTTAGTTCACCTTTATATTTATCTTGCCTAACATATATGTGTAACCTGCCTTCTTTTTTATGAATTACTTCATGGTTATTATTCTCTTCAATTTTAGGTTGTATTTCTTCTTGATTTTCATTTGATGTCGCGGAAGAATTATTCTCAGTATAACTAGATTCACCCTGTGATTGATTCTCATCAACCTTGGTGTTTTCATTGGTCTCTTCGTTACTATTAATATTGTCTTTATTGTTTTCGTCCATAATTATTATAATAAAATTTTTTCTCTAACACCAAGCATTCGAATCTCTAACACAAATTGAGAACCTAACTATAAGTTGTGAACCTAAAATGGGTGAAGTATCAAAATTCAAAAACAATTGAAAAAAGTAATCTTTTAAGAATTTTAAGAATTAGATTGAATCGAGCTTAGTGGAGATAAGATGTTCAATTTGTTAAAATTTAAAATAGAGAAATTGTTGATTTTTAAATAGCGATTATAAAAAGTAGAAAAAGTTTTTAATTTTATAATAAATTTTCAGACTTTGGTCTAAATAGAGAAATTATATTGTGTTAGAGTAATTTTAATATTGTGTTAGACTACTTTGTTGTTGTGTTAGACTTTTTTGTTATTGTGTTAGAGCAATTTAGAAAAATAAAATTTTTTTTAAGTTAAAAATCAACAAAAATGACTCTTTTTCATTTCTGTAAAAAATTATATCTTTTGTGTTAGAGATATTAAGCTTGTGTTAGAGTATATTTTTTAATTATTAAAAATCTATTAATCTTACAGATTCATATTTGTAAAAATAAATATCCCTATTTACCCCAAATATGAACTATTTATATTTTAAAAAAAATTAGATGGTTAAGAGATTTTTTAGCTTTTTGGCTCTTTATCGACAAAAAGCATCAAAATAAAACCTATAATAAAGAAAATGCTAATAGATAAGAGTCCTATTCTTTGAGAGAAAAAAAAAGTCATGGTTCCAGCCAATAAAGGTCCGGCAAATGCTGTAATTCGACCTGAAAAGCTAAATAATCCAAAGCCACTTCCCTGATCTTCAGATTTTAATAATCCTGTCATCATAACGCGGCTTGCGCTTTGAATACTTCCTATAAAAAGAGATATAACCATAACATTACAAAAGAATTGTGTTTTAGTTTGCGCAATAATTGAAGAGTAAAAAATACATAACGTTAATACGGCAATACAAATTAAAATAATGATTTTTGATGAAAATTTATCATTCAAATACCCACCTATCAAAACTCCTACGAACGCAACTAAGTTTGCAAAAATAGCTAATTTTAACAACTCTTCCGAAGTAAAACCGAAAACTCCAGAAGCATACACGCCTCCTCCTGCAACTAAAACAATCAAAGCATCTGAATAGATCATTCTAGCTAAAAGAAACTTTCCAGTAGCTGTAAATTTATTTTTCCATATTAATGCAATAAGTTTTTGAAAAACCGGAACTCCATCGTCATTTACTTTGTATTCCACGCGATGTTTAAAATAATGTATCATGGGATAAGAAAAAATTAAAAACCAAATCGCAACAATAATAGGAACAAACCTTATATTTTCAAATTTATTTTTATCTAAACCAAAAGGAACAATGTCAGGTAACACAAAAACATATAATGAAAATAATAATACAGGAACGCATCCAATATATCCTAAAGCAAATGCAAAGCCTGATGTTTTTCCAATATTGTTTTCATTTGAACAGTTCTTTAATAGTGAATTATAAAAAATAACACCAGCTTCATAACAATAATTAGATACTAAAAAAATAATCAATGCATACCAAATATAATCTACTGATGGTTTAGCAAACCAAAACAAGCTTGTGAACAAAACACACAAAATAGTAAATATGTGTAGTAAATTAATTTTACCTTTAGAATGTTTGTCAGCTATGTTTCCAAGTAAAGGACCTGTTACGGCAACTAGTATTCCACAAACTCCAGCTGTCCACTGCCAGTACGCTGCTCCAAGTTGTGGATTACCTACAATATGATTTGCAAAGTACGCTGATGTAATAAATGTAACAATTATAATAGTATAAGCTGAATTGGCTAAGTCATAAAGAGCATAAAATAACTTGCTCATTACTTTTTCTCATTCATTTGTAATAATTTTTCGAGTGTACCATTTGTCTTCCATCTTTTAACTAAGGTGCTTGTATCTATTGTGGTTTTTGAAACAAATTCTTTATAAATTACTTTATAGGCTGGCCCAAGTATAATTCCACTGACAGCATCAACTTTTACTATTTTTCTTTCCTCAAGTTGCAATACTTTTCTACGAACAGTTTCTCTTGGTAACTGCAGTACTTCTGCAATACTAGCATATGCTAATTTATTAATTTTACTTAAATTAGACATAGACATCAGATCAAAATTTTTTTGAATTTCAGTAAATGTTTTAACTCCATCTTTGTTCAGATGATAAAGTGAATGACTAACAACAACCTGAAGAACAATAAAAGATTCAAAATCAATCTTTAAATTTTCTCTTATTCTTGAATAGTAGGTTAATAAAAACATTAACCATTCGTATAGTCCTTTTGAAAAAGCTGGTTGACTGTCTTTACTGATGTATTTTTCTTCCTCTGAAGACAAAGCCTCGATATTTTCGTTTGTTTCTTCTTCTATTGCCATAATGATTTACCTATAATGGGTATGTATCGCCTAAATTGGGTTTCTGTCAACTTCTACTTTTTACCCTCCATGCCTCACCTAGAAGAAATTACTATTGCGAATATAATTTTTGTCTTTTTAATATCTTAAATTCTATTCATAAGATTGAACGAGTACCAACGTAATTAATTGTGTTATGAATTTAGACTATGAAATTGAAAAATTGCATTTTAAAACTATTTTGATATTTCTTACTGACTATGGAAATTATTATTAACTCTCCAAATTTTTATTTGCATCTTCAAGACATGGCATTATTCATACAATACTCTATAGATGGCTTGTTGCATTTTGCTTCACAAATAAAAATTTAATTTGTGCATTATTTAGCTTTATTTTTTTTTGGTATTATCTGTGGAAGTTTTGCCAATGTTTGTATTCATCGTTTGCCCGAAAATAAAAGTATAGTTACAGGGCGATCCTCTTGTCCTAACTGTAAAAAGAAAATTATTTGGTATGACAATATTCCTTTACTATCTTTTATATTGTTAAAGAGTAAATGTAGATTTTGTAAAAAACTAATTAATTTACAATATTTTATAGTTGAATTAATCACCGCCATTAGCTTTGTATTAATCTATTATTTTTTTGGATTAACCCTTGCTTCTTTATTGTTATCTATATTAAGTTTTTTTTTTATTATTATTTTTTTTATAGATTTAAAACATTTTATAATTCCAAATGAATTAACTTTTCCTTTAATGGTTATAGGATTTTTTAAATCTTTTGATCCAAATTTAAATCAAACAATTTTTCCTAATTATATCAACTCTTTAATTGGGGGAGTCTTCGGTTATTTAATAATTTGGTTGATCATTTTTTTTTATAAAAAAGTTAGAAAAAAAGAAGGTATGGGTCTTGGGGATGCTAAATTATTAGCAGTGGTGGGTTTTTGGTTTGGCTGGTTTAGTATTCCTTTTACAATTTTTATGTCTTCTGTCGTTGCTCTAATATTTGTTATTCCATCACTAATCAACAAATCAAGAAAGATGTCGTCTCAAATTCCTTTTGGTCCTTATATTATTATTGCAGTTATTTTTTATGTATTTTTTTCCAACCAAATTAAAACTTTTTTATTATAAAAAAATTTTATTAGTAATTTTCTCTCCAAGATCTTCTGTAAGTAGTGACTTCTCCTGCATTGGTAGAGAGGATGAATAATGTATCTTCTTGTTCAGCAGGTCCTGCTACGTTACCATAAAGTGTGTCTGCAAATATTGTTAATTCAGACAATATTCCTCTTCTAACAAATAAACAATCTTCACCTGCTATTACTGCGCCTAGTTCAGATGAATTATTAGTTCCGCATTCATCATCGGCTGAACAAATAAACGCTTTACCTATATTACATTTATTTCCTACAGGAGGTTCGTAAATTGGATAGAATACATTCCCTTTATAAACCGTAGGCGGTGCTGACACTTTTCTAAATCTTTTTGGCTGATTTGGATCTAATTTAATAACCCATGCTTGTTCATTAGGACCAGGACAAAGCTCTCCAGTGGCATCAATAGTGGTATTCACACAAACCGTTACATCATCAATATGATTAGCCGCATCTGCACCTTTCTTAGCCTCTTCCTCAAAGTTACCTTCCGATTGTTTAGGAACATTAACTTCATTTAAGTGCTTAAAGTATGGAAATTCCTCATCTTTTATCCCATATAAGATATTGTCCATCTTATTACTTCTGTCACCAATTCTTTGGAAGTCACCAGTTCCACCAAAGAGCCAAAAATTATTTGTATCTTTTCCTATTGTGGCATCCATGGATTTATAACTATATCGTCCATTTTCAACTGTTGCATTTAATTTGAATAATGTTGTTTGATCATAAAGTTTAGCATTATTAATTGTTTGGTTGGTTAAGTTAATTTTTGTAATTTTTCCTTCAAGGTCATTAAAATAAACCATGGCTCCTCTCCAAGGAACACCTCGTGTTAAATCTGGTGTGATAACAACAGGCGTTGTTGGAAGTGCATTTGCTATATCACTAGTATCAGTGTCAACGATACTAATAGCTCCTTGATTAACCACAGCACCAAAAATGCTGCCTGGATTTTCAAGATCTTCTAAATTAACAAGGAATACATTTGATCCTGAGCATACAAAGGTATTTCCCATGCCTCCTCCAATTACTGCTACATATTTATCATCATTAATATTTTCATCACCTTCTTGTGCAGGAATTCTAAATATTCTTGGTGTTGACCAGGTTTCTCCTAGTTGGCTATAATCATATCCAACTGGGTCTGTGCCAGTGGACGAGCATGAAGTTTGCAAAACAATTTGATTACTTGATGTATCGCCTATACCTACGTTGAAAGTTTTTTCAGCTCCAAAATCAACTTTCAAAAAACCATCAACCATTTTAGCGCTTGCAAAATTTATTTTAACTTTATCTCCATTTATTATTTCAGTAACTACAAGATCATCTTGACTAACATTACCAGCGCCATCTGAGGGAACCTCTATATCAAATACGAATGTTGAACCTGTAAAACAAGCTGCTGTTCCGTTAGCTCTAAATGAACCGGAAGCTAGAGCATTTGTTTGACAAGTAGCGATGGCATCTTGTTGAGTACAGCTATTATCAGCTTCACAAGTGTCTGAGTCAGCAGCATCTGCTGTATTTTGATTTTCAGATGCTATTTTAGCTTCTTCTGAGTTACTTATATTTATAGTTGCCTGAGTATATTGATATTCTGCAATCTGACCTGTGTTATCAGCTACTAAAACTTTACTATTTATATGATCATTAAAAACGGAATACATATGCAGAGGTCCTTGATTGCCATTGATAATGGGATTGGTAACATCTAATACAGAAAAACCAGCTCCTCCTCTTCCATAGGGAATCATTAATATCGTACGCCAGCTTTTACCTTGCTCATAAGCTCCATCTGCATTTAGTCCTTGTATATACATGTCATGAACAACTGGTGAACCATCGACACCAAAAATTGGATTAGTTCCACCTGGATCTCCTGCAAATTTTCCATCATAAGCTTTGTTTATTATCGTTGGTAGTTTTGATGCAATAAAAGGAGGTATAAAAGCCCACTCCTCTTCTCCCGTAGCTGAATTAAATGCATGTAGCATTCCATCATTTGCTCCCGCATAAATAACATTTTGTCTAGATTGATTTGCATTAACAAAAGATTGGTAATTGTTTTTAGCTCTCCAATATGCCTCTTGATTGACATCTGTAAAATTTGAATTTGCATCTGGAGGTCCAACTTCTAATAGTTGTGAATTGTAAACATCGCCCAATAAGTGGGCTCTTTTTTCAATTATATTGCAGTCTCCATCATAATCAAAATAATCTATACCTCGAACAAAGTTAATTAATCCCTTAACATCATCATTTACTCCATCTTCTACACCATCAGCACTTGAACAATTAGATGTGGTATTATGATAATCTAAAATTGAATTTCCAGTTAAGTCAAAAAGACTTTCTATATCTGATCTATTTTGGTCATCTGTTGTCCAATTATTCCAATTTCCTATATATGAGTTATCTGACAGAGTAGTCCAAATGTTTCTCTCGTTACTTCTATTTTTTAATTTTTCTGCTGCATTCCAATTTTCTTCACTTGATTCTGTATTAAGAGATCCATCAGCTTTAACACTTTGTCTACTGATGGTTCCTCGCCATTCTCCATACTGGATATATTCAAACTGTGCTTGGTATAAAGAACCCCCTTCTTGAATGGTTGCGGTAATTGATGGAGCGGTAAAAGATAATTTTTCAGCTATAATTTGTTGTATTTTACTTGCTAACTCTGTCTTTAACATTTGAGCGTTATCTGCATCTATTCTTGCTTGACAATCTGGTGAGCCTGCAGTGTCACATGAACCAGCAAGTGCCATTTCATCAAATTTGCTAAGTCCTGAAGCATTAATTCCGCCACCATAAGCAACGACTAAAGTTT
>Ga0209710_1002481_pt1 | contig 12984 bp, 8 predicted proteins | sample ArcticOcean_MG_C_5_FD_187436 | JGI IMG/M metagenome (GOLD analysis project Ga0209710, IMG submission 187436) | Marine microbial communities from western Arctic Ocean - ArcticOcean_MG_CB4_138 (SPAdes) (version 2) | ecosystem: Environmental > Aquatic > Marine > Oceanic | place: Arctic Ocean: Canada...
ATACTGCTTTTGTCTCTTTCTCGCTCTCTCTCGTTCGAGCAAAAACAAAGAAAAACACGAAATCAACGCGCTAAATCTCTTCGCGTTTTCGTAATACTTTATGAAAACTAATAAAATTTCGTGAGCACACTGCTAGTATTCTTATGCGTCGGCTCACGTATTTTCGTTGAATATAAGACACATTAAAACGATTGATGAATGAGCGCGCCGTAAAGTGACGATTTTAGGTATTAAAAAGTGTGTAATTTTCTGAATTTTAATTGTCCGCTGTCCTCTAATTAGAGGATTTCCTATGACCAACTTTTCTGATTTTCGGGTCCCGATTTTTTCGGGAGTGGGGTTTAGGGTATCATTTCGAACTAAAACAACTGCTTGCTATTTTGTTATTTCAACATAACGCGCTCTTCGTCGCACAATGACTACAATCCAACAAGAAACTGATCCAAACAGTAATAATAATAACGATAATGACGACGACGATGATTGTGTTATTACTGATAATCCTCTCGATAATTTCAAGGACCTTAAAACTCATAAAGAAATCACAGATGCTCTAAAAGTAAAACTGATTATAGATTACGAAGAAGTTCTTCATCATTTTCATTCTCTCAATAAAGATTATGTTGACCCGAACTAGAAACTCTTAGAAACTGCTGAGTTATTTGATAAGATTTCCATCCACGAGTGCGAAGTAATCGTAGCAAATTACCGGACTTCATTGAATGAGAACCATAGAGTGACCGAGGCAAGGGAAGGAAACTTCTTCGTTTTTGATGATAAACCGGTTTCGAAGGACGGTAAGGCGTGTGAGTGTCAATATTATACGAATGTCGGGATACCTTGCTCACACATGATCAGCGTTTTAAGGCATAACAATTCAGCGTTGACGATTGATTTATTTGATCCTCATTGGCGTCTTCGCAACGAGGACTTATTGTCGATACAGAATCAATCGCTTGAAGACGACGCGACGGTTAACGATGATGATGCGAGGTCCGAACGAACTAAAAATACTAAAGAGCTAAAAAGTGAGAGACGCCACGATCTTAATGAATTGTGCAAAGAGTTTATGGAACTAGGTGCGGAGGAGGAGCATATTTTTGCTTTCGCAAAGGAACTCTTAGAAGACACGAAGACGAGGCTCGAGAGGTTTAAAGTGGAGCTGCTTGGACGAGTTCAGTCAAAATTGAAGAAACAAAACAAGATCATATACAGTCAACCCGGTTCTAAAATCGGTCCATCGGAATTCCAATCACCTGTAAAGAAAGGAGGGAATCATACAGGCGGTAAGCTCGGTAAGGGACGGGGCCTAAAACGCGGACGTGGTGGATAGAATCGATATCATAGAAAAATTTTAAGTTAATACCTTCGCCGAATGAACGATTACTACAACGAAAAATGACGATAACATTGAATTACTAATTTTTACACCTGATTGGAAAGTTTAGATACTTTGAGTTGAGTAATACATTCGTTTGAGCTGTCCGCGCGTTCGTTTTTGTTCGTCTTTCCTCTCTCCTTATTTTAGTACGAAATGATACCCTAAACCCCACTCCCGAAAAAATCGGGACCCGAAAATCAGAAAAGTTGGTTGCTATGACTGGCTCTCATTTGTTGTCCTCTTAATTAGAGGATTTCCTAGGACTGTTTGACCAACGTTCCGCACTTCTTCGACGTTCGACATCTACAAGAATGGCGGCTGGCTTCGTGTAAACGTCACTGTTTTAACTTTAATAAACTTATTTTAATTAAACGTAAACGCATAAAAGTATGGTCTCACAAAGAACAACGATCGCGACGAACAGGTCTTCTTTTGTTCCATCGTTCGCCCATTTCTTCTTCTTCTTCTTCTCCTTCTTCTTCTTTACAGTTTTTGCAGCCGAGCAAGGAATCAAAGGATTACAACGATTGCAAAGCGAGGAACGGATCAGAGCGTACGCTAGAACGCACACGTTCAATACTGTCTTGAAACAACAAGAACAACAACAAGAACGAGATGAAAGAAGAACGAGGAAACTTTTGGGAGGCGGGGCTGAGTATCCTGACATCCAATCGCCATCGATCTTGACTGAATCGAATTTTTGTGGCATATATTCAGAACTAATTCAATGCTCTCAATATTCAAACGCTAACGATTGCAACGCGGACAACCGATGTAATTTTGAAGGCAGTGCCTGCGACATTAAAATTGGAGAACTTCCGGGTTTGTGGCTTGTTAATGCAGCGATTGCTGTTGCCTCAGTGTGCGCCGACGCCGTGGATGCCGGAACTTGCCAGGCGCGAGTCTCTTACGGCTGCACGTGGTCCGTGAATTCGTCGTCTTGTGATCTCTATGAAGTTGAGACTGGTCTTACGACGTTAACTGGAGATGCTTTTTTGGCGGCTATAGTGACGGTTGGTTTGTTCACGTGCGAATCTCAATCTTTACAAACCAACCAAGCTACATGTGAAGCTAATAACTACTGCTCCTGGGGTGGTAGCTCTTGTGGGACTAAATCAAACATCGAAGACCTATTGTACCCTTCATATTGCGACGCGTCGACGACGTTGCAAACATCGCAATCTCCTGGACAGGGACAATGCGATATTTCATTATGTCCAACAAATTTGCCCCTCAGCAGCTCTTGTTATTCAGATCAATTGCCAGATGAAAATGGAAACAATTGTGTATGGTCTAATTCGACGTGCGGATGTTTTTGGAACGGTTATGGATGCAGTGTTAGTCAAACAACTTGCCTGGCGCCGCCTACGCTAACGGTACCATCGCCGCCTCCATCGCCACCACCATCGTCGTCTTCTCGAATCGAAGAGGTTGGTTTGAAAACTCTCGCATTCGCGATTGTTTTTATTTTGGCCAACGTCCTCATCGTGTAAGGAAGAAGGAGTTCATTTGCGTCCTCGTTAAAGGGAGAGAAAGAGAAAAAATTATTATTATTTGCGGGATTGATTTCATATACAGTACACATGGCTTTATACTTTTGCAATTTGATACTTGAAAATGGAAACAAAAAAAAACTTCACACATACCCGTACGTACGTACGGTACGCTACTTTTTCTGTTTAACAGCTCACGCACTTAATTTCGATTAATTTTAATGCCCTTCCAAGCAATTTTTCGGCCAACGTGGGAACGGAATGACGTCTCGTATGTTTTCCATGCCAGTCGTGAATAAGATTAAGCGCTCGAAGCCCAAGCCGAAACCGGAATGGACAACTGAACCAAACCGTCTTAGATCGAGATACCAGGAGTATTCTTCGAGCTCTAAACCACAGTCTTGCATGCGCTTTTCGAGGACGTCTAAACGTTCTTCGCGTTGAGAACCACCGACGAGCTCGCCGACTTTGGGGACCAAGATGTCCATCGCGGCGACGGTTTTACCATCCGGGTTCAAACGCATATAGAAAGCTTTTATGTCTTTCGGGTAGTTGTAAACAATCACGGGCTTCTGGTAAACTACTTCGGCTAAGTATCGCTCGTGTTCCGTGGCAAGATCGATGCCCCATTCAACTGGGTAAACAAACTCCTTCTTTTTTTGTTCCACCGCTTCTTTCAAAATCTCAATCGCTTCCGTGTACGAAACTCTTCCAAACGGGTTATTCGCGACGTTTTCTACGCGTTCCAAGCATGTTTTATCGTACATCTTTGCAAAGAATTCCAAATCCTTTCTGCAAGTTTTTAACAAGTACGCACAGCAATGTCTCACGTAATCTTCCGCGCATTGCATGTCATCGTTCAAATCCGCGAACGCTAATTCGGGTTCAATCATCCAAAACTCGGCCAAATGTCTAGTCGTATAAGAATCTTCCGCGCGGAAAGTTGGTCCAAACGTGTAAACGTTCGATAACGCGCACGCATACGTCTCCACGGCTAATTGACCGGAAACTGTCAAAAAAGTCTTATCTCCAAAAAAGTCTTCCGAATAATCAATCGTTCCGTCTTCTTTTCGTTGCAATCCGCCAACTTTGCGAAACTTTCTTTCCAACTCTAGCAACTCTTTCTTTGCTTGTTCCAACTTTTTTCTCTGGTCTTTCAAACCCGATTTCGAAGGTTTCTCTTCCTTTTCCATCTCTCCAATCATGTTCTCAATTGAGTTATATTCAAACCTTTTCTCGTTCAAAGTATTTTCGTCGCATAAAGGCGAGCATTTCTTCCCCTCTTCGCCGTCGCACTCGCTTAACAAAGTTGTGACTTGAAACATCTCCCCGGCGCCTTCACAATCGCTCTTCGTAATTAACGGCGTATGCACGTAACAAAAACCATTTTGATTAAAGAATTCATGCGTCGCAAACGCTAAAGCGTTTCTAACTCTCGCAATCGCTTGTATCGTATTCGTCCTCGGTCTCATATGTATCTTCTCCCGTAAATACTCCAAAGTCTGCTTCTTCTTCGCAATCGGGTACGTATTCGCATCGCACTTCCCTATATTAATCACCCTAGTCGCATGTAACTCAATAACTTGCCCAGTCGCTGACTCGGGCGGTTTCGTAATCACCCCTTCGACGACTAAAGACGTCCCGGTCGCCCTCACTGCGCTCAAATCCTCTAAAACCGCGCCCGAAATAACAACCTGTAAACTCTCTGGCGTCGACCCATCGTTCAATTCAATGAACACGATCTTCCCAGCGTCCGCCTCTCGTCCAGTTTTCACCCACCCGGCGCATACTAATTTCTCCCCTATCAACGATAGCCCTTTCGTGTGATCTTCCGTTTCATGGATCGATTTAATGGAGACCTTGTTGAAACATTTCGCGTACTTTTGTTGCAATCTGTGTTCGGCCAAGTTCTTCGCCTCTTCGTGTTTATACGAAGGCAGCGATTCGTTCACGTCTTTGGCTAACGTGTCCATTACTTTTCTTTACTTACCCACCTATTCGTACTTACTTACTTACTTACTTACTTACTTACTTAATTACTTAATTAATTGCGCTATTTACTGACCGAAGTTTATAAATATGTTTCCATAGGGCTTTTCTTTCCAAAAACAGAAAAAGGAAGATTTTAATTGGCCAACACACAACAAATTCAATTCCGTTCCAAAACGCGCTCTCGCTCAACGAATGATCGAGAGCACTAAAGAAGAAGAAGAAGAAGAGGAACGACAGCTGATCAAACGATCGCGTGTGCTCGCGCACTTATCCATGAAAAAAAAAGCCGACGCGAAAGGTTTCGCTGTCGTCAGCGCGCGACAGCGAACGCTGATCTCTGATCTCACGAGTCCCGATCTTGCGACGACTTTTGCGAATAACGAAGAAGGCTTTACTGCCGGGATCTTGTACGCGCTCGCGAACGTGAGCGAATGCTCGAGGTTTCAGAAACGCGTCAATCGTGGTTCGTTCTAGTCAGAACTTCCCCCGATTCGTTTTAAGCGAGAGCGAGCAGTAGTAAACATGATTAGAAAACTTGTGAGAATAATAATTAATTAATTAATTAATTAATTAATTAATAGGCGTTTTTTTCAAAGCCCTCTCGGGGCGAAACCTCTACTGAAATTCGTTCAGAACCGCGCTTTGGACGCTTTTAAATACGCTTAATTAAATCGAAAACATCGAGAGAGAGAGAAAAAACAGACGCGTAAAACAGCTGCCGCGCGAGCACTCGGACAGCGATCGATGAGTTCCGCTTTAGCCGCAGTCGGTTCGAGCAAATCCTCGTTCTTCAACAACTCTTCTGCGTCCAATTCTTCGTCTTCGGCGAATTCTTCTTCGCCTTTTTCGATCTACTTCTCAGCAAAACGCGCGCAAAGTGATCGAGGAGCGAATGTTAATCGAGGATTGCGACTCAGAAGAGACCGCGGGGTCTTGGTCGAAGCGAAACAAGTGAAACCGAAAGGAATGTCGCAAAAGAAATGGGAACGCGTACAAATAGAACAAGATAAGAACTATAAGTTGTTCTCTAAGAAGGCGAAAGAGCGCATAGCGAAAATGGGGCCGCGAATAAGAGATATGCAAGTCGATGAGGAGCATTTACCGTACGAAGCCGTGGCGGATCCGCTCGATAGGAGGGAACCGAAATGGAAGAAAATGGACGAGTTATCCATGAGAGAGTTTCAGAGATGTATTAATTCTTCGAAGCCGTCGATGGTGAGGGATTTTGAGATTTGGGAACCGCCGATGTTCGGGTGGTTTCCGCCTCCGCAGTTGAGGACGATGCCGAGGGGGAGGTGGTATAAGGTTACGTTAGGGCACGATTTGGTCGATAGTTTAGATCATACGAAGGTTATTGCTAAGAAAGGCGTTGAGTACGTCGTGAAACCGCAAACGAGTGATTTAGAGAAAGCGTGTAGGTTAATCGCCGAACATAGAGGGATTTGGTATACGTATCATCAGAAATATACAACGAATAGATATGGGCAAGTGCAGCATGTTGGCACGGCCGCTGGAGGTTTCGTGTTCTTAGTTGGATCGATCTATCTCGGTATCAAGAAAAAGAACGCGATTCCAACTGATTTGATTCAAGCCGTTCAATTCGCGCAATCTGGCGTTTCGGCTAGAAAAGATGGAACCGTCGATGTTACTTTAGATGATATTGGTGGTTTAGAAAACATAAAGGAAGATTTAGATGAGATCATCAGATTTTTGAAAGATCCTTCGACGTTCACAAAGGTTGGCGCAAAGCCGCCAAAGGGGATTTTAATGGAAGGAGGACCTGGAGTCGGTAAAACTTTACTCGCAAAAGCAATCGCCGGTGAAGCGAAGGTTCCCTTTTATTCCATGGCCGGTTCAGAATTTGTTGAAATCATTGTCGGCGTCGGTGCAGCGAGAGTGAGAGATTTATTCAAACGAGCGCGTTTGAACGCGCCTTGTTTGATCTTCGTCGACGAAATTGACGCGTTAGGTACTGCGAGAGCTTCAGCCGGTACGAGAGGCACTGAGGAACATGAACAGACTTTGAATCAATTATTAACAGAGATGGATGGGTTTACGCCTGATACTGGCGTTGTCTTCATTGGTGCAACGAATAGAGCCGATTTGTTAGATCCGGCTTTGTTACGTCCAGGTCGATTCGATCGTAAAATTGAAGTGAACAAACCGAACGTCGACGCGAGACAGAAAATTCTTCAAATTCATTTGTCCAAACGAAATGTAAATCCAGACATTGATACAGCGAGGTTGGCTAGAAATTTACCCGGCATGACTGGGGCTGAAATTGCCTCAGTCGTCAACGAAGCCGCCGTGCATTGCGTTAGACGCGAAGGCACACAAATTGAAGAAGAAGACGTCATGTATGGCGCCGATCGAGTTCTGTATGGCGTTCGAGGTCGAGCACACGACAAAGAAAAACTTTTGACGAAATTAATTGCATGCCACGAAATTGGACGCGCTGTCGTTCAAGAAGCTTTACGAGCGGAGACGAAAATGTTAGAACCTACTGAATTTCTATCCATCATCCCTCGAGGGTTTCAACCCGCAACTACGCTTTTCTCCAGATTTGAGGATAATTATTACATGTACCCGCCAAGAGAGCGTCTGATGGAAAGAGTAGAAGTTTTAGTCGCCGGTTGCGAAGCTGAAGCGCTAGTATATGGCGAAGTTTCAAACTACGGCGCCGATTATGGCAAAGAAGCGATCGATTTGTTGAGAAACGTCGTTATTAATCAAAACTTGGGACAGCCTGGGATGCTAACTGCCTATACGCACGATCCAAGATCTTTAAGCGGGTATGATTTGAAGACGGAAAGAATTCGCTCGACGATATCGGCAAACGGGGAAAATGTCGATGTTGAAGATAATAAAATTTTAGCCGGCCATATGAGGATTACCGATCGAGAACATTTGCAATACGCGGAACGGAAAATTTTCCAAATCATGAAAGAGGCGAGAGGAAATGCGAAAGAAATTTTGACCGCGTATGCAGCGGCGGTTAAAAAAGCAACTGAAGAACTCGTCGAAAAGGAGACTATTACTGGCGATCGTTTGAGAGAAATCATGCAAGAATTCCCTCCGGCTGGCGATTATCCAAAGGTTGGCCCGGATACGCCTTGCAAAATTTTACCAACCGAAGAAGAAGAAATGAAGAACGGTTGGCGAAACGAACCCGATCCTTTGAAGAAATTCGAATATTTGAAACAATTTTATGGAGATATTTCGATCGATCCCCCAGGACCGATGAAAGATCGTCGATCAAAGGAAAAAATCGCCGGCTTGCAAGCGTTTATTGAACGCGATCTAAAAGGATATTCAGAGCATAGGCATGGTTTCTTACCTCCCAAAGGCAGTCAATCTGGTATTCATTGGGAACCATGGTCAGTAGCTGCGATGAAAATGAACGAAAAAGAAAACCCGGGTTGGCGAGCGATGGAAATCGCGCGCTTATGGAGAGAACACGAAGAATATAAATTGCCCAAGTTCAAAAAAGTCCTCGAAGATTTGTCAGAGAGGAAAGAAAACGGTGAAGAAATGTCTCAAGAAGATGAAAGAAGGCTAGCCGTTTTTCCAATAGAAATTGCCGAAATCGAAAACCGCATGAAAAATGGATATCCAGAAGGTGCAGGTTTGGGCGTGATGGATTTGAAAATTCCCGATAAATTCGTCTTTAACGTGGAGCAAAGATCACACGAAGAGAAACAAGCTGAATGGCACAAAAAAAATCTTTCGGGTGGCATAGAACTATCGTCCGTCTTTTCAATTCAAGATTTGAAGATGGCACACGTGAAGAAGGAAGAAATCTTGCATAGATTAGATCCCGATCGTGCGATTCCGGAAGGGTATACAGCACAATATAAGCCAGGTGTGACGCGCGAGCGTTGGTATTAATTTCTTAGTTACGTAGTAGCATTATTTAAATTAAATTGTTTCAGTCTTTTCAGTCTCATCGTTACCTTCTTCTTCTTCTTTTTCTTCTACAGGTCTCTCCTCCTCAACTTCTTCAGCACCATCTTCTTGAACTTCTTCTTTTTCTTCCGAAGACGACGACAAAAGAGAAGATGATTTCTCAGCTCCATCGGTCGTTGTTGTAGATTCTTCATCATTCGCTTGAACTTCTTCTTCTTCAGTCGCCTGCGTATCTTCAGCCGTAGATTTCTTCTCCGTAGAAGTTGCTAAATTTTCAGAGAAATCAAACCCATTATCTTCTTCGATACCAGCTCGTTTTAAATCGAGCACGTCATCAACGTCGGGTTCAGATTTAGGACGAGCGACTACTAAGATGGCTTCTTCCTTTGCAGTTTTTTTCGGGAGCGTTCCGTCCGCGACGAATGCGGCGATTTCAGAATCGCTCATTTCTGCATTTGGTGACTCCTCCGCCGCGTCGACAACTTTTTCTTCTTCCACTTGAGTTGATGATGTTTCTTCTGTTGAAATCGAAGGAAGTTTCATTTTTTTAGCAGGAATTGATGAAGAAGCTTTTACTACTTCGTCTCCATGGTTAGATGAATTTTCCTCCTCTGTTGCTATTTCTGCATCTGCATCTGTGACAAATCCAGTACTCAAATCAAATCCTTCGGAAGAACCTGCTTCGGTGACGTCGAGCATCTTTACTACGTCGACTTCTTTATTCGCCTCCTCATCATTAACGACATCATCATCAGCTGCGACGGCTTCATCATCAGTAATTATTTCTTCGCCTTCGACAGGAAAACTACTCGCAAAAGCATTCGCATCGTTTGGAACGGCAGAATCCTCGACGACGTTTTCTTCCTTATCCAACACAGCATCACTACTCGGTTTCTCCATAATTTTATCCTTGAGTTTACCAACTTTGTTCGTCGGTACTTTCGTTAAAGGAGGTTCTTCCTGGTCTATCTTCTTTTTAGACGCAACAGTATTTTTCATCGTCGTCGGTGGCGCATTGGATACCTCTGGTTTTGGGGGAGCTTTTAAATCTTCCTCATCCATTTTGTCCTTGTCAACGGAAGCTTTGGGAATCGCACTGACATGTTTACCAATATCCGGATGCGCAGTCATCTCTTCGTGATTGCTTTTCAAAGTTTCCAAATGCTCGCTACTCGATTCGTGAAACACGGTCTCCTCTTCTTCAGTTGGACTCGTCAACGACGTCGTCGCAGGCGCTGCCGTCGTACTTTCCTCTTCTTCTTCTTCCTCATCCTCTTTGCTACCCTTCTTCTTAATCATGATTGGCTCTTCACCACTATCATCATCGTCCGCCTCTTCCTTATTATCCGCCGTTGCGGACAAATCTTCCTCTTCATCTACTTCCTCTTCTCGTCGTTGCAGTTGCTCGTCTTCCTCCTCTTCCTCTGTTTCTTCCGCATCTAGCGCCGGTTCCGGTTCTCTCGGTTGCTCTACTCGCTCTCTTTTCTCGTTCAACGATTCCTCCAAATCCTCGACGTCGTACTCGCTTCTCTTCTTCTTCGCACTACTCGGTGCAACACCAACGACCGCATCAACACCACCAGCGCGTCTCGGCCTCTGCACACCTTCTTCCTCCCTCACCGCTTCGATCGCGCCATCCATTCTCCTCCGCTCTTTCCTCATCGAACTCGAACGAAAATAACTCGACGCGAAAAAGAACGCGACCACGACGAACGCTAACTGTCTCGCTCGCTTATTCCTTAAAAACCCTCGTCGCTCTTGCGCTCCGGCGTTCCCGAACCCAACCTGCTGCTGCTGCTGCCTCGCACTTTGCTGAGCGTTTCCAAAATTCCTCAACTGCGGTTTCTTCGCCCCAGGTTGCCATTGCTGAAAATCCTGATCATCCTCGTCCGACCAAGACGAAGAACTCGCGTTACTCTGCTTATTCGCTCTCTCGATCACTCGTTCTTTCCTACCACTCATGCTCGCGTTTACTTTGCGCGGCTCTTCTTCTTCTTCTTCTTTCGTTTGCTTCGCTTGCAAATGCGCGCCTAAAGTGATCTTCCTGTTCGGTGTAGATCTTTGTTGCTTCGTTTGCTTCGTCGTCGTCGTCGGTGGTTTTTCCCAATTATCGTCCTCGAAATCGGAATCAGAGCCAGGCGCTCGAGCAATGACTGCGTTCATTGTTTGTCTTTGTGTCAGTGCGCGCTCTCTCTCTCTCTCTTTTCTGCCCCGTGATTAATTAAGTTTGTTTGTTAGCCCTTCCGTTTTGTGTCGTCGTTGCTGGGTGTTAATATTGGCCGTACACTTATTTAGGGTTTCATTTCTTATAAGTTTTACGAAATGATGTCTAAAAACATGCCCAATAGCGATATTGATATGGTACGAGGGCAAAGAAAACAATCGAGAGGATGTGCATGCGATGTATTAAGAATTTGAGGATCAAAATACGATTCGATGTCGTAGCAAGTCGCGGCGTTATGCGTTGTCGTTTCTTTAATGTGGTAATAACCAAAACCCTAAATGGGGTACAAAATTTAGTCACTTCAGCCAAACTGCCATAGAAATCTCATCCCTGGGCAAATAGGCAAAGAGGCAGTCGGTCCAAGCACTCTCTCTCTCTCTCTTTCAAGGAACTCTCGAAAAAGAGGAGTGCATGAGACACAGACACAAAAGCGAGAGCGAGAGTAGGCGTCGTCGCATGCGTGCGCGAACGAGTATTGTTTCGGCGACAGTAAAATCTATACCGAAGTTTTTCTCGTTTACAACTTAATCTTACGAGCCGCTTGTTTAGCGGTTACGCGCGACTTCGGATCCGGTTCGCATAGCGAGAGGACTATATCCCACATGTTCGCATCGTCGAGTAAATCGAAATCGCATTTTTTTTTCGAGAATAGAGCTCCGGAGACTTTACCGCCGTCGGCGGATCTCCATTTTTGTAAGTCGTTGTCGTATTTTGTGATGAGTTCTGTTCGAAATTGTTTCATTTTTTTTGCGTCGTGTAAATAAGTGCATCCGAAGCGTAAGATTGTGAGTCCGCAGCTATAGGCGTCGAATTTTTCGTTCGGAACGGCGCCAGTGCTCGTTATTTTGGCCCCGAAATTAACGCCGAGCAAGTTCCTCGTTAAGCCGGCGAAGCCGTACCCAGAACCGGTGGTTTCGAATTGCTCTGGCGCGCCATAGGTTGGGTCAAAGATAGCCTCTCCGCTCTCTTTAAGGAACTTCTTAGAAGAACTTTTCAAATCGCACGCGGCCCCTAAATCGATCAAAATAAACCGCCTCGCTTCGGATTTCCCAATTTTGTTCTCGCAAATCAATATATTCGCCGGTTTCACGTCTCTGTGTACGATTTTCTCCGCGTTAACTAAACTACAACTCTCTAACAAAGTCTTCGCCCCTAATTTCAACACATCTTTATCACTCATCCTACTTTCGTCTACATCGAACGCTTTCCTAACTACATCGAACGCTCTCCCGGATTCCATCGCCATCTCTAGCGTCCTCTCGCCTTGATCCGCAAACACTAAATACACGTTCGCTCCAGCGACGCCAATAAATTTCCCTACCCCAGCGCACTCCTTCAATCTATCGAGTACTTTCAGCTCGTCTCTATAAAACGACTCCGTGTCGCGACCGATCTTTTTCGTAATCGCCTTCAAAATCACGTCTCGCGCCTTCCCCTCGTCATCTCCATCCATGGTCCCTTTAAAGACGCTCCCGAAATTGCCTTCGCCTATTTTGTTCTTTTTCCTTATCCTGGTTAAAGATATGTCGATCTTCGGCGCGTTCAGTTCATCTTGGTCTACAGAGGACAGTTTATACGCTCGCACGATTAAGTTGTTGTTATTATTATTACTATTTATTCCTGTTCTTCTTCCATTTCTTCTTCGTTGAGTCGTTTTTCTGAACTTATCAGTGTTCGCTTTAATTGTCTCTTGTTTGGAGCGCAAGCAGGGCAAGGTATGATTATTTGTTTGGAGAATTCGGTTGGAAATAATTGGCATATCGCTTTTTAATGAGTTTCTATACATATGTTCGTCGTCGTTTTGTGCGCCTATGCTTATGACGACGAAGCGAAACGGATTCGGAATGGATATCTTTGTTTTTGTTGATCACCTTGATTACTTGATTTAAAATATTTAAATAGTTTTGTTTTTACAGAGCAGCGTTTTTGAAAATGCTGAGCCATTGATTTGGATCGGTCTTAGGACCACCGAAACCTTCGCTCGTACC
>Ga0209710_1002484_pt1 | contig 12962 bp, 8 predicted proteins | sample ArcticOcean_MG_C_5_FD_187436 | JGI IMG/M metagenome (GOLD analysis project Ga0209710, IMG submission 187436) | Marine microbial communities from western Arctic Ocean - ArcticOcean_MG_CB4_138 (SPAdes) (version 2) | ecosystem: Environmental > Aquatic > Marine > Oceanic | place: Arctic Ocean: Canada...
GGCGACACTTGCGGTAAATATATTAGGGCGTTGTTGTTCAATTAAGGCAGCTTTTTTACCTTCTTTTTTAGCGGCTTGATATATTTTACGTGCCTCTATTTTTTCTTTAATGAGCCCCTCTATGATTTGATTACCTATATGCATGGTCAGGTGATCAACCGCAGAGTCCTCGGGCAGGGGAAAGACATAGACGCCTTCTACCCATTCATTCGAAGGATTCGTGAACGTTTGTTCTACTCGAACACGATTTACTGTACCTGTAATATCCATCTGGACTTTAGTGTCTAAAGCAATTTGCGTCATTCGAGAAGAATCTGACAGGCGGTAAATTATAGATCCGGAGTCGACATAATTAATAGGATTTACCATGTCTGGGCTATTGATTTGATGGATGGCGGGGCCTGGTGTATTAGTAAAAGAAATTTTAGTATGACCGTCTGTCGAATATAAAACCGTACTCAATAAAACGGTTAGCCCGATTAGTGACACTATAATTTTATCAAACAAAGATTGCTTCATTTTCGTCCCCATTAAATTTGGTGACTAGGTTTCGTACTAGCCAGACGGAGGAAGCCACAACAGGAGAGTTAATTAACTTCCTCATAAGGAGAGACGCTTAGAATTTTATTTAGTCAGGGCTTTAGAGAAGATGGGAGTAATAATCAGGTTACGTAGGACCTATTTGGACTGAAAATTTGTGGAGGTAAGCAAGATTGTCCTATACAGTCTTATATGCTTTTATGATGCGCTAATAATTCTTGCTTAATCTCTTTATTAAGCTAACAAAGGGAATATATAAATAGTAACTCACTCGCATTCATTGCTATATATTTTTATATAGGCTTTAATATAATTAATTTTTGCACAATTAAATTTCACGATGGTGGAAAATTTATGCTAAGAAACACAAAAGATATGGAGTCAGAAGGGCTTGCTGGAGATTTCTTCAGAAAATGGGATGATATTCTTTTAAAGGTCTTCAGAAAAGACAGAGATTTTAAAAAAAAACTCACAAACACCAGTAATATTGCGAAATATCTTAAATTTAATCAAGAATTATTCCAAAAAGTATCTATATATTATAAAATAAATGGTTCAAAAAGAAATCCAGTAATAACCTTTATATTTCCTTCTCCAGCAAAAAAAACTGATTCACTTGCTGAAGAAAAATTTATAGCACTTCAATCAATTTGTCTACCCGTTCAAAAACGTCAATATAAATCTATTTTAAACTTCGAGAGTGATTTTTATTGTCCTGTATCCAAGCATGCTGTAAGTAGAATTATACTTAGGCTTGGCTTAAAAAAAGAAGTATATGAGGGGGATTATAAGATTCTAATCAACCAATTCTCATACATACCTATCGTCTCCGAGTTTTATAGCACTATCTTTTGTTTCTTACACAATTGGGAGATTATTACATTGGGTGATTTACGAAATATTTCATTAATTTTTCCAACAGATAATGGATTACTTTTAGGGGAATTAAATATTAATCCTGCTTATTCTGATGAAAAAAATTATACCAGCAATCGACATGATTTCAGATCTTCTGTAAAAACATTCATTGATGATGAAATACTAAAAGGTGAAGAGCAATTATCTGTAAAAGACAAATTAATAAAAATTTTTACCCAAACTGCTCAGACTTTAGAGAACCCATTTTTAATGCCATCTGCCACCATAGCTAATGTCGATACTCCGCAAAATGTAATAAGTCATAGTATTTTTTATTTCTCGAAATTTATGCTTATTAAAGATGACATCATTTACTTAATGGCTAAGGAACATAAAATCAAAGATAATAAAAAATTTTTTAGGCTTAATCAGGCTTTTATAAAACTAAACACTTTATTCGATAAAGTAAAAAAAGATTCTAATATTTCAGATAATGCTTCAATAGATGAGATTTATGAAAACCTATTAGGTGATTCATTATTAAAGGGGTTAGAGGAGTTACATACTAAAAAATAATTCTAAATGTTAAGTTAATCCTCATATCTTTAACTTTTTTTCTTTTTGGTACACTATGTTGCCAGTAATGTTGTAATCCGCCACTCATCAACAATAAACTACCATGACCTAAAGGGATCTTTATTTTAATAGGTTCATCATTCATTCTAAGAATAAAGTCTCTCGCAGCGCCAAAGTTAACTGAAGCAATAGTTGGATTCAGGCCTAATTCTTTTTCATTATCTGAGTGCCAGCTTAAATAATCCTCACCGTCCCTATACCAGTTCATCAGGGCGCTGTTAAATGTAACTCCTGCAGCTCCCTCGATCTTTTTTTTAATATGTAATAAACCTTTGTTCCATTCATTTGGATTTGAGTTGATGCCAGAATACGAATAAGATTTTCCGTGATCGCCATACCATGAGGTAATTCTTGGTAAGAGCGAGGTCTTGCCATAAAAATTAATGCTATCGTGTTTCCATTTTATATTTTTGAAGTTAACAGACTTAAGCTCATCCTCAGTTAAACTCTTCCAATCAGCAGTTCGCCAATCATTTGAGGTATTTTCTAAAAAATACTCAAGGCTTCTGTCGCTAATTGTTTCATTAAAAAAATGTTCAGAATAAAATAATTCACCATGAGGAAGTTTTATTTTAAAACCTTTAAGATTTTCATCCCATTCTACTGAAAAACCTTCTTCTTTTGGGATAGTAAAAGGGAGTACAGGCTCCTGAATTTCACTAAATAAGTCCATCTAATCAATAACCTCCATTAATGCTATGGAAGCAATTGCATTCTTTTTTCCTACCGTAGTTTGAATTTCAAATTGTTCGGCTGGGATCCGAGGTTCAATTGCCTTAAACTTATATTTAGGCTGCCATAGAGCCTCGTTAAAATTATTGAAATTTTTTAAGCTATTAAGATCGCCTCCCTGGTTAACCAATAAAAATAAATGCTTACCTTTAATTCTATTGATTTTACTTAATAGCTTGTCGGGGTCGACAACACCCATATCTAAAATATTAGAAAATAAATGAATTGTCACAGCTTTAGGATCACTTTCAAAATAATCAGTGGAAATATTATCCACCTCTTTATTAATAGATTTAACTCTTGCTAAATCAATTTCAGGGCTATGAATACTTAAAAATATTTTTGCTAGGAGTAACGTTAGGGGAGACTTTTCAATTAACGTAATATCTAAAATTGGTGTCTTATCATCTTTAAAGAATTTATCTAAAAGGTTTAAAGTTGCAAGGCCTTGGCCACAACCATAATCTACTATTTGTACGGTTTTACTGCAGGTGTCGGCTATAATTTTTTCACGTTCTTTAAAAAAATAGTCCCATTGCTGCGGGATGAATTTAGAGTAAGAGTGCCAATATTGCTCACACTGCTCAAGAGTATCAATAGTTTTTCTTCCATTCTCAAGTTGCATTCTAATGGCATCATCCGAAAGCCTACATATCTCCCTGATATCTTTAAGAGTTATGTGCCTCATCTCTTTTAATTGTTTTACATTATCGACTAATCTTTCTTTACTGGTTTCAGAATGGGCCGTGTCATTATATATTTCAAATAAACCTGGAATTTGCCTGCAAAACGCTTGATTTTTTTCAGCTGCTTCTATTCGCTTAGCTTCTTGTTCTTTTTTGGCTGCTTCTATTCGCTTAGCTTCTTGTTCTTTTTTGGCTGCTTCTATTCGCTTAGCTTCTTGTTCTTTTTTTTCATTAATACTGTTAATAAAAATATTAACAGTATTAAGGTCATGCTCTAAAATTTTAATACTATCCCAGTAGTTAAATGATATTTCATTAAACAATTTGTCTGAGGTAAATTTCTTATCCTTGTCTTTGCCATGCGTATCTTTTAAAACAAGATACTTCCTTCTTTCAATTTTAGGATCCAATTTAAAATCTTGAAATTCTTTTTTAAAAAATAAAGTTATGGGAATATTTTCATTATCCAATCCAAATACTAAATGATGGTCTAAATAATCTTTAATATTAAATGTATCTAATCCTTCATCGATAAGAGTTATCAATTAGAAACCTCATAATTAAAGTAATCCCATTGCATCTTAAGAGCATCTATGGATGGTTGATTTTCATCTAAAAAATCTAAATCTAGACTCAAAAGATGAAATTCTTCATATATTGATCCATAAAGTGCTTGGTTAATATTAACTTTCATATCGGCTGGATTAATAGCAATCAGTCCCTGGTCCCATAATGTATGTATGTCTGCTCTTAAAAGTAAGCCATTAGAAGGGTGGTTTGATTTTTCTCCAAGGTAGGGCGTAATGTGAGACGCTTCTAGTACTGCTGGCACGCCACATTTTGTGATGACACAGGTATTTTTATAAATATGTAGTAGTTTATTTCTAAATTTTTTTTGCCCTCGCCGTTGAACAACTTCTCTTAGAACTCTGTCTCTTTCATCTTTGGTTGATTTTAGATCATATATTGGTTCTATTACATCATTTTGCTCCTTCCAAGAAGGGCCATATGTCTCAGTTAAATTGGTTGTACCAATATCCGAAAATCCATTTACTACAAAAAAACCATCTACCCACTCAGAGATTACTCCTAGGCCTAATATCATGTATTTAGTTGGGTTAGGTTTTTTGGAAATTTGAATTGCTACGCCTACAGGAACCTTATCTTCCATACAGCGTTTTGCCGCTATATTAGAAAAAAGGTCTTCTGGTGCTTCTGTCTGCTTTGAACCCAGTTCCTCTTTATATCTATAAATCCAGGAACCATCTTGGTTTACTGTTGGTGTTTGATCAGAATATTTAGAGGTAAGCAATTCACGAAAACTCAAAACATAATCTTCTCTTTCAGGTTTATAAATTCCTTTAAAGGCTGAAAAAAGGGAGATTTCGCCCTTCAGTTTATTATTTCCAGGTTTAGTTTCAGACCAAAGAATCTCTTTACCTTTGTTTTTAAGAAACCATTCTAATTTTAATTTATGTGTTTGATCAAGAGAATTTAATAATTTGTTTAAGTCTTCCATAATTTATTTTACTCTTAGATAATTAATCAAACGATAAATATTGTTAAGCTTCAGTCTCTATAATAATTTTAATATCCATAAATAGGTCTTTAGATTAATTTTTAATTTCATCGTATTCTGCATAAAATTCTTCGTAAATAGATTTGCATTGCGCTGCTGACAATTTTGCTGGTGATTTTATAGCTGAATCAATGAGGCTTAACTTTTTCGGGGTTTCTTCGCTATATTCGCTAAGAAATTCAATAACCTTAGACCACTCATCTTTACTGACACTCTTAATAAGGATCTCAATTTCCATTACATTGGTTAGTCGCTGATCTTTCCTGCCACTTTTAATATCATCAGACTTTTCTTCAGCGTCTAAAAATAAGTCGCTAATTGAAGAAATGTCGTCAACAGGCAACTCTTTTACTTTATCCCAAACTCTCTGAGTTTTAAGATATGAATCTACATTTTCAACTGGCCTTCTTTCATCGGTTGCAATTCTATGAACTTCATGACAAATACTAACCAAAAGAGTCAAAAGATTTTTGGGTATATCTTGCAATTTCCATACTTTTTTATAATTTAACTCCTCACCAGTTTGATTTAACTTATCAATTAATAAAGAGATTGCATAGGTACCAATTTTTGATGGACTAGTTATATTAAGTTCTTTTGAGTACCTTAAGTGATCAAATAGATTATTCCAGATGATCGCTTTAGCAATAGTGTTCTCATAATAAAGTTGATTGATATCTGCTTCATTTTTGTCCCATTGAACCGTAGTAATTTTTTGAAATTCTTTAAAGTTATACTCGCCTCCTTTACAAACGATGTGAGGTAAGCATTCAAAAGTGATAATAAATTTACCCAACTCTGTTTTGGTAAACATCTGTTTTTTTGGATTTTTTTTTAAAAATGCTTTTTTTTCTGAGGAAGATAGTAAATTACTTTCATTGTCATACTGTTTTCTAATTCTCTCGTAATACCAATATGTTTGGAAAGGCTCAAGTACTTTCGCAGGCGCAAGAAATCTTCTAGAGAAGTCATGTATTCTCCTATGATAATCATGATGTGAGAAAAAATCAGAATTTGCTACTGTCGATTGTGTGTTGGAAAATCTTGAGATTTTCATCAATAAGTCACTTTTTTTAGATACATCTTCTGTTTGAGCATCATTCGCAATAACTAACTTCATTTGAATATAAATATTATCAAGCGAATGTTTTTCTTTGCCCATCCTATATATTGTCGCCGAAGTTTGTCCACCATTTACAATCTGAAAGTTTTTCATTTTTGTTATTTTTGAATCTTTAAATTCTATTTCATTAGCAATAGCAGATATCCCATTATTAAAAGCAATAAATTTTTCAGGGGTACTCTTAATAGTTTCCCTCATACCCTTATTGGCCTCGCGTTTCGCACCTAAAAAACTTCTAACATTTTGCTCTAATAACCTCGAACCCCATTTGTCAAAAATATTAAATAAAGTATTACCTGGTATTACCCCTAGATATATGTCGATATTACTGCCTGCTGTGGATGCCTTAAGAGCCGAAATTGGGTTATCTGATAGATCTACATCTGTATCAACTCTTTCACTTCCTGCAAGGTCAAGCTGGTAAAATCTATTAAGATCCCAAATGTGTGTTTCTACTTCAAATGTATTAATTGTAATTTTATCTAATTCATTAATTCTTGAGCTCAAAGGTCGATTCGAGATAATATAAAATCTTAATTTTGGCTTATCAGTTTCACTTACTTCTCGAATTTTGGTCGCTAAATTATGTGAGCCGCCATCTAATTCAAATATCTCATCAATTTCTTTTGTGAGTGAGTTGGTGACAAATGTCTGCAATTTTTTAAGAAACTTATCTAATTCCGTTTTCGTTAAAGTTTCTTGGCTATCATTTTGATCATATAGACTAATAATAATACCTAGCATGCCTGTTTTTATTTCATTATTAATACTTTCTGATGTGAATGCGTCAACCCTCCATCTTTCAGCAACATCTCTACCATCATCAATGAGCTCATAGTCTTCAATATCACCTAGCTCCTGAAGTGTATCAAGTGCCCACTTTAGAAATTGAATTTCTTGGGGGTTATCATGAGCGTTTGAATTTAATTCAATACTCGCTTTGATCTCACTATAAAAATCATCTAAAGTTTTTTGATTATCAGCCATACTAATTTTTTAACTCAGACTTATAAGGATCTAGGTCAGCTAAATTTAACGTGTAGGAACATTTGCTAATCTCCCTGGCAATAAGATCCCTTGTTAATTTAGGAAAATTTTCAGAAACCTCAAATACTAATGGAGTACCAATCTCAAAAAATACTTCTTCACATTCTTTTTTCTCATAACCCGCATGAATTAATCTAGTAGTTAACACTAACAAATCATCTGCTTTAAGGAAGCCTTCGAGATTTTCAATTATTACAGGTAGTGAAAGTGCTCCGCTTTCATTCTTATCAGATATTTTTCCAGGGTAAACTATAAGATGGAGCTCACCTTCAAAGTCTAATTGTTCCATAGATGAAATACTTACACCTTCAGGCTCCCATCTACTAAGTTTTAATTCAAATGCGCGCTTATTTTTATTTGATATAAAATCTTGATGTTTTTTTAGTGGGCCAACCCAATCCTCGACACTTTCTCCTAATATACCTACCCAGTGTTTAATAAAAGTTAGTTCAGCAGCTAATCCTAAAATCTCGTTTGTATTTAATTTATTTCTGCCGGATTTGAAAAGCGAACACCATGCATTAAAACGTGCATTCAAATGATTTATAAGCTCATACTCGTTTTTGATATGACTTGTTTTATTAATTAGGTCTAAAAATAATTCATTCAAAGGTCTTTGCTCATCTTGCTTAACGTAGAAAATAGAAAGCATTGGTGGTAGGTTTTCATAAATTTCTATATCTACCAAAAGCTCTTTTGTTTTTTCAAAAGAAGAGATATCGTGAGTCGCTGAAGAAAGTTCGACAACAAACCCAATATGTCCCTCAGAGTTTTTTGCCCAGGACCAATTAAACTTACTATCAGTATCAATTAAACGTAAGCTAAGTCCTCCATCCGCACGTGGCACAATTAGTTTATCCCAGATACTCATTTTAATAGCCCTCCTCAGTGAACTCATTTAATTTTGGTTTGTAATGGTTATTCCAATAGGCTTCGGTAACTTGGTACTCAACTTTATCATCGTTTTTCTTTGAGTTTGGAAGCATAATACTTAATCCTATATATTTAGACCCATCAAATTTTAAAAATTTCTCGTGAGGTTTCTTTTTGTTTTTATCAATGTAAGCCTGCAAAAAATGAAAAACTAAAATAGGGTTTTTTCTCTCCTGTGAAGAATACATACCAACATTTTTAATACCAGGAGCAGAAATGTTTCTATTTTGTGAAAGGAGAATACAGTCACGCGGGGTAGATTGATCACCTCCTATTCCTCTCAATTCATATGGTACCTTTTCCCCAAAAATTTCATCAACTTCTGGAATTGAATTTTTTACTCCTATTTTACGAAAGATGGCTATATCCCAATTTTTAAAATTAGTCTCTTTATATTTTCTTATATATCTCATAAAAGCACATTCAAAACTTGGATCTTGATCAATTTCACCGAGATGAGAATTAATTGGATGAATACTTATATCATTTAATAGATTATCTACATCTTTGAATGGTATATCTTTAAATATAATATGACCTTTATCATCTTTATCAATTTTACTTTTTAACTTTGTTAAGAATTTTAGGATATTTTTTTCTTTTGCTTTTTCTTTTTGCGTGTCTTGAAAAAACCCCCAAGTTTGTAGATGCATTCCTTGGAAAGATTGTTCTAAAAGAAGCCTTATTGCGCCTTGAGATTTAAGCTTTGAGGTCACTAATAAATCGGGGTGAGTTCTTACTCTTAAGCCAAATTCTTTAGGGCCAAAGTTACCATTACGCTTCATAAATCTTATACTATCAGTTAGCTCAGCTAGTGCCCTGGTAACTATTGTAAAGTTTTCAATAGATCTAGATGGTGCCCATAGTTTTACTAAATCCTTGTAACCATCTCTGTAACCATACCAACGTGCCATTTGCATTAATGTGTCATACATTATTGAATATCTAGCATAATAGCTTACAGTTAATCCAGGTAAGGTTAATCCCCTTGATAGCATAAAACCACCAACCACAATCTGTTTTCTTGGAGCATTTTCTGACCAATCTAAGTCCCCATCAGGTGAGTTTGCATTAGTAGCTACAACCACTACTTTATCCATTTTAATTAATTGCTCTAAAATAGTTTTCCATAAAAGCGGTTCTGTATCAATTGTATCCTCACGTACTCTTTCATTAAAAATTTTCTCAAGACTTTTTAATGTTTCATCATTGCTATTTTGGAGTGCACCGTTGGCCTTAATTGCTTCATGTATCTTATTAACATCATATTTTAGCGTATATCTGATATTATTTTGAACATCCGAAAAGACTGTTACATTCACCATACAAACATCAAACTTTTGATCAAGGCTTTTAGATTCAAGTTCACCATTCGAACGCCTTATATCCTTAATAGCACTAACTATCATAAAATATTTTATTGCATCTATTAGGCTATCTGGGAGAGATGCTGGCTCTAATTCTTTTTTATGCTTTGCAGGAATATGACCCTCAATATCTTCTATAATTACTAATGGCTCCTCATCTTTTTCTTCATTAGTAAAAAACCAATCTCCTCCACAATAGTTAGATGGAGCTTCCAGGCTAACCAAAAAATCAGAAGGGAAAAGATCTTGCATTTCAGCATCGATATCTTCCGCTATGAAGAAATTTGCCATTGGGGTCGCTGTATAAGCCAGGTATGTTATGCGTCTGCAAAAGTTCAACATTTTTCTTATTTCTCTATTGATTGCTTTTGGATCCTCATCTCTATCTTTTTTAGAAGTGTCAACTGACGCATTATCAGCTTCATCATCAATTAACAAGACAGGAAATTTTGATATATCTTGGTCATTAAGAAACTTATTAACTGATTCAAGAACTTTTACATTTTTCTTAACTACCATGATGCTTGGTTGCATCGAGGGATCAAAGTTCACAATACCTATTTTTTTCATTTGGTTAAAATCAGTTTTAACTGTTGTAAGCACATTTGAAAATTTAAATTCAGAATTTATAAGTCCAACGCCAATGTTTATTACATTTCTTTCTGAATCTTCAATTTCACTATATGCTTGACCAACTACATCATGGTTGATTCTTTGTTGCGTTTGAGATCTTAACGACTCCGTCATCCCTGTCAAAAGAATAATTGATTTATAACCTGCATCCACTGCTTTATTTATAACGGCGGTATAGCTTAAGGTTTTCCCCGACTGAACATTACCCATTACCATGCCTTTAATTTTAAATTGAGGTAGTTCTGGGTTACCTAATTGCTCTACTATATCTTGTGAACTTTCTTCAAGTCTCTGAAGAACGGCTTTTGGGTAACCACTTTTTTCATTTGATTCTTTAAACCTGTTCCAGTAAAAATCATTTTTTCTACTTCTAAAATCATCGGTATACCATGGTTCTCTTATATTTTGTGGATCTGTCAAAATATTGATTGGTTTTGCTTGTATGGTTATTTTTATTTGTAATTTCTTCTTGATTTTATTTTTAACATACTCATCCACATCATCATCATTTGGAAAAAACAATCCCAAAGTTTCTTCTATTTTTTCTTCGAGGGCTTTAATATCAAAAGCATCATCCATTGAAGGAGTAAATTTTAAGTATTCCATATGGATACGCTCAACCATTAAGGAGATTATTTCCTCTCTTCTTTTATCTTCTGTCATTATTTATCCCAATCCTCTTTTATTCTTATTAATATATCTGATATTTGATCTTTGGTAAGATTATATGAGGGGTTATCAATCATAGTTGCTTTATATATCTCAAAACTAATACGAAGATTTTTCCACCTCAAAGCATCCTCCATAATTCCTTCATACTGCCCATCAAATGGATGCCCGATTTTATATGTCCGCTGGGCAATATCATTTTGCATTTGTCCAATAGGTATAGTTGTTTCAATAAGCTTTAGTAGGGTATCCATTACCTCTTTATCAATATTATGAGAATCCATATAATTTTTTATAAAAGGATGACCATTATCAATTGAGTAAGTAAAGGTACGGTTATCCTTGTTAAACTCTCTTAGCCATAAAGCATTTTCTAATGGTTTTTGCTTAACCCTTCTAGTGCCAACCCTGTTTGACGCATCAGCCGTATTCATCATCAATGCCCTAATTTTGTCTTTCATAATGTAAGGAAGGATGACCGATGATTTTTTTATTTCAATACTCCATTCAGAATCACTTTCATTTCCAACTGAGATTTCTACTCTTGCCAAGCTATTTGACTCAGATTTTCGTATAAGATTATGCCAAGACCCCCAGGAAATTAATCTATCAACTCTATAAAAATAAACTCCTTGGGCTGCTAATAAGTCCCCATCAATTGAAATATTTCTTTCTCTTATTGCCCCACCCATTTTTGAAAGATGGGGTAATAAATATCCTGTCACTTTTGCTTTATGATTTTTTTTATTTATTAGAATAGTTTCTTCAAAAGTAATACTAGACCTTGCTCCTGCAACACCTTTTTTACAGAAAGGATCCATTGCTTCAAGCTGAATACCATTAACACTTAATTTTAAACCCCGGCTTATATATTTATGATAAATCAGACTCAAATTTTTTTGCAGATCGACAATAATACTATTTATATTTTCTTGAATTTTCTCATCACTTAGGCCATTAAGAATAATGTCACATTGTCTCCAAAGCACAGCTGTGCCGTGCTTTGTATCTTTTATACTAAATTTATTTTGGATTGGTAAAATCTCATCCTGATTAAGAAGATTAACGCTCCAATCATTATATTTTTTAACAAAATTAAGGTCCCACTGCATCCCTTTTATAATAGTATTTTTTCTTTTGGATATTACTAGCAAGTCTAAGCATTGAGAAAAAGATGCACTTTTTAAACCGAGCCCAAATTTACCCAAATCACTTTTATTTCTTTCAGAGTTTAAATCTTTTGCGCTTAAGTCCATTGCAGCCTTAAGCTCATTTTCATCCATACCTGTGCCATCATCTTCAATTAATACATAAAAATTATTTTTTATATTGTCAACTAGGCTTATCGTAATATCAATTTTATTTGCGTTAACTGGCAGACTGTTGTCAATAATATCAGCTACTGCTAACTTAAGTGAATATCCATTGAAGCGCATCAAATCTATAGTAGCTGATGCATGTGGCATTAATTTTATTTTATTATTCACTAATCTAGTTATTTAAAAATATATTGACTTAACCTTGGAATTTTTTACAAAGAAACAGTTTACGCTTAGATAATTAAGTGAGCAAATAAAGTATTTTGTTTTGAATCTATTTATCAATTATTATGAATATAATAGTGCAGGAATTTATTTTAATTATATAAAAATATGAATTATGCTAATCATTAATTCCGCTATAATCTATGGATGAAATCTTATATCTCGTATTAAAAATAATGAACACCATCATAAATTAGAAAGGTCAAAGTCATAAAAAAAAAATATACAGTCGGTGGTCTATTCTCCGGCTTAGGGGGGATCGAGCTTGGTTTTAAGCAAAATGATTTTGAAATTCTTTGGTCTAGCGATATTGATGAAGCAACTTTAAAAACCTTTTCAAAAAACTTCGATCATGAGCCCATCCACAAAGACATTAAGGATCTTGAAGTTGAGGATTTAGAACCTGTTGACGTATTAGTTGCTGGTTTTCCATGCCAAGCGTTTTCAGTTGCTGGTCACAGAAAAGGATTTGATGATGACCGAGGCAACCTTTTTTTTCAAATTATGAGAATAGTAGAAGAGCTAAAAGAGAAGCCCACAGTTATTTTACTTGAAAATGTTAAAAATTTTTATACTCACGATGATGGTAATACTTTTGCAAAAGTGTTTGAGGAG
>Ga0209710_1002487_pt1 | contig 12955 bp, 8 predicted proteins | sample ArcticOcean_MG_C_5_FD_187436 | JGI IMG/M metagenome (GOLD analysis project Ga0209710, IMG submission 187436) | Marine microbial communities from western Arctic Ocean - ArcticOcean_MG_CB4_138 (SPAdes) (version 2) | ecosystem: Environmental > Aquatic > Marine > Oceanic | place: Arctic Ocean: Canada...
AGCAGTACATGGTCGTGTGTCGCGACTTGTCCTGCTGGAACCTATGTTCACAGCAATATGTGTATTGGTTGTCCTGATAACGAATACAGCGTTGCCGGTGCAATCAGTTGTGGCAGTTGTCCTGTTGGAACCTATGCTGACAGCAATGCGTGTGTCGCGACTTGTCCTTTTGGAACCTATGTTGACAGCAGTAGCAATGCGTGTGTTGCGGATTGTCCTGGTGGAACCTTTGGTGACAGCAGGACGCAATCGTGCAAAGCATGTCCTGCTAACACATACAGCATTGCCAACCAAACCATTTGTGGCAGTTGTCCTGCTGGAACCTATGCTGACAGCAAGACGCAGTCGTGTAAAAGCAAACTTTACAAAGAAATTGCGCCAGGTGACGGAGATTGTGGTGGTAATAATTGGGCTCCTATTAAGTCGCAGGAAGAGTGTTATGCGTTTGCGTTTGCGCACTATCCTGCCCTACTTCAAGACATTGGGCACGAGGTGAGCGACAATACGTTCCCCGGGTGTGTTACAAATGTTAATGGTAATATTATATCAGCCATGTGGAACTCGTTTACATCGAGTGCATCGGAGTGCGAACCACGGTACGGTACAGCTTGTATCTGCGTTTTAAATTGTCCTGTCGGAACCTATGCTAACAGCAGTAGCAATGCGTGTGTAGTCTGTCCTGCTAACGAATACAGCGTTGCCGGAACCCATTGTACAGACAGTTGTCCTGTTGGAACCTATGGTGACGGCAATGCGTGTGTTGCCTGTTTATATCACGAATACGTTGACAGCAGTAGCAATGCGTGTGTCACGGCTTGTCCTGCTGGAACCTATGGTCACAGCAATATGTGTATTGGTTGTCCTGATAACGAATACAGCGTTGCCGGTGCAATCAGTTGTGCAACCAGTTGTCCTGTTGGAACCTATGCTGACAGCAAGGCGTGTGTCGCGACTTGTCCTGCTGGAACCTATGGTGACAGCAGTACCAACATGTGTGTCGCGACTTGTCCTGTTGGAACCTTTGGTGACAGCAGTAGCAATGCGTGTGTCACGGCTTTGGATTGTTTTCCTGGAACCTTTGGTTCCACCTTTGGTGGCAGCAATAAGTGTGTCGCGGCTTGTCCTGGTGGAACCTTTGCTGACAGTAGTAACAATGAGTGTGTCACGGCTTCGGATTGTTTTCCTGGAACCTTTGGTTCCACCTTTGGTGGCAGCATTAACAATGCGTGTGTCGTGACTTGTCCACATAACAAATACGCTGACAGTAGTAGTAATGAGTGTGTCACGGATTGTCCTGCTAACAAATACACTGACCGCAGTAGCAAGGCGTGTGTCGAGACTTGTATTACACCTAACAAATACATTGACAGCATTAACAGTGCGTGTGTCGCGGCTTGTCTTGGTGGAACCTTTGCTGACAGCATTAGCAATACGTGTGTCGAGACTTGTCCTGATGGAACCTATGCTGACAGCATTAACAATGCGTGTGCTGCCTGTCCTGCCGGAACCTATGCTGACATCAATGCGTGCGAAGCATGTCCAAATAACGGATACAGCGTTGTCGGTTCCATCAGTTGTGCATATACTGCAAGTACTTGTCCTGCTGGAACCTATGCTGTCAGCAATAGCAATGCGTGTGTTGCCTGTTCTGGCAACGGATACAGCGTTGCCGGTGCAACCATTTGTGCATATATTGAAAGTACTTGTCCTGTTGGAACCTATGCTGACAGTAGTAGCAATGCATGCTTCGCATGTCCTGGCAACACATACAGCATTGCCGGTGTGTGTGTTGCCTGTCCTGCTAACACATTTGCCGTTGCAAACAGTTGTAGAACATGTTCCCAGCAAGAAGACTACTGGCTAGACGCAGGATGCGCGTGCGGTGGCAATGATGGCGCTGATAGCATCACCGGGTCAACACTCTGGTGTGCCGCTCAAAAAGCCCTGTGGACTGCCGCCGGATGCGACGCTCAGTGCACGGCCTAAACTAAAGTTGAAGATGCAGTCATGCGAAAAATCAGAAAAAGAGAGGTATAAATACCAGTCGCCCTGACCGAAATGTCACGCTTAAACAAGTCTACAACACACATTAACCAACGACAAAACACTGAGTTGCAGGAAGAAGGATATGTACCACAACATCCAATGCTTCACTACAAAATCCAGTCGGAAGAAAAAACGGACCATTTGGAAAACTACGTGGAGGTGAATCCGTTTGAAGATACGGAGAACGTGTTTGGTGACATGTTCCGCAGCGCAAAGAAAAAGATATCCAAAATATTCAAGAAAGATAAAAAGAAAGATACAAAGACAGATAAAAAGAAAGATACAAAAACAGATAGTCCCAAAAAATAATTACAGTATAAGCTTAAATTTATCTTTGACATTCCAAAACAAATATTTGGATATTTGATACCTCATCAGCAATGGTTGTCGACAGACTGGACACTTGCCATTGCACTGTTTATGAAATTGGTCCAGACATTCGTTGTGTCCAACACGTGTAGTACAGTGGCAGTGCAGCACTAAATACGGTTCGTTAAAATCAAAGGCACATCGACATTGTCGACAAATGGGCTTTGTTTTCATTTTTTTCGGTGGAGGTGCCTTGGCAACTGTACTCATTTGGTCTCCCAAACATTTCATCATTGCTTTCGAAAATTTGACTGCATTACATTGTTGGTTGAACCATATAAACCGAGCTTTGGTGAGTGCTCTTTTCTCGGGACTGGGTACTCCACCCATGACCTCCAACCATGCATCGTAGCATTGTCTGGCAGAGGGGTCCATCAGCATGGAAGCAGTGGTTTTTAAATAGTACTGTCCTTCATCGTACAATTGTTTGGCATTGACCATGGCTTGTTCTCGTGGCATTGCTTGTAAAAGTTGGAAAGTAATGTCTTCTATTTTCCATTTGTCAATGACAGCGATGCACTTGTTCAACACCTCCCGTGGAGTGGAGTTGTGTTCCAGACCAAACAGAGTATACGCGGAATACTCCATTTGACCAGTTGCTTTACAAGACACTGACGATCGGGATGGGATTATTGTGATTTATTGGTGAGCTTCTTTGGATTCCCGTGAGCTTCTTTGGATTCCCGTCCTTTTGGTCCTTTTGTAGATTGCAAAAACATTTCTTTTTGCAATGTTTAAGTCGTCGTTTGTTGCTGCAATTTGTTCCAATGTACCAACCACATCTCTTTCTTTTTCGTTGTCGTATCCTTCCCAAGTACCTTGGCGAGTTTTACTAATGCAGGTGACATGGGCAGCATCCCACGGAAACATTGTGATTAATTCGTAGTAAGTTGTATCGAAGACTAAATTAACCGGTGTCAAAATACAATCGTCCAAAGTCAATCCCGTTTGGTTGAATTTGCGCAATATGTTGATTGCAATGTATTGTGTATGTGGAACGGACTCCAAACATCCTACTTTTGTCAGGTATTCCACATCGAGCGGTGTCGTTCTGTATTGACTGAAGACCGACTGCATGACGCCTTTTCTTTTAATGGCCTCGGTAATTTGTTCAACAAGTTCCTTTTTGGTCCTGGCCTTTACGCCGAGCTGTTCGTTTTTGACAAACTCACGCAGGTCCGCCAGTTTCATGTCGGTCAATGCTGTTTCGGCTGTATTTATAAGCGGCCAATCCCAAACACCCCCACTGGGATGCGGTGCCTGGTATCTGGAAGTAAACCAGATATTTTGGTTGGACCAATTGTCCAACATCTGCATGGTCACTCGAAAAGGTTCGTAGAGTGCATGCCCATTTGACCATTTGTCTTCAAAATCTTCCTTTAACAATTGACAAACCATGAATTTCTTGACCATCAATTTTTCTTGTCGAGTACCTGACAAAGTGGTTGTTTGATTGCTGCAGAGGTAGTCCACCAACTTGTTGTAGTATTTTCTGCCTTTTGGTTTCAGCTCAGTACAATTTTCAGGCTTGTTTTCTAGATTGAAGACATCTTCTATGAATGGATGAAAAAAATGTCCATGAATTTCTCGACTCAGAAAAAACAAGAAACTGTCAAACCAACAAGTTTTTGTTCTTTGACCTCGATTGATATTCATTTGTCTCAAGGGGAATTCCGGTTCACAAACTAAAAAATGATGGTATTCCGAAGAATTAAACTGGTGATACATTATTTATTATTAAAGTTATTCTTTAAATAGGGTTGAACAGTCTGGGCTAGCTACACACAACTGCCGCAATACGGACAATCCTTCCTTAATCTCGGGCAACATCTGTCCAAGGTCTGTCAGACTGTGGCGCATGTCTGGCAGCATGATATTCACATCTTTCATGGTTGTCTGCATTTGTGGGGCAATGCCAGCCAACACCGCAACAACAATGGTCATCATCACAATGTGGAAAAATACAAATGAAACAAGTGCAATACAGAGGTATCGTTGATAAGGTCTCTCGTCGGTCAGTTCATTAAAACGAGTTTGCATTTCCTCTCTAGATGTGTCTACTTTTATACTCTACTACCCCCGACTATGCTCGGTTAAATTTGTGATGGTGGATACTCTATTTTCTGCTGATGTCAAATCCCCTTTCAAGTTGTCAATGTTTTGAAGGGTATCTGTCCTTTCCTCCGTAAGACAATCACGTTTGTCTTCCAAAGCATGTTTCAATGTTTCTAATTCGGAGAGTCCTTCTGCAATCTTCCGGTTGTCTTCCACAAAAACACTGCCAAAATGTTCGTCGGAGATTTTGGCGGCGTTTTTCAACATTTGGACAGTAGTACTGTCTTTCACAAACATCAGGTACTCTGAGGCTGTTTTACATTCCGAATTGGACATACAAAGTTTAGTGTCCAATTCGTGTAATGATTTTTGTGCCTCTTTCAATTGTTCCTCGATGTCATAGGCTAGGTCGACCACGGCAATGCGGGCCTGTTCGTGGTGGTCGTCGGCAGATTTGAGTAGACCAATCAATGTTGCTCGCATGACTTCCAAATCGTTGTTTTTGTGCTTTTTGGTCGCACTACCTTCTTCGTTTCCTTCGCTTCCTTCCAGTGGACGTTTGGTTGAAAGCATTTTTTTTTTGGATGATATTTGACAATGTTTCAGTATGAAATAATAATATGTGTTGATTAAGTGATAATAAAGAATTTCAAGCAAATAATTTTTTGATAGATTTAATAATTTTGACTACAATGTTTGTTTGTGGTGGCGTGGGTGTCACAGATGTTTTTATTTTCATAGGCTTGTCTGTTTTAAACATTTTGTTTTTAGGGCGTTGAGTTTATAGTTACAAACAGCAAAACCCGACACAAAAACTGCAATATATTTCATGACATTTGACGCACCTTTCCAAATGGTCGACACAGACCGAACTTTCACACAGTGGACAGTGTTCGGTATATTTAGAAAGTCGCAAAGCAGGACATTTCTGACAATCTACTACAGTGCCCGTCCGCAAAACCCGGTGTCTCCATCCCCTAATGTCATTTTTCGACAGCTTTGAGAGCTGACGACATTTACACATTTCTTTGTCTGATAAATATTCGACGACACTGGTCAAGACACTGACTTTCGCACCGAAAGATTGCCACATTTGCATACAAACAATTGGAAACAAACAAGAATACACATATGTTCATCTAAAGCAGCAGCAACTAGCTGTCGGTGGTTGTACCGGTGGTTGTAGCGGTTGTCTGCAGTAGGGACAGGTCTGTTCCCTGTTGTAAGTGCTTTGACTCCATTTTTGAATACACTCAAAGTGGAATCGGTGTTGGCACCAGAGGACAATACAGTTATCCATGGGCTCAAAACAGATGGGGCATTCTTTTTTCAAAACAGACAATGGGTTTTCACTCTCACGGGCCAAAGTTTCCATTGATTGCAGAACAACAGTTAAGTACTCTTTTACAAGGCTTGTAGTACATCAGTCTCAAAACGGCATTTGGCCCGCATGGAGCCATTGTGGTATGGAATTAGCGCTAGTTGTTGCCTGTTTAGCCCCATCGCCATAGCTTTGGTCGTAGTTATCATGTAAGCGTTGACCTTTGATGGGTTCTGGCGACATTTAAGACACAGGTGCGTGCCAAAGACATTGGATTTGGTGGGACGACCACAAGATTTGCACCGGTCAATTGTCATAAAGTGGATGACCGAAGCTTTCCAGGACAGGTCAAAGTGGCGGTCACGTTTCCGTTGTTTTAATTGCAACTGTTTTTTTGCGAATTTTTCCCAAGAAAGCCAATGTGTGTTGAGGGGTGGGACTAGGTTGAGTCGCATGTATGAATACATGCGAAGTTTGGATTTCCATTTGTTCAATCTTATCTTTTTCTTGAGAAAACGACACAGCCACTGTTTGCTGATGGTTTGGACTCGATACTTCCAGTTCCAAAAAGAACCAATCAAATACACAATGTCCATGGGCAACAAAACCATATTGTTTGTTATATATTTACATTATAGACTCTAAAATAATATATGCCCTACATTTTTTGTCTTTTCCGAGGTGTCTGTTCAACCAATGACGACCGCCCGCGTTTGTGCAAGATTCGAACATGATTGTTGTAGATGGAAGTGTCTCGGTGTTGAGTGGATTCGTGTGTAATAAAGAGGCATGTTCGTCGGTCGTTCTCTTCGCACCAATCTTTGAGAGTCCCCTGCACTGAAGAAATGCCGGCCTGGTCCATCGAAGTACATGCCTCGTCCATGATTAACAACGGAAACTCTGTCGCCGACATTTCGCGCCAGGCCATGAACGAAGCCAACTGAGCTCTTCGCCACTGTCCTCCCGACATCACTCCCGCATGGTTGGGACACACGACTTGACGAACAAGCCGCTCTTTGGAATCAAAATGTACTTTCAGTTCAATGTCGTCCGTTTTAAAGAAACGTTGCAACCATACCGTTGTCAACGCTGCCAGTTTTTGCACCGCGTATTCCATTGCATACGTTTGAATACCGCGTGGTCCCACCCATCCAAGAAGTGCTTTCATGATTTCTTCTTGTTCTTGTCGCTGCTGTTTTCGGTGGTTCAACTTGACCAACTCATTGTCTGCCTGTTGTACAGCAGTTGGACTGGCTGTGAAAGGACAAGGGTCGTTTTGAATTCGTTGCAAATTCTGAGCTGCTGCGTTGGCCAGTTGCAACGAATGTTCATATTTCTCTTGCAATAGTTGATAATCCCGTAATTGTCTTTCATTTTTTTCCGCTTGCTCGAGTTGGCCAATAAGCATTTGAAAATCGGTCGTATTTTGTTCAATGTTATTGGCCAATTGAATTGATTTTTGGGCATCGTCGTGTTGCTTTTCCACGTTGACCGCTGCTTCGTATTTGCGCTGGGCATCGGACAACTTAACCGTCACAAATGCCAACTGTTTTTGTCCGTCAATCACTTGCTGCTCCAATTTTTGTTTTCGATTGTTGTCAACAGCAAATGGACGATGGCAACTGGCACATTCGCCAGAAGCATTGAAATGACGCAAATCGTGTTCCCATTGCTTAAGAGCATGCACAGCCGTGTATCTTTCTCGGGTGCAGTGGTCTTTCTGACCAAGACTGTGGGCGACGTCTTGCAACGCGGGCAATGTCTCGACCATCGGTGGTAGGAGTTCTTTCCGAGCAGTATCAATGGCAATCTGTTTTCGTTTGCATTCAATGTCTGCCCGTAATGATTTAAGATTGGAGACCACAGCAGGTTTGAACGGTTGTGCCATAATTTTGGACTGGGCTTGTGACAACTCACTCGTAGCGGTTTCCAGTCTTTTCGACTGTTTTGCATGCCAGGTCTTGGTTTCTTGCACCTGTTTCTCATAATAGATGACCGCACAATCCCGTTGATGTGTTTTCATCGTAATTTCTTGCTCAACCTGTTGAACATTGCACTTGGCTGTTTTGTATTCGACCTTGGCCTTGTCACACAGGCCCAACCAACAGTCCATATTTGCAAAGGGGCTTATATCGTGTTTGGCCTGGGTGTCGCTCGCATCCAACCACCGTGGTACCGACATCTGAGTCCAGACGCTGTTGCGAAGAAGCCAAGAATGCAAAGCACTGGCAGTCATATCCAACCCAAATATTTCCGAAGCAATTGCCTTTTGTGTTCCAGAAACGGTGGACCGAGTACAATCTTTGTTGTCTATTGTCAACTGGATTTTTTGGCTGCAGGCCTTTTTTGTCCGGCACAAAATCCGACTAATGCTCCATGGCCGGCCTTCGACGAAACCCGTCACAGTCACTTGTGCTTTATCAGCATCGTTGTGGAGTACTGCACCACCGAACGACACAGTACCACGACCGTCAATCATGCCAGTACAGGCCCATAACCAAGCCCCTGCTGACAACATGGATTTCCCAGCACCATTGGAGGCATTTTTAGACTCGTTGCATTCGCCAGAAATCAGAGTAAACCCTTGACGTTCCAAAGCCAACGTAACTTGACCTTTAAACGGACCGAATCCAGTAATAGCTATTTTGGTTGGACGCACGTCGGCCGATTTCTGAATCAATTGTGGACGAATTGACGTTACCCACTGTTCTCCGAGTTGCCATGCTCGGGAACCTTTGTCAATGTTGAGACGGGTGCCATAATTTTGAAACAGTTGTTGGGGTGTCAAGCTGGTATGTTGTTCAATTCTGGTCACTGACGGTTCTATTTTTTTCTTAACATGAACAGCGACCCCACGAGCTTCGAGTTGAGTCACCATCGACAACAGATTGTCCGTTGCAGTCGCGGTGACAACAACGCGGTCCATTTTTCGCAAACAATCGTGCCGACCGAGCAATTCTTTGGCCGACCACTTGTATTGTCTTGGTCCAATGTCCAGAGGCAATTGTTTTTTTACGACAAACTGAGTGTCAATGATAATCAACGACTTTTTATCTTCGGCTTCGGAGAGAGAGAGTTGGTAGGGTGACCCCAAATAACGAATGTTTTGGTAGACTTGTGGCGTATGGTAGTGACCGGTGTAAATAGGAATGTCCTTGGGGAAAACCGACTGTGACAACCCTTCCGTCGACAGTTTGGTCGGATTGAGTTTAAATCCCACAATGTCAAAATGACCAAAAATAACATCGACATCGGTGTGCTGTTGCAAAATTTGGTGCAACTTGTCGTTGCAACGACGCCACGGTACCCACAGTTGACGATTTATGACAGTGGGATTGTCCAGAACAGTGATCCACTTGGAGGCGTACTTGAAGGGGGTGAGACCATGTTCGGTTTCTGAAGCATCGAAATAATCATGGTTGCCAGGTATCATAATCATGGGGACTGACCATTCCGTTTCAAAAAAACGCATCAGTTCATTAAGAATATTTACTGGTAATGTACCTTTGTTGTAAACATGGTCGAAAAAATCACCCAAGAACCCTACAGACGTATTGTGTTGCTTGGCCTGGTCATGAACATGACGCAACACTTGCATGCTTGTTTTGTAGGTTTTGACTGACAAATGCAAATCAGAAAACAATAACATTGATTTGCTGACAATACACATCTGGGTTGACAGTAACTCATATGTGAAAAATATGTGCAAACAACTATTTTACACATATGAAAAAAAAATGTATATAAGTACAGGATCAACAAGAACAAAAACAATGATTGTGCAAATATTACTACTTTTGCAATCTTACATTTGCAACAGTCAAAAACTCCGACTATGCAATGCGGGCGAGTATGTCAACGGAAATACATGCCAAAACTGCACAGTAGGCAAATACATGGATTTGCTAACACATTCTCGGTTTTCCTGCAAAGAGTGTCAATCAGGCAAAGTTCAATCCAATGAGGGAAAGTACACTTGTCATCAATGCTTACCAGGAACCGTACCAGGAGCACAACGTGCAAAATGCCAGCGTTGTCAGTCGGGGACATTTCAAAACGAACCTGGACGCTCTGTCTGCAAAGATTGTCCAGTCGGTACCCATGGTATAGCATCAATCTGTTCTGACGACACTAAAACATCCGAAGACGAATGTATCTATCAAAGTAGCGGTTATGTATGGGGGGACGATTCCACGTGTAGGAAGTATTATTGCAACAATGCATCATTTACAACCAAATTTGATTGTGAAAACATTGCTACTGGTCGTACTTGGAACGATGAACAAGTCTGTGATGGGGTTGAAGAAGAATACAAAGTTAAAAATGACTGCCTGTACACTAACAGCGGTCGAGAATGGAACAATCAAACCTTTGATGACCGCCAGACGGAAGACGATTGTATATACAATAAAACAATCAATATTTGGACAAATAATAACAGATGCACTGACAATACAACGGACAACAGAATGGACTGCCTCTACAAACGAAATACGAATACATGGACATTGGACAGGACGCAATGTCGAGATTGTCCAAGAGGGTTTTACCAGTCAAAAACACGTCGTACCTATTGCATCAGCTGTCCAGCGGGATTTCAGCAAAACAATCCGGTACAAACTTTTTGCACCGAATGTAATCCTGGTAGATTTCAGAATATGGAAATGGCTACCAATTGCAAAAACTGTCCTATTAATTCGTACCAAGACCGACAGGGCGGCATCGAATGCACTGCATGTGCACTTGGTCAGTACACAGCATTTGAGGTTTCAACCTCTTGCTTCGACTGTCCCGATACTGGGGACTGCTGTTCAGGATGGGGACTGAACAATACAAACACGTGTCAACCATGTGAAGCAGGGGCAGTTAGAAATGTTACCACAAACAAATGCCAACAATGTCCCCCCCAATCCATATCAATCAAGAACACCAGCCTTGAAGGCTATGATGCCTGTGAATCTTGCTCCCCTTTCTTTGCGAACAAAGACAAATGTCTGTTCATCTGCCCAAGCGGTACTTTTGCAAGCGACGGCTATTGTCAACCTTGTCATCAAGGGACTTATCGTATCACGAGTCAACCCCATACCACATGCACAACATGTCCAACAGGATGGTACAACAATGATTCTGGGGAAACATCATGCGTGCCCTGTCAAGCCGGGACGACCAACAACACTGCCCACACAAGCTGCACGAACTGTACATCTGGCAAAAAATCCCGCACTGGTGGCATGTGCGAAACCACGTGTACGGGAAACAGTGTGAACAGTTCGACGGAGAACAAGTGCAGCACTTGTGGTGATGGCCAGTATTACGACAACTCCAATTGCACAGACTGTCCAATCGGATGGATAAAATCTCAAACAATGATTGCAAGTAACGGTGCTTGTGTCGAATGCCCCACCGGTAAAGTCAATAATATCAATAGGACACAATGTCAACAATGCGAAACGGGCAAACAACTGAACAGTACAAATTGTGAAGACTGTCAGCCCGGGAAATTTAACCCCACTGTGGGTGGCATTTGTCGTGTCTGTTCTAGCGGGCAATACCAAGACAACACAGGACAATCTGCCTGTGACAATTGTGAGGCAGGCCAATATCGGGACGATGGCCTGCCTCACAATTGTACAACATGTGCTGCTGGCAAATATGCAGGACAAGGACAACGGACATGCACCGACTGCCCAATTGGATGGGGCAATGCTGACGGCTCAACCTGCACTGAACAAATTGCATGCGAAGTGAACCCTAACACTTGTACTCTTTGTGCAGATGGAAAACAAATGTCGGACACAAAACCATATCAATGTCACGACTGTCCCAGAGGTTTATATCGTGACTCTGCTGTCGGGTACCGAGGCAAGTGTGCATTCTGTCCTACCGGATATTTGCAATCCGAACCTGGGAAAAGTACATGTATACAATGCAATCAAGATACTCAGTATTCAATGGCCAGTGACCAACCCAACGAAGGATTTGTCGCATGTGTATCCCAAGAGATATGTCAAGTTGGCCAAGCCTTGCAAGGTGGAACCACATGCACCAACTGTACAGATGGGACATACAGCATTGGTAGTGGTGCAGCTTGTAAGGAATGTCCCAGAGGTTACATTTCTACAGCTGACAAAGGTGAATGTACACGATGTCGGAGTGGACAAGAACCAGCCGAGTCTGGTACCAACTGCCAAAATTGTACAAAGGGACAGGTGAGTCAGTTTGGTATCTGTGCAGCATGCCCAGTTGGTCAAACCACCAATGATAGTATAGTTTGCTCACCCTGTCTAAAATTCAAAACAACTGAAAATGGAGCGTGCACACCATGTGCAGACAGATTTGACATTCTGAAGGATGGTAGATGTGCTTACTGTCCCGCTGGCAGATACAACCCAAATACAGTCATCGGGGCCGAGTCTGCTTGTATCGAGTGTGACAATGGTGAAGAACTGACCATGTCTGGGAGTACAAAACAATGTACAGAATGTCAAGCAGGAAAATACATCGATGGCACGGAAAACTATTGTCAAACTTGTCCAGTGGGATATCAATCTCTTTCATTGTATACCTCTGGCACTAGAGCAACCGAATGTGAACAGTGTTCTGTAAGTTGTTTGGGAATGTGCCCCAGAGGCCACTACCTTGTGGCATCCGAATGTAAAAAGTGTCCACAGGGATACGCATCCCCTGGTATCCGTCAAACTTTTTGTTCGCAATGTACAGCTGGAAGAGAGCAACCAATTTCTGGGGAATCCGTCTGTCATGACTGTGCACCCGGGAAATATTCGACCAAATCTGTCAACATCCACTGTGAATTGTGTCCGACAGGTCAGTATCAGCATCTGGTCAAACAAGGGCAGTGTAACGATTGTCGTCCAGGAAAGTATACGAACTCACTCGGTCAAATAACCTGCAAGACATGTGCACTTGGCAAATACAGTGATGATACCGGGGCAGCAAACGATGCGTGCAAAGATTGTCCGAAAGGATGGCAAGGAATATCCGATGGTACCTGTGCCAAATGTCCAGAAAGCACTTACCAAGACGAGCAAGGCCAAACAGTCTGCAAAAAATGTACAGGGACCGAACCATTGTCACGTCCCGCTGCCACAAATGCAACGGATTGTTTTGAGGGGAGTGGCCTCAAAAGCTATGTTTTCGATGTGG
>Ga0209710_1002493_pt1 | contig 12942 bp, 11 predicted proteins | sample ArcticOcean_MG_C_5_FD_187436 | JGI IMG/M metagenome (GOLD analysis project Ga0209710, IMG submission 187436) | Marine microbial communities from western Arctic Ocean - ArcticOcean_MG_CB4_138 (SPAdes) (version 2) | ecosystem: Environmental > Aquatic > Marine > Oceanic | place: Arctic Ocean...
TGCTACCATCTTCTGATATTAAAAAATATTCGCATTCTACACCTGATTTCATAACTAAATCTTTTTTGTTCAATTTATTAATTTGCTCTTTGAGCATTACTCTAGGTGAAGCCTTAACAGGCTTACCATACATATATAAATCAGAAGCTAACCAGCCAATTTCTTTATTCCATGGTAGTTGAATTAAACTTTCAGGATCTGGCAGGGCAAACATATCTCCATCCGCGGGAGACATATCCAGCCAAGTTGCAAAACCAGCAAAACCTGCTCCATTTTTTTGCATGTCAGCAATCGCTTGTGCTGGTACCAATTTTGATCTTAAGACACCAAAAAAATCTACAAAACTAATCAAAAAATATTTTATTTTTTTTGCTTTAGCAATTTTAGATAAATTTTTAGGCATGTTTATTATTTAATTTACAACTGTTAATTAATCTTAACAATACTATTTTTTATCTTTTAATCCTGGTATCCAGCTAGTTCCTGCTAGTGGAACTCTGGCCATAGCAGCAGATTCAACTGTAAGTGCACATAAATCTTCAGGCTCTAAGTTATGTAAGTCATTTTTACCAGAAGCTCTAGCTATTGTTTGGGCCTCAAGTGTCATTACTTTTAAATAATTTGATAAACGTCGTCCACCAGCAATAGGATCAAAGCGTTTCATTAGCTCAGGTTTTTGAGTTGTAATTCCTGCTGGATCATTTCCTTCATGCCAATCGTCATAGGCTCCTGCAGTAGTTCCTAATTTATTATATTCTTTTTCCCACTTTGGATCATTATCTCCCAAAGCAATCATTGCAGCAGAACCAATTGAAACTGCATCAGCTCCAAGAGCCATTGCTTTAGCAACATCGGCACCATTTCTAATTCCACCAGATATAATTAATTGAACTTTTCTGTGTTGATCTAAATCCTGTAGTGCGTCTACCGCAGGTCTAATACAAGCCAGAGTAGGTTGTCCTACATTTTCTATAAAAACTTCTTGTGTAGCGGCTGTTCCGCCTTGCATTCCATCTAGAACAACAACGTCAGCTCCAGCTTTTACAGCAAGAGCCGTATCATAATAGGGTCTTGCTCCTGCAATTTTAATGAATATTGGAACTTTCCAACCTGTGATTTCTCTTATTTCTAAAATCTTGATTTTTAAATCATCAGGACCTGTCCAGTCAGGATGTCTACATGCAGATCTTTGATCTATACCCTTGGGCAAAGTTCTCATTTCAGCAACTCGATCACTAATTTTTTGACCCAAAAGCATTCCACCACCGCCAGGTTTAGCACCTTGTCCTATAACAATTTCAATAGCGTCTGCTTTTCTAAGGTCATTTGGATTCATACCATATCTAGAAGGTAAGAGTTGATAGACTAAATTTTTAGACTGTCCTCTTTCTTCTGGTGTCATTCCACCATCACCAGTAGTTGTGGATGTACCAGCCATACTTGCTCCACGTCCCAAAGCTTCTTTGGCTCTACCCGATAATGCACCAAAGCTCATTCCTGCAATTGTAATAGGAATATCTAGTACTAAAGGTTTTTTTGCATAACGGGTTCCTAAAGTTACTTTTGTACTACAAGTTTCTCTATATCCTTCTAAAGGATATCTAGACATTGAAGCACCAAGAAAAAGTAAATCATCAAAGTGAGGAAGCTTTCTTTTTGAACCACCACCCCTGATATCATAAATTCCTGTTGCTGCTGCTCGTCTTATTTCTGAATTTGTATATTCATCAAAAGTCCATGATATTCGAGGATGAGTTTTTTTATTATCTGACATTATTAATAACTCGATACATTATCGATATTAAAGTTATATAGCTTTCGTGCTGAACCATACCTCTTAAAACTATCTGGTTTAATATTTTTTATTTCACTTTTTTTTAAAAGAGCTGAAATTTTATTTAAATGTTTCTTTTCCATTTTTTTTTCTATGCAATCGGCACCCAAAGATTTAACTGACCCTTTCACAAAAATATCTGTTTCATAAAGACTATCACCTAAAGCTTCACCTGCATCACCACAAACTACCATTGTTCCAGATTGAGCCATAAATCCAGACATATGACCAACTGAACCCTTAACCACAATATCAATTCCTTTCATTGAAATACCGCATCTTGAGCTAGCATCTCCATCAATTACAAGTAATCCACCATGAGCAGTAGCACCTGCAGATTGTGAAGCATTACCCTTAACATGAACAGTTCCAGACATCATATTTTCAGCGACACCTGTTCCAACATTTCCATCTATCGTTACATGAGCTTTTTGGTTCATTCCAGCACAATAATAACCAACATGTCCTTTAATTAAAACTTTCATTTCATGGTTTAATCCAGCACACAATGCGTGGCTTCCTTCAGGATTTATAATTACAAAATCTCTATCATTTTTTTTATTACCTAAATTTTGTAAAGTATTATTAATTTCTCTTAGTTTTTTTTTTTTTAAATCTAATTTCATTATTTTCCCCAAGAGTAGACGATGCCAGGTTCAGGTTCAAAAATCTTTGCACTATTTACATCTGGTAAATGTGCCATTGCTTGAAACTCTGATGCTATTGCAACATAGTTTTTTGTTTCTGCTATTACTGCAGGCTTACATGCTATTTCATCTCTAACAACTGCAAAGCCTTTTCTAGTTCCTGTGATAAATGTATAAAAACCATCTAAATCTTTAAGACTAGATGTAAGTGTATTCTTTAAAGACTTGTTATTTGATAAACTATTAGAAATATATCCTGCTGCAACCTCAGTATCATTTTCAGAATGGAAAGTATTACCTTTTTTAGTAAGCTGTCTTCTTAAATTGTTATGATTTGATAAAGAACCATTATGAACTAAACACTCATCTTCTCCAGTAGAGTAGGGGTGTGATCCATCTGTAGTGATTGCACTTTCTGTTGCCATTCTTGTATGGCCTATTCCATGAGTACCACTAAAACTTTCTAATTTGAATTTTTTAACAACATCTTTAGGGCTACCAACTTGTTTAAATATTTCTATTGATCGTCCATATCCAACTATTGATACATTAGGAAAATTAGAATTAATTATCTCAATTACTTTCTTAGGTTTTTCTAGTGTTTTTAAAATTACATGATCTGAGATTTGAGTAAATTTAGCTTTTTTAATTTTTTTAGATATCTCTTTTTTAAATTTATTGAAGTTTAAATCGTTAATACATAGAGAAAATTTATAAACTTTTTTAGCTTCATCTTTGTAGATAGCAAAACCAGCACTATCTGGCCCACGAGATTCCATATTATTAAGCATGATAGAAAGCATTTGACCTAAATTTTTTTCAAACTTTTTTGTTTTTAAGTAGATGCCTACAATTCCACACATAATTTATATTCTACATTTAAGATGTTATGCATATAAGAATAGTAAAATGGCAGCAACAATTATTATAATAACAACTGATATTAATATTGTCATATTTTAATAATCTATTTCCATTGTTTTTCTTCTAAGGTCCACGAGCCGCCAGGTAATTTTCCATCTTTAATGAATGCATCAATAACATTTTTCATAACAGTTGAAGAGCTGTTATTATAATTGTTACTTGGCAATGATTGTCCAAATGCAATAGAACCAGTAGAGAATACTGCACCATTATTTGGTGATGTGAAGTATGTCATATCAGCTCTAATTCTATAATCCAAGGACCCTACTAACCCAGCATAAGCGTAAAGCAACTCTTCAGTAACCAAAACATAATTATCACTATGCCCTCCAGAAGAAGCAATAATCTTGGTATGAGGGGGCGTTCCTAAGGAAAGGTCATATTTATCAAGCTCCACGCCAGCAGCTCCACCATAAGCCAAACCATGATCGCCAATTATCTCACCATCAACACCTTCTGTAATCCATGAAACTGTTCTGTGCCATGCATCAGGCATTTTTCTGTATTTTTCAGCCGTATCAAAACCTTCAGCAATAAAACCAACAGCTGCAAATTTTTGAGGGGGACGGCCACGAGTTCTCCATAAGCCACCTTTTTCCCCTGTAGTTTGCATATAATATTCACCTGGTTTTGCAGCCCATGCTCTCATACCAGCTTCTAATTTTCTTACCTCCATACACCATGGCTGTTCATCTGAAAAACCAACAACCCAATAATATGCATTCGCACCTGTAGAAAAGAACCTTCCACCTTCAGCTACATAATCCTCCATAGCATCAAGCATTTTTTCAGAAACATATTCGTTGTGGGTTCCGGTAATCACACAATTATAAGGCTTCAGAGAATCAACACCTTCTTTATGAAGATCTTCATCTGTGATTATATCATATTCATAATTATTATGTTCTAACCAGCCTATTACAGAAAGGTCAGCTGGAAATTGCCAAGTTATACCCATTCCCGAAGTTCTATACTTAGGCCTCATATTTAATATAGGTCTTTTGTAAGACGTAAAACAAACACCAGCTCCATCTGCAAAACTGTCATAAGTAGACAATCCAAATTCAGGATTTTTATATTGCTCAATGTCTATATCGGTAATTGTTGGTGGTTGACCAGTCATTGGTTGAATTATTGATGCTTCAAAACTTAATTTTTCATTTGCATAAGCAAGATAGCTAGCTGTAGGAACTAAAAAACAAAGTTTTGCTTCTGGTTTTTTAGGTCGTACAAAAAACACAATATATTCTTCACTTAATCCTGTACCAGGACCAGACCTTAATCTTATAGCATAAATACCACTTTTTAAATCTTTAGGGATAATCATTGTGTTGCTAACTTCCCATTTAGCATCAGTTATTGCATCAGGGTGAAAATCAATACCACCATACTCATTATGTGCTAATCTAAAGTTGTCATTTTTTCCATTCCAATTCCAACCTGTCATTGCTCTTACAGGGTGATTATAACCTTCAGAATTTAATTTATTGGGACCAACATCAATTACGATATTACCAATACCATTTTCAGAAAAACCTATAGAAGTATCCCAATATGCAATTATAGAATTTTTTTCTGGGAGCTCTCCATCACGTACTTTGTCAAGTTCATCACGAGATAAAACTCTATTACAAACACCATGTCTATCTACTTTTCCAGCATACATTCCTGAAATAAAATGACCTCTTAATTCATGAAGATCATCTGCACCAGAAATAATAAAAGAGGCATTGGGATTATTTTTTTGCTTAAACCTAAAAGTTGTTGCTGTGTGTGAACAGTAGTCATAAGGAACTACCTTACCAAGTAGTGAATTGTATCTATTTAAAACATCTTCTTGATACAAGGTAGCTTTACCATTTTTATAATTAAAGGTAGCAGCAACAAAATACCAAACCTTTTTAATTAAAGGCAGCTCAGAAACTAAATAATCAACTTCTTTTCCATCACCAACTACAAGCTCTAAGTAACCATCTTTATTAATTCCTATCCCATAACCTTCATTAGTTTTGTTATCCCAACGACTAAAAATCCACTGATGATGGCCAGTTTTAGGTGTTGAGGAATTTATATATCCAAATATTGAAAAATCACCGTCTACAGCTAATTTATTCTCTGGATCATTCACTTTTAAAAAAGATCCTAATTGTGTAAATTGTTTTTTAACTTTCCACTTCCCATTAATTTTATTCTTAATTTCCTCTTCAGAGTAACCAGGTCCATCAGGATGTGCATCACCATGTATTAATTTTACAAGTTGGGCATCTGCTGTTTGTGTTCCATCAGCTGATACTAGGAAGTCTATTTTTTCATCTTGTTTTACTGATATCTTATCTGTGTAACCAAATATTTTTATTTCTGCCATTTTATGCCTCCATTAAATCTTGAACTCTTCTTAAAAATAAACCGTGGTACGCTTCCTCTACAGTGTAATAAATTTTATCCTCAACTAATCGAGGTGATCTACCTCTAACTCCAGATAAAGCCATAATTTTATATTTTGTAAAAGGTTCTTCACATTTAACAACATACTTATCAACCATTCCTGCTCTTCTAAAATAATACAATATTCTTTCAAGCGCTTCGCTATGTTGCCCTAGTGGTTTATTTTTGTGTTCATTAATTACTTCATCGCAAATTAAAGTTTTTAGGAACTCTCTTTGCATTTTATCAAAACGTTTTTTATATATTTCTTCTTTATCATCTATCTCAGTTGCTTGTTCTGGTAACATTTCTCCTCCTCTTTCTAATCTTGTTGATCTTGCTTCATTTTTCTTTTTGTCCCTCCATTCTTTAAATTGTTTTCTAATTCCAAAAAGACCGTTTTTTAAAAAAAGAATGGTAAACATCATTAAGGATCCAATAATTATATATCTCATAGGTCCTAACTCTACCAAAACTCTATCTAAAATAACTATAATGAGAGTGCCAACTACTGCACCTTCAGCTCTCCCTATTCCACCTATTGTGATCATAGCTAAACCCATAATTACAGTATCAAAAGAGAAAAGATTAAAAGCTACACCCCTATAATATGCTGCATAAAAACCCCCTATAAATCCTAAAGCCACAGATGAAATTAAAAATACAGTTACTCTTGCTTTTTTATAGTCAACTCCTGAGGCTTCAGCAAAAGCTTCTTTTTTTTCTGGTGCTAATTTTAATATTCTTCCAATACGCTTTCCATCAACAAATCTGAATAGAAATAATGCGGCAATTAAAAGTAAAAAGCTACTATAGTAACTAGCGTACGTTTGTGTCAATGGAGACCATTCCTGGTTTATAAAGGTATCTGCTCCAAATAAACCTCCTGATGAAGAGCCAAAAGCTCTGGATGTTGTTATAAAAACTCTACACAACTCATTTAATCCGAGTGTTAACAAACCATAGTAAAAACCATCTAATCTTAAAGCGGGTAGGGCTATGATTATACCAAACATTAAACCTATAAACATTCCTATTAAAGGTAAGGTCCACCAAGGCAGACCTAAGTTTATAGATAGCCAGCATGTAAAAAATGCTGATATTCCTACTATTGCATATGTTGCCAAAGAAAATATTCCTGCAGTTCCTATGATAAGTGTCCAACATAAATTTATAGAAGCATAAATCCCAAATATTCCACCTGCTGTTAAAAGGGATGTTTTATTTCCTTCTGGCAAAATAAATGGGGCAACAGCTAAAAGAGCTAAACCTAAAAACCAAAAAATTGGTCTTTTGTCTCCTCTGATTTTTTCAGCTTTTAAACTCTTTCTATTGTAAACTCCCTTTGTTAATAGAACGGTTCTTCTTGTTGGCCACCATCTGAATCTATTCCAAATTTTATTTCCATGGTTTGACGATTTATATTCATAGTGAAATCGACCAATTTTTGTTGTGGGTACACTATAAGAGTTAGTTTTTTTCCATATTTCATGTGGATCTGTATAAACTGGAGTTGGAACTTCATGATTACCACCTTTAGAGCCCCAATTAGCCAAAGGATTTTTCCAGGTATTCTTATTTTTACTCACGCTTCCCTCGCTTTATCAAGAATTCCCGCAATACCCCTAGGTTTAATTAATAAAACAATTATTATTAGTAAAAATTGAGTCATTAAAACGTATCTTCCACCTATAAATTTAGTTGTAATAGCTTCATTAAATCCTAAAATAATTGCAGCGATAACAGCTCCTCTCACACTTCCAAGTCCACCCATTAGAGCGATACTAACTCCCTTAATCATGGGTGTTATTCCACTAAAAGGAGATAAATAATAAGTTTGGGAAAGAAGAACAGCTGACAATCCTGTCATTGCTCCAGTAATAGCCATCACATATATTCCTGTTTTACGGACACCAATTCCCACAATAGCTGCAGCGTGCGGATTCATCATCATAGCTCTTATTTCAAGTCCACGTCTACTAGACCTCATCCACCTTACAACAATTGTTAACATTAGAAGTGAGGAAATTATTATACCTATTTTATCGGCTGTTATAACTACATCTAAAACCTTGAATTTTGAATAACCAAAGAATTCAGGCAGCAATTTAGCTTTTGGACCAAAATTTTTTAATAAAAGTTGGCTACCAATAAGACTAATTGCTAAAGTACCAATCATTCCTCTTAATGTAAAATTTGGTTTGTCATGAACAGGAATAAAAACTAAAAGGCAAACAATTACACCACCAATTATACCTGCGGCTATTCCCATAAATAAAACAAATATAGGTTCCCCCCACCAATATTTTTCAGCTAACCATGCACCGTATCCTGCAAATGAAAAAATAAAACCATAACTTAAATTTAAAAGTCCTAAAGCAGACCATGTAATTGAAACAGCTACAGCAATTAATCCATAAATTGCTGCTACTGTAATTCCATTTACTATTAAAAATAATATGTCGTTCATAATAATGTTAATTTTTTAATCCCATTGATAATGATGATGAAGCTTCACCTTTTAATTTTCCTGCGTGCATTCCAATAATTCTATCTACTTTACCTTCTAGTAGAGCAACATTTTGCTCTACAATAATCATTGCTGCATTTTTTAAATTTATTTTTAATAAAGCTTCAAGTACCCCTTTACCAATTTTGGGTGCCAACCCAAGAGTAGGTTCATCTGCTAGATACATTTTTGCTTCAGACATCATCCCTCTACCAATTGAAACCATTCTTCTTTCTCCCCCAGATAATCTACCAACAGGAGTGTGAATTAATTTTTTTAATGGAGGAAAAATTTCTAAAATTTCTTCTCTCTTTTTTTTTCTATTTTTCCATGATTCTGTTGTGAAGGCTCCACTATCAAGATGTTCTTCAACAGTAAGACCATGAAAAATTTCATCACCTTGAGGCATTATTGCTAAACCCTGTTTAACAATTGAGTGGGTATACCTTCCTGGGCCTTGACTTCTTGTTCTACCTATTTGTTTTCCATCCAGAAAGATTGATCCTCTTTGCCAGTGTGTTAATCCTGCTATTGCATAAAAAAGTGTTGTTTTTCCGTGGCCATTTAATCCAACAATGCCAACTCTTTCTCCAGCCTCAATAATTAAATCAAGATCATGAATAACTCTTAGCGCTCCATAACCGGCTGATAGTCCTTTAATTTCTAAAATTTTACCCATAATTTTGTCTATTATCCCTCAAAATATGCTTCTTTTACCTTTGGGTTATTGATTACGTCTTTTAAATCACCTTCAGCAATTATCTCACCTGCATCCATAACAATTACCCTGTCAGCAATAGTCTCTAATAATTCAATTCTATGCTCAACTATAAGTACAGCTATATTCATCTCTTTGGATAGCATTCTTAAGGTGTTATCTATTTCGTCTATTTCAGCATTTATCAATCCAGAAGCAGGTTCATCCATTAAGATGATATCTGGCTCTCTCATTAGTATACTTGTCATTAAAAGTTTTCTTCTGTTAAAAGTTTCTAACTTTGAATTTTCGGTGCTCCAATCTACTGTAAACTTAACCAAGTCAGCCGCATACTCAGCATCAGTAACTGGCAAATAAGGTTTATTAGCTTGTCTGGCAGCCTTTAAAGTTTCACCAACAGTGAGCTCTTCAGGAACAACAGGAGTTTGATAAGTTCTTCCAATACCCATTCGCGCTCTCTCAAATAATGGCTTATTATTAATAATTTTATCTTTGTAAATTACATCACCTGTTTTTTGCTTGTATCTTCCACAGAGAATTTCAATTAAAGAAGTTTTTCCTGCACCATTAGGTCCTATTATTCCCAAGACCTCTCCTGGCTTTATATCAATATTTATATTTCTTAATATTTCTCTGCCACCAAGATCAATGGATATATTTTTACAAGAGAAAAAGTTTTTTGACAGTTCTGTATCCATTGATTCAATGCTATTCATTTATAAGATTTTTTTTTATTAAGAGGGCAATCTAATTACCCTCTTAATAGACTTAACTACTTAACTTGACTTTCTACCACCAATCCGCAGCTCTTAGTTTTGATTGACTATAATCATTCGGCCAAATTATTTTGTGTTGAACATCCTGTACTTGGCAGAACAATTGACCCATACCATTGTTATGAGTAGAGGACTGATTACCAAATCCATTATCTGGAAAATGTAGAGCTTCTTGGAATTCATTATCCATGTCCATATTTCCACAGACACCTCTAAACGAATTGTTTCTAATCCATTTACAGTTTTTGTCAAAATCAGCAATATTTAATCCAAGAGCCTTAGTAGCATTCCAGGAAGCTGCTAGATAATTAATGATATCATAACCGTTACCAGTATAAACCAAGCCCATTGTGTTGTTTTCATAAGTTCCAAATTCAGGAAATCTCTTTAGATAATCTTTTCTAAATTTCTCACCCATTTCATCGCCATAAACACCTAAAACTGTACTCCAACAGAAACCTTCCATTGCACGCCCACCAAGTTCTAAAAATTCAGGTTGAGATGCTCCATATTGAATATAGACAAGAGCTCCGGGTACCGGATCTGCTTTGAATTGTTTACAGAAAGCAGCCTCTTCAGATGCCATCCAATGATTACACATGATTGCTGCTGCTCCAACTTTTTTAAGCTCTCGAATAACAGGAGCCCAGTCATTAACAGGATACTGAATTTGAGTATCACCAGCTAATTCCCAACCAGATTTAGCAAGACCTTCCTTAGCTGCTTTTAAAATGGTTTGATTGTATCCAGTTTGTTCAGAGATAATGTGAACTTTGTTATTGGTTGGCTTCCAAGTACCAGTTTTCTTCATTGCATCAAGCCACATAGGGTAAGTCCAACCATAGTTGACCTCAGATGGATCTGTTTGTAAAACATGACTATATTTTTTAGGATCTCGTCTATATTCTTCTGTAGCAAGTCTTTGAGTATTACCTTGAAGATAAGGTGCTTTATATTTAGCAGACATATCCATTCCAGGAATTGGTGCAAAAGTAAATGCATTAGAAATAGCATGAACTTTTTTATCTATACAAGCGGCTATAGCTGATTGTGTACTTTCTGCCGAAAGCTTATCAAAGTCAGGAACAAAAGTTTTTAACTCTCTTCCTAAAACACCACCCTTAGCATTGATTGCCTCTATTGCCATAATAGAACCATTTAAATGATCCTGGTCATCAGCAACACCGTATGGAGTTGAAAGAGAAGAGGGAATTCCAATTGTAATCGAATCTGCCGCTTCTGCTTTTCTTACCCAAGGCATAGGCAAAAAATTTGTAGCACTAACTATTAGTGCAGCCTTACCTATAGTTTTTAATGTTTTTCTTTTTGATGTTCTTAAAGTTTTATTTTTTTTTTTCATTTTTTCTCTCCCAAAGATTTATAAAAAATATGTTATGTTAATAGAATTTAGAAAGCAAGAGTATGTATACTATTTACATATAAATAGTTTCTACTTTTAAGTGTGTAGTATTTATAAGTAAAATCTACATATTTAATTAAAGTTTCAATTTAAGGTAGAAAGTAGTGGAGAAAAAACTATATATTAATTGACCAATCGTCAGTCATTGAAATAATCAAACGATATACATCTTCAACAAAGCCAGAATCTTTAAATATTTTTCTTGTTGAGGGGTTTATTATTTGAAAATCATTGTTTTTTTTGAATAGATATCCTACAAATTGTGATCCATCAGCGCATACGGCTAAACATAATTTATCAGGAAAATATTTATAGAAAATTTTGCAACTATCTTTTACCAACCCTTTTTTAGAAAAAATTAATAAGTTACGGTCATTTATGGATTGGTTATTTAAATACCTATAAACTATTATAGGTTGAAAATTTATGTTTATATTCTGTGGTATATTACATTTTGTAATCTCATTTGGACGCAATGCTATAAGGTCAAAGTTTTTAGTTAGATTTCCAAGTATTGGAACTTCAAGCTCACTAGTAGAGCCAATTCCAGAAATCTCTATCCATTGATTTTGAAATCTTTTATTTAATTCAGGGTAAATCGTATAAAGTGCAACTATGTTGTCAAATGAGGTTATTGCATTAGGATTATTTTTAATTCTTGTTAGGGTATTTTCATTAATACCTGTCTTTATTGAAATTTCTTTTTGGCTTTCTACTCTTGATTGATCTTTAATAAAATTTGATACTATTTCTTTCCGTAACTTTATTTGATCTTCAACACTTTTTTTATAATCTTTTACTATTTTGTTCATAAAACTTTACACCAATAGTTGCTGTGATCTTTTTTTCCTTGCATTAAATCATTTAAAAATTTATAAAACATTTATTACAATAAATATTATTTATAATATTATATATTATACATTGTATTTAATATAATCAATTATATATTATGAATCAGTCAGTTAAAATCACGATACAAACAGAATTAAAGGCCTATAAAGCAACTTCTAAACTAGAAGTGATTAAGTTTTTTTATCAAACTAATGAGCATTGGAGTTTAATGCTAAATGTTATTGATACGTATTACAAAGGTGTAGTTATGACTAAATCAGACTTACTATTATTTCTTGAGTGCTCATATAAAACTAAAAATACTTACATCAAAGAAGCAATTGATAACAAGTATTTTTTAACAAAAAATAATCCAAAAGACAAAAGAAGTGTAATTATTACCCCAAGTAATAAAATGCTTTCACAGTTCGAAAAATACTCATCTTTAATAAATTAAGATTTTATTTAAAAAGAGAAATTAGAGAATCCCTGTAATAGAAAATATTTCCTACTACAATGATGATAATAGCCGCTATCACTCCATACTTGGCTTTTGGAAAAACTACACCAATCATTTTGCTTGGTCTTTGATCTTCGTTATTATTTTCAGTCATATTGAATTTTTATATAAAAAAGGGCGCCATAATTAAGTAGCGCCCAAATTTTTAATTGATATTACCAGTCGGTAATATTGCTCTTATGATCATTTGCACCATGTCTTTTTCTTGCTAATCTTGAAAGTTTTTCACTCTCAGATCTAGCAGTTATAACATGCCAGCCAATCCAAAAAACTACACCAAGAATAACTAGTAAAGTTTCAGTGGATCCAGCCCCCGGATAAACTGCTCCGACAACC
>Ga0209710_1002495_pt1 | contig 12932 bp, 12 predicted proteins | sample ArcticOcean_MG_C_5_FD_187436 | JGI IMG/M metagenome (GOLD analysis project Ga0209710, IMG submission 187436) | Marine microbial communities from western Arctic Ocean - ArcticOcean_MG_CB4_138 (SPAdes) (version 2) | ecosystem: Environmental > Aquatic > Marine > Oceanic | place: Arctic Ocean...
GTACATTCCAACCTAACGGCACAGTTTTACTTACAAACGTCGCTGCAACTGGAAAATGGGCTGCCTATGTTGGCGCCCAGTGGGAAGGTAAGACTGATATACAAGTGGATTCTATGACGTCCACCTACTCGTTCACACCGGTAAATTAAAAATCATAATTAATCCTAAAGGATTGATGACCAATCGAGACTTCTGAGGGGCTGGGTAATCAGCCTCTCTGCTCCCATGTATTTAAATTTCAGCCCCCGCCTGGCAGCTGTCAAACGAATGAGAACTCGCATCGGATTGCTAGCGCAGCCTAAATCTATGCGCTCAATAATTGCCGCCACTCGGCGAGAGCAACGGCACGGTTCAGCTTGAAATTGGTGCGTGAAACACTTGGTGCACTTCCGATCTAAGAGGACCGCTTTCGGGACCGCTTTTATATTTTAGATCCAAAATAAGTATCTGTAATTAAATATAAATATAGAAAGTTCGACGTCCTCTTCTGGGCACCATAAATCATACCTAAATTATTGTAATTATTATATAAAAATTGGTTTGATGCCTGCGAAACCTAGCCGCAGGACCACTTTGTCAATCTGTGATGAGATGGGGAGTGTTTGGTCATCCAGTTGGAGAACTAAGCAGGTGCTTTTATACTCAAATAATCAGATATTTTTTGCAAAAGTAGGACGAAGCGAATGCGGCCATTGATGCACAGTGCAGCGAACGGCTGCTTCGAGCCCAAAGTTGCAGATGCTGCAAAGTGCATGAATGGCGGCTTTCAGGAATAGTAGCCTCGTGGAAAGCAATAACAGTGCTTACGGAGACACCCATCTGAAACTCAACGTATAGTTTGAGTGTGTACGGAAAATCGCAATTTCAGCATTTTATCAAAACGACTTCAGCTCGAATGGAACGTGAGGTTGAAAGATGGAAAAATTATGAGCATCTGCTATCTTACGCGTAGCAGACTACTCCTAATTTCAAAGTTTAAAATTCTTCAAAAGCGAGCCCTGTTACCAGCTATTATATCCTAAATACTTGCCTGACATCTCAACTTTTACGCGGTCGCCCTTGAGGTTTTCTACGCGAGTCACGGTCATGTCAAAGTCGATGGCTGACATGATGCCATCGCCGAATTTTTCCTGGATCAGTGCCTTAAGTGTTGGTCCATAAACGCCGACGATTTCATAAAACCGATAGATGCAGGGATCAGTTGGCACGGCCTGCTCCCAAATCTTGGTAGGGCTCTCGGAGAGCGCACTTTCCGCCTCTTGGGGCAGGCCCATTACCTTGACCATCAGGGCTGCCTTATCAGGGGGAAACGCGTTCATGCCCATCGCAGCAGAATGCGTCCAAACTGGTGACATGCTAATCTTATCGGCAATCTCTTCCCATGTGATGCCTGTCGTTTTCTTGGCCGATAGTATCATGGCTGTGACGTCTTCTTTGGTCATCATCTCGGTCATTGGTGGTCGTCCTTTATATTTTTGACGTCGTAAGAAAGGGAGGGTTAGAGGCCCAGTTCGCTCAGGCTGGGATGATCTTGCGGGCGTGGTCCGGGTGCGGGCCAGTGGAACAATCGGTCCGCCTGTGCGATGGGCACATCGTTGATCGAGGCATGGCGCTGCGACATGTAACCATCCACGTCAAAAGCCCAATTTTCGTTGCCATGGGCGCGGTACCATTGGCCATCCGCGTCATGGTATTCATAGCAAAACCGCACCGCGATTTGCGCATCCCCATGAGCCCAGATTTCCTTGATTAAGCGGTATTCGTTTTCACCAAACCATTTGGCCACCAGAAAAGTTTCGACCTCAGTACGGCCATTTAAGAACTCCGAGCGGTTGTGCCACATTGTATCCGGCGTATAGGTCAACGCAACCTTTGCGGGATCACGCCCATTCCATGCGTCCTCAGCCATACGTACCTTTTGTACAGCATCAGCAGTGCTGAACGGTGGCACCGGAAAGCGCGGCGGTGCCCCAATCATTTCGGGACTGCCCGCAAAAGAGGTTCTGCGTCGGCTGCGCCCTCGGTCTTGTCGATACGCACCGTTTCGGGGCGGTGTGTTTCATCTCCAACGCTCTCCCCCGCGAGCAGAACAGACCTTTCGCCAAGAAATTGCACGAGATGGTTGCGAATGGCGTAGTAGTTGGGGTGCTCGACGATTGTCGTACGGGTGCGCGGGCGCGGCAGCGTGATCTCGACGCTTTCGGCAACACGGGCATTTGGGCCATTGGTCATCAGCAAAATACGGTCAGCAAGCAAAATCGCCTCGTCAATATCATGGGTGATCATGAACACAGTTTGGTCGGTACCACTCCAGACCTTGATCAACTCGTCTTGAATGGTGCCACGCGTGAGCGCATCAAGTGCGCCAAACGGCTCGTCCAAAAGCAACAGCTTCGGCTCATTGGCGAATGCCCGCGCGATGGACACCCGTTGACGCATCCCCCCCGACAGCTGGCTGGGTTTGCGATAGATAGCGTCTCCGGTTAGGCCGACCTTTTCCAAAAACGCGATTGAATGGTCTGTCACCTGCTGCTTGGTCCACTGCGGAAACCGCGCTGCCACGCCAAATGTCACGTTCTTGAGCGTGGTGAGCCACGGCAGCAGCGAATAGTTCTGAAATACCACGCCACGATCAAGACTGGGGCCAGAGATGGCCTGACCGTCCATCTTGATCACACCACTGGTCGGATCAGAAAGACCCGCGAGGATATTCATGATCGTAGATTTACCGCAGCCTGAATGGCCAAGGATGCAAACGAACTCGCCTTTCTCGATGCCAAAGCTGGCGTTCTCAAAGACGGTGAATTCGCCCCCTTTGCCGTCTGGGTAGCGTTGTGTAAGCCGTTCAATGCTCAGGAATGAAGATGCCATGTGTCTGCCTTATTCGACGTATGCGACGCGTCGCTGGAGCAGGCCAAGCGCCGCGTCCAGCAACATGCCGACAACGCCGATCATGAGAATTGAAAAGATGACGGAGGTCAGGTCGAGGTTGTTCCACTCGTTCCAGACGTAATAGCCAATACCAGTGCCCCCCACGAGCATCTCGGCGGCCACAATGACCAGCCACGCGATACCGATGGAGATGCGCATGCCCGTTACAATTGTTGGTGCTGCTGCGGGCAAGATCACGGTGAAGGCAGTTTTTAGCGGCCCCAACTCATGGGTGCGGGCCACGTTGACCCAATCTTCGCGAACGCCCGCCACACCAAAGGCTGTATTGATCAGCATTGGCCAGATCGAGCAGATGAAGATTACAAAGATCGCAGAAGCCTCAGAGTCCTGAATGACAAACAGGGCCAGTGGCATCCACGCCAGTGGCGAAATCGGGCGCAGCACCTGAATGAACGGGTTGAGCGCCTTGTGGGCAACCCGTGACATACCGATCAAAAAGCCCAAAGGAATCGCTATGAGGGCGGCCAACAGATAACCCACCAATACGCGGTAAATTGAATAGCCTATCTGGATACCAATGCCCTTGTCGTTGGGACCGGCATCATAGAAGGGGTTCGACAATTGCTCCCAAGCTTTCGCAATCACTTGACTGGGAGGCGGTACGCCTGCCTTTGGTTGACCGGTCCCTGTCAGACGCTCGTATTCAGTCAGGGCCTCGACGGTCTTTTGTGCGGGAATAGACATTTCCCACACAAACAGACCGACGAGAAGCAACAATACCGAAAGCAGTGCTGCTTTCTTGTTCTCCGACAGCGTTTCCATCAGTCGGCCTTGATCGCAAAGCTGTCGACATAGGCTTCGGGCTGCGCGGGATCAAACGACTTCCCCATGATCATGTGCGACTTGTAGTTGTCTGCAGGCGCATCATAACCAAGGTCAGTCATAACCTTGCGGGCGTCTGCAGCCAGATAGACCTGTTCGGCCACTTTTTTGTAGTCCACATCCCCCTCGATATAACCCCAACGCTTCATCTGAGTCAGGATCCACACGCCCATGGATTGCCATGGGAAGGGGTCAAAATCGATCCGGTCGGGCACGCGCTGTACCTCGCCCAATCCATCCGCATAGGTCCCCGTCAGAACCTGCTCGATCACCGTGACTGGCTGATTGAGATAGTTCGTGGGCGCAATCGCAGACGAGATTTCTTTGCGGTTGTCAGGGTTCGACGCGTATTGCGTGGCATCAATAATAGACTTGAGCAAAGCGCCGTAAGTATTCGGCAATTCGGTGGCGAAAGACAAAGGTGCCGCAAAAGCGCAACATGGATGACCCTCCCAAATTTCTTTGGTCAGGATGTGGATAAAGCCGATGCCCTCATAGACCGCACGCTGGTTGAACGGATCAGGAGACAGATAGCCGTCAAGGTTCCCGGCGCGCAGGTTGGCAACCATCTCTGGTGGGGGCACGACGCGGATCTGGATGTCGACATCAGGGTCCAGACCAAATTCGGCGACGTAATAGCGCAGCAGGAAGTTGTGCATCGAATATTCGAACGGCACCCCAAAGGTGAAGCCTTTCCACTGCTTCGGATCACGCTTGTCGAGGTGTTCGTTGGCCAAAACAATCGCCTGACCGTTGATGTTTTCAACGGCTGGCATGATATAGGGCTCTGCAATGGATCCCGCCCCCAAGGTCATTGCCAATGGCATCGGCGTCAGCATGTGGGAGGCGTCGTATTCACCCGACAGCGATTTATCACGGGCCACGGCCCATCCAGCGGTTTTGATCACCTTAGCATTCAGACCGTAGCGGGAATAAAAGCCCAGCGGTTCTGCCATGATGATGGGTGTGGCGCAGGTGATCGGCACAAAGCCGATGTTCAGGTCAGTCTTTTCGGGCGTGCCGAGATTGTCGAGGATTGCAGCCTTGGCCGCGTCCAGTGGAAAGACAGAAGCCAGGGCGGCAGCAGCTGTTGTGCCACCAACCATCCCCATGAAGGACCGCCTACCAATGTCGCTGTGGCCAAAGACCGAGCGCACAATCGCGCTTTCAACAGCCTGCTCCAGCATGTCGTCACTGGACATATGCGCTGTTTGCGGCGTGGCGGTGGCTTGACACGTATCACACGAACAGCTTTGCCCGTGCCGCAGATCGGTGTCTTTCGAAAATGGATTTCCTAAGCTTTTCACTGTCATAACTATCCCCATGAACTGATTTGGAATTATGTTGCCATGGATTGTGCAGGTGCAGAAAGTGGGTTTGCGAGGTGATTGAAAAACGCAATTCATTGAAATAAATGATTAAATATTTGGCAGATGATACGAATTTTCGTGAATTACGATAGATCGTAATTGCTACGACAGTCCTTCCTCTGACCACAGTGTGAAGATGAAGGACGATTCTCATTCACCGGTTGCGACTTCGCATAATCCGCTGCCCGCTATTATCGTGGGGACCCGTACTGGCGCGATTATGTCATGCAATCAAGATGCGGTGACCCTGTTCAAAACCGATCTTATCGGCATAGAGGTCGGCAGGTTTCTCACCTCGCCCTCGGGTTCAATAGCTGTGTTTCTGGAAGCGGTGATGCACTTTGGGCGCTACATCGACACAGCATTAGAATTTGCGTGCTCTGATGGTATGCCGCTTCGGGTGCACATCTACGGGACCCATGTAGGGACGTCAGATGTGATGCTCAGCTTTCTGGACCTGAACGCACAAAATAGACGTGAATATCTGGCCGAACAAGACGCCCACCAGCGCGCAGGACTGATGCAATGGCAAAACATCTACGGATTTTTTCGCGAGGTTGAGGCGCAAAACCAGCTGATCCTTGAGGCCGCAGGCGAAGGCATCTACGGGATCAATGCAGAGGGCAAAGCCACCTTCGTCAACCGCGCCGCCCAAGACATGCTGGGCTGGAACGCCGAAGATCTGATTGGGCGCGAGTTGCATTCCATCATCCACCATCACCATCTGGACGGCGGCCAGTTCCCTGCTCATGAGTGCCCAATCTACGATTCATTCCGGCGCGACAAAACCGTGCGCGTGGAAGATGACGCCTTTTGGCGCAAAGACGGCAAGCCCATTTTGGTTGAATATGTCTCTACACCAATCTATGATCACGGCATCTTGGCGGGGGCGGTTGTTATCTTTCGCGATGTGACCGAGCGCAAAGAAAACGAAAAAAAGCTGCGCCATGCCTTGGCAGAGGTCGAAACCCTGCAGGTTCAACTGGAACAGGAAAACGACTACCTGTTGACCGAGGTCCGAAACGTCCAATCCCATGCTGGTATCATCGGGCAATCTGCTGCTGTGCGGAACCTGAACATACAGATTGATCTGGTGGCCGATACCAAAACGAATGTCTTGATCACAGGGGCCGCGGGCACTGGAAAAAGCCTTGCGGTGAGCGCAATCCACGAAGCCAGCAGCGGGCGCAAACGGCCCTTGGTGCAAGTCAATTGTTCCGACACCACCAGCCAAGCGCTTGAGGCCGAGATATTTGGCTATCGGCGCGGCGCATTTCGCGGCGCTGTGCGCGATACCGTCGGCAAATTGGCATTGGCAAACAATGGCACCTTGTGTCTGGACGACGTGTCAGAGCTGCCCAAAGCCTTTCAGGCGAAACTGATCGCAGTCATCAAAGAGGGCCATTTCAAACGATTGGGGGATGACATTCATACCCGTGTTGACCTGAGGATCATCTCGACCACCACCCGCAACCTTGTGGCTGAGGTGCAGGCAGGGCGTTTCCGCCAGGATTTATTCTTCGAGTTGAACGTTTTTGCCATCCATTGTGATGGCCTCAAAGACCGGCCTGACGACATTCCCCTTTTGGCCAAACACTTTCTGGATCGCGCTTCGCGCAGGTTGCGCCTTCCACCAGCACGTCTTTCAAAGGCCAATATTGAAGCGCTCTCGCAGTATGACTGGCCGGGGAATGTGCGCGAATTGGAGAACGTGATTGAGCGTGCCGCGATTCTAGCACAGGGTCGTAAGCTGCAGTTTGAGTTCCAATCAGGCCCTGCACAATCAGTCGATCTGGAAGCTCAAATTCTTTCCACGTCTGATCTAAAGCGCTTAGAACGTGAGAACCTGATCCGGTGTTTGATACGGTCCCACGGGCGCGTCTCTGGTCCATCCGGTGCAGCACGCCTTTTGGAGCTGGCTCCCACCACTGTTTATTCCAAGATTACGGCCTTGGCCGTTACTGAGGCTGATTGGAAGCTGGAAGGTGCTAAGGCCGATCAGTAGAGTAAATGTCTGATATACAGGTTTGCATTTGTTGGAGGAGGAAAAGCGGCCGTTAAAGCAGATGCCGCGTAGGGCGACTTTGTCCGCACAGCCGACCTCTATGCAAAGTGCAGCGAAGGTCCGGTTTCCGCCCTTCATGTAGAAATGTACATGCCGCAGCATTTGTCACTTTGGGGTTTTCTTGCGTTCACTGCGATTGGCACCAATGTCCGCACCAGCTTAATTCCTCCTCCCGCCCCAAAAAATCAGTCGCCATACCCCCGCCTGGCCACCCACGAAGGGAAGCCGGACGGGGTCTGGGCGTATGCATGTTTTATGCCTGAGGCAGCCTGATGCCCTCCACAATCTCTCGCTTCTGCGCATCAGATATCCCTGCTGAGTACAACCCATAGGTAAGCTTATTGGCGGACCTCGCTGAGTGATGCCCCACGAGCGTTGCAGTAAAGTGCTCTGGAACCCCTGTGCGCTCACACTGCGTGATGAACCACTTGCGGGTGGAGTGGAACACGGTCCCATGCAGCTCTGGGTGACGTCTGCGCAGGTATGCGTACCGCTTCACAACCCTGTCCACTGTGAGGTGCGGGAATAGCCTGCCAGACGTTGGAAGAGCGGTATCCAACAACCCCTCAAGCACCCCATGCAGTGGCACCTCCCGCTCAGCTGCCTTGGACTTCAGCAGTCGAACCGCATTGGGCCTGATACTGACAAAGCGCCCCAGGTTCCCCTTTGCTGTGATGTCCTCTGCCATGAGCCCACAGATCTCCCCAGAGCGCATGCCGGTGAGAAGCCCGAAGAGGAGGGCGTTGTGCAGCACCCTGTCCTTGGCTGCCAGTAAGACGCTGACCTGGTCATCCGCCAGCACACCATGGGGATGCACATCAGGCCTGTGTTTGACCTTGAGGGCCTCCCAGGGGTTGGCTCCCAGCTCCCCCTCACCAACACACCAGTCAAGGAACTGAGACATCTGCTTGAGGATACGGGCCTGGGTCTGGGGTGCCAGAGTGATGCCCTCGTGCTCCTGAGCGAGACGTGCAAGGCCAACCAAGCCAGCGTCCTTCCCCTGCCTGTACTTGCGCACGTTGGGAGAGAGCTGGGTGATGTACCCCAGCACCTCCTTCCCATGGTTCAGGGACAAGTCACCAACAGAGTGCTTGCCCAGATGTGAGGTCAACAGCTCCAAGGCAAAGCGCACTGACTTGAAGCTGCCTGGGCGTAGCCGCTGTGACACCTCAGCAAGGTAGGCTTGGGCAAGGTCGTTGATCAGCCCATCACCCACAAGACGAGCACGCTGATATCGAGGGCGACCCACAGCCAGTCGAGGACCTTGGGCAGTAGTGGCAACATCGGTATGAGGGGTAGCAAGGGCATGGGCCTGAGCCTCCTTGATGATGGATGTGAAGGTTTGGTTCAGCTCAGCCACACGGGCCTTGGCCTGGGTGGCATCCCCTGTCTTGAGGGATTGCTTGAGGGTAGAGCCCAAGAGGGGTTGCAGTGCCTTGGGGTAGGTCCTGCGGTAGACCCAAGTGTTGTGGGTCTTGTAGGCGTACTTAATCTGAGGTGACATGACGTCTCCTTTCTGGGGCAATTGCCCTGGTTTGTGTGATGGGTTGGGTTTTTGTGAGCAGCGCCAAGGAGGGGCAGGGACTAAGCCCTTCCCTGACGCCTGCTCGGACTAAGTTGGTCTCGACAAGACCTGCAGAACTAACGCAATGTCTGGTTCTCCGTACTCCCCAGCAAGGGGACCAGTGAGGGCAGTGCCAGTGATGCAGTCCTCGAAGACCTCCTCGACACGAAAGCTGTGCTCTGGAATGTCATCAAAGCCAGCAATCAACACAGTGCTGCCAGGGGTGATGGTAAGGTCCGTCATACCTAAGTCCTCCGATGTAGAAGGTCAGGCAAGAGCAGGCCTAGGGTAAGGCCCAGAGGCACTGGGAAGGGGAAGGGCTTGATGAACTCAGGCAGTCCCGCCAGCACCACAAGGGCCCCTGCGAGTACCTGTGGGACTGCCAGTGAGACGTCCCAGCGTTTGCGCAGTTGCCACTGCAGGACAAGTCGAAGGGCACCCCCTGCAAGAGCAAGGGCTGTGAAGGTCGTAAACATGATTGGTCTCCATGATGATTGTTATCATTATAGAGGCCTAAAAGTTCTCAGTTTTGGGGATGGAGTGGGCCACACCTCCAAGTACCCAACTAGCCAACTACCCGAGTATCCAGACACACTTTCTAGCTCAGTTAGTCGGTTAGTCGGTTAGCTGGTTAGTCGGTTACTTAGGCTTTTTGGCCTCTGCCCTTACTGTCTCTGCCAGCGTATTTCCGTTCAGCTTCGTCTTGGGTGTTCTGCTTATACGAGCCAAACACCAAGTGGTCGGGACACACACAGGCTCTGTTGTGGCATAGGTGTCGGACTACCTCCCGCTCCCCCATCAGTTCAGCTTTTAGAATTGTTGGGACGAACCTGTAAGCAAGGTCTGGGAAACGGTTTATCGTGATGGTCTGGGGTTTGTCGTGGGTTTTTAGCTCCCAACATCCCTCCAAGGTTCTACTTGCGGACATTGACGAAGGCAGGGGTTCTTTGATTGTGGCCCCCATTAGAAGCTCCCTGACTTTTGCCAAGGTTTCTGTTGGGCGATTTTCTATCAGGTTGGTGTAGTGGTCGCGAGCAACACTCCGCAACTCTTCATGGAAGGAAGATCTGCGGAACTCTGCAAGGTTTCTTTTGCCTTCTTCTATCCAAGCAGTCAGAAGCTCTCGCTTAAGAGGCTCACTTTGGGCTTCTCTTACCACTGTTTTTGCCCATTCTGGTTATAGGCTATGTCCTTGTGGCCCTCATTGGCTCTCATCGCAGGGTCTACTAAGAGTTCGCTCACCTTTTTTATCTGCTGTCCTATTGGCGCTCTAATACCTCCAACAAGCACCTCACCACGCACTGGGGCTGCACTGGGTAGATACCAACAGGCTTTCTGTGACTTATTACCACCCCAAGCGAACCTATCCTTCTTGTAGCCCAGCTCAGTGAACAGGTGTGTTGTGCTGTTTGCTTCTCTCTTGGCGAATAACTCCATCAGTTGTTGTGCTTGATTGCTGGTGAAAAAGACGATGTTATTTGCCGCAAGTATCTCTCGCAGTTGTTCTCTCACAACATCTGGGGTGAGCACTTGTAGCTCCCTCATCAGGCTTGTGCTGTGTTTCATCACATCAAGGCTCATAGGGTTATGGTCAGTGAGGTCTCTTGCCATCAGGTCAGCGTAGATACCCTTTAGACCTGCTGGGGTGCTTACTTGGTCTTTCAGGTTTTTGACCAGACCAACGAACTTGTCATAGTCCTTGCCACCGTTGTTGTAGCCTTCGTGGTCAAAGTTCAAAATGAAAAATCTTCTATCTGCTTCTTCTAACCAAGTTGGCAGGTGGTTGGTGGTCATCAGGAAGGCACAGTTGATGTTCTCGACACTGCTTGGGAGACCTTTAGCCTCTACCGTAGTGCTATCCTCAGTGATGAGGGACTTTACTTGGTTAGCTTCTTTGGAGCCTTTCCGAAGCTCTATTTCCTCTACAACTACGAGCTTATGTTGGAGGACTTCCTTGTTGAAGCGAGCTACAAGCTGTCTAACACCGTTTATTCTGGATGTGTTGGATACCCCGAACAGGTCTTTGACCAGCTCTGTTAGAACAGTCTTACCAGTACCTTGTTTCTGGCTATACAGCATCACAGCCCAACGAGGCTTTTGTTCCTCATGTTTCAGAGACCACGCAAGCCAGTTCAGGAAGACATTACGCTCTGCTTCGTTGGGAATGACATAGGAAAGGAAAGCGTCGAAGGCGGTCCCGCTAACACCAACAGTGCGACGGTACGCTGGGTATTCCCAAAGATTTACAGTTGCGACACCATCTCTGAATGAAATCTTTTGGCTGTTTGTGGGTAGGCTTACTGTATGCCCTGACCATACTGGGATGTTTCTCTCTGGATTAGCGTTGCTAATAGGAGGGTCTAACAGCACTAAGAAGAAATCTTTGAGGTCTTTGTTGGTTAACTCTAGCTTTGGGAAAATCACTTTGATGCGTGAGACAATCACCTGCTTTAGGTCTTGTGCTTGATAGGTTGTCTGCAGGTTGTTCACATCGTGGAACTTGTTGTCTTTCTTGACAAACCAGCCGGACACCAACCGCAGTATTTCATCGTTAGATGGGCTGTAAGGGGTTCCATCGTCGTTCAGTCTGACAAGATGAGACCAAGCACCATCTTGGAAAGGGTAATGGGCAAGCCCTTGCTCTATTCTTCTCTCGATTATCGCAAGAAAGTCTTCAGCTTCTTGTGTCAGGGGGAAATCTGCGTCGTCGTCTATCATCTGCTACCTAACTACCCGAAGTACCCAAGTATCTGACTACCTAACGATGTTTTTAGCAGGTAAGGGGTCTAGGGCAAGCCCAGAATGGAACCAGAGGCCACTCAGAAGGTTTGTCCATGGACTTTGGGGTTCCTTACGGGTCCCCTATATGAAGAACCTAAGAGGGTCCCTTAGGGTGTTATTGTTCTTCTGTTATCCCACCACAAACATACCCACCTTTAGGGCTATCTCAGGGTGGCCTTAGGGTTCTGAGGACATCAGCAAGCATATCAGTCTCCTTACGGGTCCCCTATATGAAGAGGGTTAGAGGGTCCCCTTATGTCCTTTTGTATTGATGTTGTTCTTATTGATTATCCACAACAATACACCTCTACTAGATACCCATTCTAGGACTACCCTAAGGTCACATCTGGGGTGATACCTGTGTGCTCCCTGAAGACCTTCTTCATGGTTTTTATTGTTTTGCCCCTCCTCTAACCCTTCGAATTTCTAAAAACCGATGCAGTTTTGACTATTCTTCTTTTCGATGTTTTCTGAGGGCATTTTATTTCCCTAAGATATTATTTCAATAAAATTTCATTGAAATGCGACCGTAGAAGATAGGCCCCTACGGTCTAAGTTTTTGGCATTTAGAACAAATCGTCAAAATTTATGGCGTTTGAAGTATTTGCATAATCCGGATGTAATGTCTCAGGTTCCATACTTGGCTCGCACAGCTCAGTAAAATAGAGCTCTAATTGACCTCCCGAGAATATGTCATCCAACTCGTCGTCACCGTGTGGTGCAATCACATCATGTGACGCCTGGTCAGCAATCTGTTTCGCTTTCCACACACAGAACGCTTTAATGACAACTGCATCTTTGGCTAAAGGCATAACAAGTGTCTTGAAGAGAGCCAGTTCAAAAACGTGTTGGAGTGCAAGCTGATGCAACTCATTTACGGAGTAAGCGGAGAGGTAGTCATCAGTAGCATTCTGGGTGTTAAAAGTAATCTCGGAGTATTTTTCAGTACCTTGTTGCAGAATTTCATTCAGATTTCGTGATGCGGCGATTGCCCAGTCGCTTTCTTCAGTTGTCGTTTGGAAGAGTTTCACTTCCCAATCCGGGTTGCTGCGCAGATAGCTCTCAACCCCATGCCAATCTTTTGGGTGGTACTTTCCATAAATTGCGCGGGCATTGCTGTTCGATATATCGAAGTAGTCTGTTGTTGTAATTGTCATAAATGTATCTCTCAATATGGGTGGGATTAAAAATCTAGGTCAAAGTCAGGTTGATTGGATGAACCCAGTGGTGGTTTAGGAATGCGGTAGCCACATCGATAATCTTTGAGCGTGAACGTCGCATTTTCCCAGTCGTGCTCGAAACTCGGCACGTATTCATTGAAAATGCTTGAAACGCCTCGCCGTTCACCTGCGCGAGAATAGAACTCTTGTATGACTTC